>Ga0209542_10015852_pt1 | contig 12576 bp, 14 predicted proteins | sample RifCSPhighO2_01_FD_184028 | JGI IMG/M metagenome (GOLD analysis project Ga0209542, IMG submission 184028) | Soil microbial communities from Rifle, Colorado - Rifle CSP2_plank highO2_0.1 (SPAdes) (version 2) | ecosystem: Environmental > Terrestrial > Deep subsurface > Rock core/Sediment ...
AAATTGCCTTTCCGACTTTATCCAATTGCTTTTGCAGAGGAGTTTTATCAGCTTTTATCTGAGAGAGGGTTTCTGCTATTTGTCCAAGCCTTGAGTCTTTTCCTGTCTTTGTGATTTTTATACGGGCTTTGCCTTTGATAACTAAGGTTCCGGAAAATACTTCTTCATGTAAATCTTTTATAACAGAAGCAGATTCGCCTGTGATTATCGATTCGTCTATTTCAAAGTCCGAACTTTGAGCGATTACGCCATCTGCGGGAATTTTATCCCCTTCATTGAGAATTACCAAATCTCCCGGTACAATATCTGCGCTTAGAATTTTTTCTTCCTTTCCGTCTCTTAGAACACGACTCGTCGCAGCTATGAGATTTTTTAATTTTTCCAGCTCCTTCTCGGCTCTGTATTCCTGAAGAAAAGAAAAAGATGCAGAAAGGATGAGAATTACCAAAATTAGTGAGCCGTCAATATAGTTTTGGATAAAAAAAGAGAAAAGAGAAGCCAGGAAAAGTATGCAGTTTATAAAGCTTGGGAATTGGGATAAGAAAAGCTGAATAGAAGATAAAGATTTTTTATCTTGAATAGTATTTTTACCAAACCTGAGCAGATTTTCCCTTGCTTCACTTTCAGACAGTCCCTTTTCCATTAATAATTATTGTAACATAGGTTTATAAAGCCTCTTGTTTCGGCCGGTACTGGAGGGCTTCGGCAACGTGAACAGGTTTTATTTTTAAAGACTGCTCCAAATCCGCAATGGTTCGGGCTATTTTTATTGTTCTAAAATAAGATCTTGCCGAAAGATTCATTCGTTCAACTGCAAGTCTTAGAATTTCCAAACTCTCTGGGGATAGAATGCAGAATTTTTTTACATCGCGTGTCATCATTTCGGCATTTGATGTAATCTTATATTTTCGTCCAGAGGACGATCCGCCTTTGGCGGAAAATCTTTTAAGCTGCATATCTCTTGCTTTTTGCACCCTTTTTCTTATTTCTTTTGATGTTTCTGCTTTTAAATTTTTTTCATTTGAAACAAGTTTTTCTGTTTTAACAGAGGGCACATCCAAATGAATATCTATTCTATCAAGCATTGGTCCTGAGACCCGTTTTTGATAGCGGAGTATTTGGCTCATACCGCATTTGCATTCTCTGGTTTTATCGCCATAAAATCCGCATGGGCACGGATTTTGCGCCGCAACCAGCATAAACTTAGAAGGAAATAGAACTCGTCCGCTTGCTCTTGAAATTGTGATATTACCATCCTCCATAGGTTGTCTTAATGCCTCAAGAACATGGCGCGGAAATTCAGCAAACTCGTCTAAGAATAATACGCCTCTGTGAGCTAAGGATATTTCACCAGGTTTTGGAATATTCCCTCCTCCAATAAGTCCTATATGAGAACTGGTATGATGCGGGGATCTAAATGGTCTATTAGATACAAGAGATTTTTTATCCAAAAGGCCTGAAATACTATATATTTTTGTAACCTCCAATGCTTCATCGAAAGTAAGCCTCGGAAGAATCGAAGGAAGTGTTCGGGCAAGCATTGTTTTTCCTGCACCCGGCGGCCCTTTTAGAAGAATATTGTGAGAACCCGAGGCAGCAATTTCCAAAGCTCTTTTTGCTTGTTCTTGCCCTCGTATGTCGCTCATGTCAAGTTCAAAAACATCATCTTTTAAAAACACATTAATATTAGTGTGTTTTTGCGGTTTTATTTCCTGCGCATTTGTTAAATGTTTGAAAAGAGAGAGAAGAGATGGAACGGGATAAATTTTTATCCCTTTTAAAATTGATGCTTCGTTGGCGTTTACACTTGGCAAAAACACTCTTTTAAGTTTTTTATTTTTTGCCATTATGACCTGCGGCAAAATTCCGTTTGTGTGCCTTAGCCTTCCATCCAGAGAAAGCTCTCCTAAAAAAAGGGCGTCTTCTATAGCTGCTTTTAACTGTTCAGAGGCAAGAAGAATTCCGAGAGCAATTGGCAAATCATAAGATGGACCTTCTTTTGGCAAATCAGCAGGAGCTAAATTAACTGTTATTCTTTTGGCGGGAAAATCCGCCCCAGAGTTTTTAATTGCAGATCTCACTCTTTCTCTTGACTCCTCAACCGCCTTGTCTGGAAGTCCGACTATTGTAAAGGATGGTAAACCCTGAGAGGAAATATCAACCTCAACTTCTATAGGGACTGCATCTAAACCCACAACAGCTGCGGAATTAACCTTTGCGAGCATATATTAATAGTAGCATTTTTTAAATGAAAGGATGAGTTAGTGAGGATAGAAATAGATAGAGATAATTGTGTATAATATAGTTATGTTTGAAGGCACGTCGGTTGAGGATAATATTGGGTCGAGAGAATTAGGTTTTTCAAAGGAATTTCTTATTTCAGTTCTAGATCATTCTACGTTTATATCTCATATATCAGTAGCAAGTAATCATGCAGTACGTAATTTATCAGAAGCAGGATTTACAGTAAGAAATGTGAATGGCAATCCCGTTATTTCAGAACTTATAAAATCTCCACCGACCACCTCACTTGAATCTATGGAGAGAAGTTTTACAAGTTCGATCCCCATGTATAGAACTGGATTACCCGAAGATGGTTTTTTCCCGGGAATAGTAGCATTGATTCATTCTCATCCATACCATCCAAATCGAGATTCTGCGGTAAAGGCACTCACTCCATCGCAGTACGATTTGGAGGAATGGGAAGAGTTAAAGATTACAATGAAAAATAAAAACTTGATAATGGGTATCTTAGCTACTGATAGATTTACTTCTAAATTAATACTTATTCAAGATGATCCGAATAGAGAACAAAATACCCATTATCAGCAGTGGGACGAACAATCAGATTCCGCCGATGAATTGTTAAGGTTATTGCAGAAGAGCGGTAAAAGATATGAGATATTAAACTTCAATTTAAAAACTAAACAATTTCAAGAAGAAGACAAGACAAGAATAGGAAATTTAGCAACAGTTTTTTAAAAAATATCCACCTCAACCTCGATAGGTACTGCATCAAGTCCTACAATCGCCGCTGCATTACTTTTTGCAAGCATAAAAAAATATGAAAGAAAGTATAAGAGACGCCAAGGATAATTTGATATAATGCTACCATATCTGAAGATAAACCTATGACTAAAGATAATACCCCAATAAGTGAAGTGAAGGACTATATATTTTATTTCCGTAATTCTTTAATCCGCTTTAAGTACAAATATTTTTTAAAGCCTGTTCTTTTTAAATTCTATCCCGAAACTACCCACGATTCGATAGTTAGTTTTGGCAGTTTTTTGGGACGAGATATTTTTTTGCGAAATTTAACGCGATTTTTTTTTGATTACCAAAACCCGCTACTTGAGCAGAAAATTTTAGGTATTAAATTTGCTAATCCTATTGGACTTGCTGCCGGCTTTGACAAGAATGCGCATCTAGTTGATATTCTTCCTTCTGTCGGCTTTGGTTTTGTGGAAGCGGGTTCCATTACCGGTAAGCCGTGTCATGGTAATCAAAAGCCAAGATTGTGGAGGCTGCAAAAATCAAAAGGTCTAGTTGTTCACTACGGTCTGAAAAATGACGGATGTGTGGCTATCTCAAATAAGCTACGAGGAAGAAAGTTTGTGATTCCCGTGGGCACAAATATTGCCAAGACAAACAGTAACAAAACTGTTGGACTTGATGCAGGAGTTAGCGATTATGTAAAAGCGTTTAGCAAATTTACCGATATCGGGGCTTATTTTACAATAAACATCAGCTGTCCGAATGCATATGGCGGTCAGCCGTTTACTGACCCCAAACGGCTTGAAAAACTGCTCTCAAAGATAGACAAGATTTCTACCAGAAAGCCCATTTTCCTTAAGCTTTCCCCGGATTTAACAAAGAGTGAAGTTGATGCTATTTTAACTGTGGTTTCTAAACATAAAATCGACGGTTTTGTTTGTACAAACCTTACTAAAAATAGAAATAACAAAAAGATAGCTGAAAAAAATATCCCTGATGTCGGCGGGATAAGCGGGAAAGTTGTTGAGGATTTGAGTAATGAATTGATTTCGTATATTTTCAAGAAGACAAAAGGAAAATATGTAATAATCGGACTAGGCGGTGTCTTCTGTGCCGCCGACGCTTATAAAAAGATTAAACTGGGCGCGTCTTTGGTGCAATTAATAACGGGAATGATTTTTGAGGGGCCGCAAATTATCAGTGATATTAATCTTGGTTTGGTTAAGCTACTTAAAAAAGATGATTACAGTAATATCTCAGAAGCAATAGGTACCGCGAATCTGGTAAAATAGCAAGCCTGCCAGTCTAATATGACTAATTCCTCCAAGTCTCATGTCAAATCTTTCTCTGTACCTCTATAATTTAACTTGACAAAGAAAACCTAATCTAGTAGAGTAAATTATGGAGCCTCAAAAATCTGTACATTCGACTTCGCTCAGTATTCCACATTCGACTTCGCTCAGCGTCCAAACACTGGTAACAAACGACGGAAAGAACCACCAATGATTTTAATTGTAGACTTTGGATCTCAAACTTCTCATTTAATTTCAAGAAGAATAAGAGAGCTTGGAGCTTCTTCAAAACTGGTTCAACCCGAGGAGGCAATAGAGGGGATTAGTAAAAATAGAAAAAGAATAAAAGGAATAATTTTATCCGGCGGCCCGTCATCAGTATATCTTAAAAATGCTCCTTTAGTTAATCCAAATATTTTTAATTTAAACATTCCGATTCTCGGCATTTGTTATGGATTTCAATTAACTGCAAAACTTTTGGGCGGGAAAGTTATCTCAGGGAAAAAAGAATATGGACCAGCGCTTTTGCAAATGGTCAATGGTCGATCATCAATTGTCAATAAGCTGCCAAAACAGTTTACTGTCTGGATGAGTCATGGAGACGAGATTATAAAACTTCCTTTGGGATTTGATACTTTAGGGTCAACGGAGCATGTACCTTTTGCTTTTTCAAAGAACTCTGATAAGAAAATTTACGGACTTTTGTTTCATCCGGAAGTTGAACATACAGAATACGGAATAAGAATTCTTAAGAATTTTCTATCTATCTGTTCGGTAAAGCTTAAAAATCATGAGATTGGCCACGGCAAAATTATTAAGGACCTTCGGGAAAAAATCGGGAAATCCTCGGTAATTGGTGCGGTTTCGGGCGGAGTCGATTCAACCGTAGCATCTGTCTTAACTGCCAAAGCAATCGGAAAAAAGTTCGTGCCATTTTTTGTTGATAACGGACTTATGAGAGATGGGACAAAGCAGCATCTTGAAAAGATCTTCAAACACATAGGAATTAAACTTAAAATCTTAAAGGTTCAAGGCGAAATGTTAAAAAGACTTAAAAATGTTTCAGACCCTGAAAAAAAGCGGGAAAAAATCGGGAATTTTTATATAGAGTTGTTCGAGGAAGAAATGAAAAAATTAATAAAAAGGGGTAAAAAGGTTGAATATCTTCTTCAAGGAACTATTTATTCGGATGTTATAGAAAGTAAAGGCACCCAACACGCAGATAAAATAAAAAGCCATCATAATGTGGGAGGGCTTCCCAAAAAAATGAAGCTGAAGCTTCTTGAACCTATGCGGGAATTTTATAAAGATGAAGTAAGAGAAATCGGACGAAAACTTAAACTTCCCCAAAGTTTTATAAGTATACAGCCTTTCCCAGGACCTGGTTTTGCAGTAAGAATAAGAGGGGAGGTTACAAAGAAAAGACTTGAGAATGAAAAAAAGTCAGACAGTATTGTTCTTGAAGAGCTTGAAAAAGCAGACCTTCTTGGGAAGGTTTTTCTTTCTTTTCCAGTTTTGACAAATGCGTTTTCAACAGCAGTTAAAGGAGATGGAAGAGTTTTTGGAGAAGTAGTTGCCTTAAGAATAATTGAATCAAAGGATGTAATGACTTCAAAGTGGGCAAAGATTCCGTATGAAATATTGCAGAGAATTTCATCAAGAATTGTAAATGAAGTTCCCGGAATTTCAAGAGTAGTTTATGATATAACCACAAAACCTCCTGCTACAATGGAGTGGGAATAGCTTCAATTTCAAATTCTCAATTTCCAATTTTCAATCAATGGTGTAAAATGGGTGAACCATGGATGAGGTAGCAAGAGTCAGAGAAAAAATAGATATAGTCTCCCTTATAAGCGAATACATCCCTCTTAAAAAATCTGGGCGAAATTTTAAGGCAATTTGTCCTTTTCATACCGAAAAAACTCCGTCATTTGTTGTATCGCCTGAGCGGCAAATATGGCATTGTTTTGGATGTTCAAGTGGCGGAGATGCTTTTACTTTTCTCATGGATTATGAAAACTTAGAATTTATAGAGGCCTTGCGAATCCTTGCAAAAAAGGCTGGAGTAGAGCTTTTACAGAGCGATTTTGTTAAAAAAGATACCTCCAAAAAAGAGAAAATTTATTCCGTAAACAAAATCGCCTCTGATTTTTACCACTATATTCTAACAAAACATAATGCCGGAAAAAAAGCTCTTGAATATTTAACAAAAGTTAGAAAAATAGACCCGCGTCTTATAGAAACTTTTGTGATAGGTTTTTCTCCTGCTCAAGGAGATATTCTATTAAAATACTTAATAGAAAAGAAAAAATATAAAACGCAGGATTTAATCGAGGCAGGGGTTTCTTTTACAAGAGCAGGAGGGATGGTCGATTTTTTTAGAAACAGAATTATTTTTCCGCTTTTTGATCATAGAGACAATATTGTTGGATTTTCCGGAAGAGTCCTTTCGGATTTTATAAAAGAATCAAAATACGTTAACACCAAAGACACTCTTGTTTATCACAAGGGAAGTATGTTTTTTGGTTTAAATCTTGCAAAAGAGGAGATAAAACATAAAGATAGAGCAATAATTGTTGAGGGAGAATTCGATGTAATCTCCTCTTATTCCCAGGGTATTAAAAATGTTGTCGCAATTAAGGGAACTGCCTTAACAGAAAATCAGACTATTCTTATTTCAAGATTTTCCCAAAAAGTGACTCTTTGCCTAGATCGCGATGAGGCAGGATTTGAGGCAATTAAAAGAAGCCTTGAGGTTTTAGAAAAAAAAGGACTGACGACAACAGTGGTTGATCTTTTGAATTTTAAAGATCCGGATGAGGCAATCAAAAAAAATCCTGCGTTTTTTAAAAAAGTATTAAGCCACGATATTGGAGTTTACGATTTTTTAATATCTGTTTTTCTTAAAAAATTTAGTAAGGAAAGTGCAGAGGGTAAAAAGAAAATAACCCAGAATCTTCTGCCCTTTATCTCCCAAATAGACAACGAGATTATAAAAGAACACTATCTTAAAATTTTAGGTAAAGAGCTTGATGCATCTTTGGAGACCCTTCAAAAAGAAATGGAAAAAATAGGAAAAAAAGAACCAGATAACTTAGATATTGCCAAAACCAAAAAAGACAAAAGAGGAAGAAAAGAAATTTTAGAAGAATATTTGCTTTCTTTAATTCTGCAAAGCAAAAATACAAAAGATAGTCTTAGGTTTTGTGATGAAATTTTAGGAAGCTATGAATTTGAATTGCCATCTTATCAGAAGATTTTTGAAAATTTAAAATTATATTTTATAAAGAACCAGAATTTTAGCGGTAAATTATTTGCAAAGTCGCTCCCAAAGGAAACCCTGAGCCTATTTGATGCCTGTTATATATTGCCCTTGCCAAAATTTGAGGAATTGGAAAAATATACGCAGGAGTTAGAAAAAGTAGCCAAGGAATTAAAAGTATTATACCTTAAAAATAAGATAAGGATTATTGCTCAGAAAATAAATAAAAAGGAGATAGAAAAAGAAGAAATGAAAAGTCTTCAGAGGCAACTTTCAGATTTAGTAAAGCTTCTACAAGACTTAAATCTTGCTTCAAAAAATAGAGCAGGTGTGCTAAAATAAACTAGGTATGAAGCAAAAATCCTCGGAGTTTTTAAAAGATATTGTTGACTCTGCCAAAAAAAGAGGTTACATAACTCAGGATGAAATTTTGGCAATTTTTCCCCGACCCGAGGAACATATTCAAGACTTAGATACACTTTATGATAAGCTTTTAAAACTGGATATAGATGTTTTTGAATCGGTTGCGGCGGATCAGGATAGCGAAAAACCAATAGAAGAATTAGAAAAAGAACTGGCAGCATTAACAGTTCTAACAGAAGGTACGATTTCAGACCCTGTTAGAATGTATCTTAAGGAAATTGGAAGAGTCCCTCTTCTTAATTTTGAGCAGGAAATTGCTCTTGCAAAAAGAGTGGAAAAGGGAGATAGAGAAGCAAAAAAGATTTTAATAAATTCAAATCTCCGCTTGGTTGTATCAATTGCCAAAAAATATGTTGGAAGGGGCTTAACGCTTCTTGATTTGATTCAGGAGGGTAACCAAGGCTTAATAAGAGCAGTTGAAAAATACGACTGGAGACGAGGCTATAAATTTTCAACATATGCTACTTGGTGGATCCGCCAATCCATAACCCGGGCTATTGCCGATCAGGCAAGAACAATTAGAATCCCTGTCCATATGGTTGAGAATATTAATAGATTTTTAAGAGCATCAAGAAAATTAATGCAGGAATTGGGACGCGAAGCAACGCCTGAGGAAGTTGCAAGAGTTTTAGGGATTGATCCGGAGAAGGCAAGGGAGATTATAAAAATTTCCCAGGAACCCGCAAGTCTGGAATCTCCGGTTGGAGATGAGGAAGACTCCCGTTTGGGAGATTTTATCCACGATACAACAGCGCCGACTCTTTTTGACAGTGCGTCGCGCGAGCTTTTAAAAGAGCAGGTAGAGCAGGTTTTATCAACCTTGTCAGATAGAGAGAAAAGAGTTCTTGAGGAAAGATTTGGACTGAAGGATGGAAAACCAAAAACCTTGGAAGAAGTTGGCAGAATGTTTTTGGTAACTCGCGAGAGAATAAGACAAATAGAAGCAAAGGCTCTTCGTAAGCTTCGCCATCCTTCCCGTGGCAACAAACTCAAGGATTATTTAGGATAAAAGTTATTGTGCTTCTTTATTTTCAAACCCACTCGTGTTAAAATAGTCTTCACATTCCGCGGTAGCTCAATGGTAGAGCAGAAAGCTGTTAACTTTAAGGTTCCAGGTTCGAGTCCTGGCCGCGGAGCCAGATGGGACGCAGAGGCAACAAAGCGTCCTTTTGTCTCGTAACATCGCTCTTTTTCGTAGGTTCGAATTTTCCATTCTCAAAAGCCCTCCATAAATTTATCAAGCATAAGCTCTAAATATGAGCAATAAATACTACTTGATTTAGAACCCTCATTGCTATATGATATTTACATATATGTGTAAAACTTGTGGTTGCTCTTTTCGGTCAAGAGATTTTGGTAATATCGAACGTTTTGTTGAACCATGTATACTTCTACTTCTCTCAAAAGCTTCTTCTCATGGCTATGGATTGATGGAAGATTTAGAAAAACATTGCGGGGAAAAGGTAGATATTGGGAATTTGTACCGAACTTTGAGAAGGATGGAAATGAGTGGTTGGGTAACTTCTTTCTGGGATAAAAACGAAGCTGGTCCTGACAGAAGAATATATTCAATCACGCAAGACGGGAAAGAATTTTTAGAGATTGCAGTTTCCTCTCTTGGCAAAACCGACAAGCTTATTCACCGCTTTTTAGAAGGGTATCAAAAGAATTTTCAAAATGATGGACTTTGACTATACTGTAATAACAGGAAAATCATTTGAGGAAGCAGTAGCAGCTCTTGAGGAGGAAACCAAGAAAGCTGGCTTTAAGGTTCTTTATATCCATGATGTTACCGCTACCTTAAAAGAAAAAGGCTTTAAAATTGAACCTTTCAAGATTATCGAGATTTGCAATGCCAAAAGTGCTTATACTGTACTCAATGCCGATATCAAAATTGGTCTTTGTCTGCCTTGTAAGATAAATGTCTACCAAAAGGAAGGTCAAACATTCATTTCGGGCATGAGACCAATTATCCTTCCCCAGTTTTTTCCAAACGCAAATCTTGGCAATCTACCGACAGAGGTTGATGAAATTATCAGAGGAATTATCGATAGGAGTAAGTAATCTATGAAAAAACTATTCCTAATACCAATCCTTTTATTTACTTTAATGCTAACCCCCTCTTTAGCTTTAGCACAAGGGATGATGGGTAACTGGACAAGTTCGCCATCGTCAGTAGTCTCCGATGACCATACTGCTCGTGAGGAAGCAGAGGGAAAAGAAATCTGGGAAAAGTTGCAAGCAAAACAACTTGAGTGCAAAGACCTCACCAATGACAACCATGCAGTGCTGGGTGAGTATTTTATGGGTCAATCGATTGGTAACACCGAAAGACATGCTAGTATGAACCAAATGATGACCAGTATGATGGGTGAAGAAGGAGAGGAACAAATGCATATTGTTATGGGCAAACGCTTAAGCGGTTGCGACACTTCAGCCCAAATTCCTGCAGATGGAGTAGGCTTTATGCCAATGATGGGTTCGGCAAGCTCACCACAAGTGGGCGGCTGGGGAGGTTTTGGCATTCTAGGCTGGCTCTCCATGCTTCTTTTCTGGGCTCTTCTTATTCTTGGCGTTATTGCCTTGATTCGTTACTTTGTTAGGTCAGGACAGGAAAAAGGGAATAGAACTCCTCTTGATATTCTTAAAGAGCGTTATGCTCAAGGAGAAATCAATAAAAAAGAATTTGAAGAAATGAAAAAGGATTTTGGATAACATTTTCGAAACCACTTGACAAATAACTACCTGCATCTTAATATAGATATATTCAAATGTTTCAATAGATATGAGCAGACAAATTATTGGTGTTTTCAAAGCACTTTCCGACAAAACAAGAATAGATATTCTGCGTCACCTTCTTGGGAAAAAAGAGATTGCCTGCAAAGAGCTTCTGAGCAATTTCTCTCTTTCTCAGCCCACTCTCTCTCATCACTTCAATAAACTCATTGATGCCAATATATTAAAGGAGCGGAAAGAGGGAGTGAACCACATATATAGTATTAACTACCAGTATTTGAGGCAGTTAGGAATAGATATCCAAAAGATAATTAATAGTAAGAAAGGAGATAGGTTAATATGAAGCCAAACGAAAAATATGGCAAACTTGCAAACGAAAAGGCCATTCAAAAAACAGCTCATGCGTTGCGGTCAAACAATTTTAAGGTAGAGGTCGTGGAAAATAGAGAAGAAGCAAAAAAGAAGGTCTTAGAGCTGATACCTCATGGAGCAGAGGTTTTTACCATGACTTCTCAAACCTTAAAAGATATTGGGGCGGACAAGGAAATCAACGAGTCTGGCAAATATAATGCCATCCGTCCAAAACTTTTTGCTATGGATAGGAATACACAAGCAAGAGAAATGGCTAAACTTGGTGCTGCTCCTGATTGGGTTGTGGCTTCTCTTCATGCAGTAACAGAAGACGGACATATGCTTATTGCCTCTAATACCGGAAGCCAGCTTTCAGCCGAAGCTTATGCTGGAGGTAAGATAGTTTTTGTTGCGGGATGCCAAAAGATTGTTAAAGACACAAGAGAAGGTATAAAAAGAATTTATGAATACTGTCTGCCTTTAGAGGATGAGCGAGCAAGAAAAACTTATGGTATGTCCTCGGCTGTCAACAAAATTCTCATCATTAACAAAGAGGTAATGCCTGAAAGAATTACAGTTATTTTAGTCAAAGAAAAGTTGGGTTTTTAATAATATGAAACAACTTATCATTATAGTTTTGATTTTGGTGGGTTTTTATTTCTTAATCGATCATAAGGCGCCGCTGCCCCTAAATCATGAAGCGATTGGTCTTGGAATAAACCATATAGCACACAGCGTGTTCGGTATTATTTTATTTATTGCTGCAGGTTATTTATGGTGGAAGAATAAAGGTAATAAAGGTCAAGCCTAATAAGGTAAAGGGAGGTGGTCTTGATAATGTCCAAAAAATGGCTGGTAGCCCATGCTCATTACAAAGGGGAACCTTCTAAGCGTTTTGATTTTGATGCCGACTTTGCGGGAAAGAACAAGGTTTACAGATGTCCAAAATGCAAAAAGGTTATTGCTGGTATAGAAACAGGGAGGCGAGAAAGACTCTATGTCCTTGCCAAGGACGTCGTAGTGGATGTAGGGTAGCACAAAGTTTCTAGAGAGTTAATTTTATGCCAAAAACCCGTTTTGGAAAATGGTCGGTGTTATTGATTGTCGTTTTCTTTGTATTGTTTATACTGGTGCAAATTACAGCGGCTGTTGGGCGCAACCAAGGTGCATTTGACAGCGACTCGTTTAATGCTTATCAAATACTGATTCCAATAACTATAATTCCCGCGGGGATTTGTGGTATAGCCGCTTTTCTTACAGGTATTGTTAGTATTGTAAAGAGTAAGGAACGGTCTGTATCTGTTATCCTGGCTACAGCAATTGGACTTCTCGTTCTGATTTTTGTGCTCGGAGAAATTTTATCTCCGCATTAACCGACGGAAACTTCAACAATTAAATTCCTCAGAAGATTTACAGCGCAGGGATTATTTATAGAGGCTTTTGACTTGGAAAAGAAGATAAAATCCAATAAGCGCAGATAGAAGAGCGCCTACGATATTTATCTGCACAAGACTT
>Ga0209542_10015853_pt1 | contig 12575 bp, 10 predicted proteins | sample RifCSPhighO2_01_FD_184028 | JGI IMG/M metagenome (GOLD analysis project Ga0209542, IMG submission 184028) | Soil microbial communities from Rifle, Colorado - Rifle CSP2_plank highO2_0.1 (SPAdes) (version 2) | ecosystem: Environmental > Terrestrial > Deep subsurface > Rock core/Sediment ...
AACTTGCCGTTATCACAAGAAACGATTGCAAGAAAATGATTCGCGTTAAGAAAACCTTGTTCCAAAACATTTCCAAATATCTGACCTGTCTATCCAGTCCGGAGATTCCGCTTACAAACAACTTGGCGGAGAGGTCACTTCGTCACCTCGTGCTTAAGAGAAAGATTTCCTTCGGCTCTCTAACAAAAAGAACGGCTGATAACCTGGCCATACTGCTTTCCGTCCTTCTGTCGCGACGGCAGAGAGATCCACTCAACTGGTTTGGGGTGTGGTTGGGGGTGTGAGGGGTTACTTCCACGGAAGCACTTTCCGAGTGGGTGGAAACCCCAACTTGCGTTGCGGTGGCTTTGAAGAACAATGAACCAAAAATAATTGCCCCATTAGGTATTAATGATTTAGTACAGCTAATCGTGAGACCCAGTCCCACAGCTGATCTAAAAACTTTCATAGAAAGATATCAAGATAAAAAGTGGTTGGAGAAATGGCCCAAGCTGAGAATTGTTATGGAAGCTCGGGTATTGTAGAGTAAATTGCGCATAGAACACTGCTTTCGTGTTGCCAAAGTTGCACTTTGTTCACATCTTCGGCGTGTAAAAGTCAACAATTCGCTGTACAATAGTTACATTATGGAAATATCTCCACAGTTAAAAGATTACATTTTAAAAGCTAGGGAAGCCAAATTAAGTGACGAGGTTATTTTTGCGGAATTGCGTAAGGCCGGTTGGGCAGAAGACCAGGTGGTTGAAGCTCTAAAGAAACCACATGTTTTTTCGGTTATGAGCGATCCTAAACCTCTTCAAATCGACAGGGTTATTCAATCTGAACCAAAAACCAATTCGTACGAACAGTCTAAAGCTAACGTCTCCTTGTCAGACAGCATGGCCAATCAACCGCCGATTAGTGTCGAGAATTTGGAGCCAAAAGGAGGTAAGAAGCTTCTAATTGTTTTGGGAATATTGATCGGTGTCATGATTCTGTCCGGAGCATCGTACGCTTTGATTAAAACTTTTGATATTAATTTGGGATTTGGCGGTGGTGCTCCTTATACTGATCAAAATTTAATCAGCGGGCTTTTGGCCAAAACAAGCAGTGTTAAAACCTCCACTTATCGGCTGACGGGGTCATTAAATGTTGTGCAAAGGGATAAAGACGCAAGGCCGTTTGAAGTGCAGGTTTCGAATGAAGCACAATTACGTGAACAGTATCAAAATGATGCGAAGAGGATAAGCGATATCCAGATGATATTGACGACTCTCCAGAGATATGGAATTGCCGATTATAAAACAAAGGTGGTCAAAAAGTTTCCCGCCGATCTGAAACAGGTCATGGCTGATTATTCCACAACTTTCATCGGCTCTAGAAAAACAGATTTTACGGACCCGGTCTCGGGCAAACAATATGAATATATGGTTATCGATGGGGGCAACGATTTTAATCTCAGGGTCACGTTCGAAACACAAGGGGCGATATCGGCTTTAAAGAAGAGCTATAATTTTGTGGCAACTTCCACTTTCGTCTCGGGTAATACTGTGACGTTCACTAAAAAAAGTCCCAGTTATTTTTACATGTCATCTGAACCGCCCAAGCCTTTTTTGGTGCAAATGGGAGAAATGGCAAGGATGCTGCCGCCTGAAATGAGTGTCACTCTTTCTTCAGGGGCCACGACGGATTTGCGTAAAAATGATTCAGACTGGAAGTGGGATTTTGATGGAAAAGGAGACTTTGGCGACATGTCGTATGCTGTAAATTTGGAGGTGCTCCGAAAGGATAAGGTTTATTATGCCCGGTTTAATAAAATTCCGAGTATTCTTCTTAGTTTTACCGGGGGACTTCAGAAAGGGCAGTGGATAAAGATAGATCCAAATGCTTCTTCGACATCGTTCGGCCAGTACAGTTTTTACGCAACGGATGTTTCAAAATACGAAGACGAGTACAAAGAAAAAAGAGAGTCCGCTTTCAGGTTTATAAAAGAGGTGGCGGAAATTGCAGATAGAGAAAAATTGATTGAGTTTGTGGATCAACCCAAAAAAATCGAGGGGGGAGAGAGGTCAAATTATGAGTACAGCATTAAGTTTAGAAAAGAGGCAGTATTGCCGTTTTACAGGAGTGTTCAGGCGATATCAAAAAATTACAAAGATGTCGGTATGAACGCTTTCGATGATCAGGGCATGATTGAATATTTAGAAAGCCAGGAATTTTCGCAGGTTTTTGATTATTACGACAAAAATACTTCTATGACCATTTTGACTGATAAGGAAGGCTATTTAACCGGAATTACGTACAAGATGAGAATAGTTCCTGGGGACACCGCAATCAATCTTAAAGACAAGCAAGCGAATCTTCTGATCGGATTAAACATTTCCAACATTAATAAATCAGTTTCAATTGAAGCCCCGACAGAGTGGAAAACATTGGACGAGTTATACGAGCAAATGACAAATAATTTGTACAATTACGCTCCCGGTTCGGCGGAGGCCGTAAAAAATGAGCTGAACAATATACAGTATCTTTATGGAACGGGCGAAAAATACAGTAAAGCTTTTGCTCTCGGCGCTTGTAAAAGGACGGCAGGAACGATTTTTAGTGACGAAGCCGTTTCTTCTCGCATAGAGAAGGCGGCAGGTGGCAATCTTTCGGCCGCCTATTGCGCCTCTTCTGTTTCCGGTCTGGTTACATCGGCCTATGCTGTTTCTGTTCCGATTACGAAGTTACAGGGCTATAGTTGGTGTTTTGACAGTACGGGTGCTTCGAAGCAGATTAGCGGTAATTTGAAGGGAACGACGTGTAATTAGAGTACAAATGCAAAAAATAAAAAATGTTTTTGATGTAGGTACGACGTCTTTTCGCAAGAATGCTCTTTCGGTTGCCGAGGCGGGTTTGCGGGCCATTGATACAAGGAGAGTAATCGAAAAGGCGATTGAGTGGAACGGTAGTGACCTTTTGATAAAAGGTATGCCGTGGAGAAGCGACAAGGGCAAGATTTTTTTTGTCGGGGTGGGGAAGTGCGCTACGGAGGCGGCGATTGCCATTGAACAAATACTTTCCGATAAACTTGATTCAGGTATCGTGCTTGATATTTGTGACCCCTATCTTTTTAGCAACAAGATCAGATTTATTGGTTGCACGCATCCTTTGCCGTCCTCTAAAAATGTTAGCGCGGCCGGGGAGGTTGTGAACTTTTTGAAGAGGGTTAGGGAAAATGATTTGGTGATTTTTGTCATTTCAGGCGGTGGTTCGACAATACTTTGTTTACCCAACAGCAAAGATTGTGGGGAGGAGAAAACGATAATGAAGAGGCTTATCGCTGTCGGCGCAACTATAAGCGAGATAAACACAGTGAGGAAGCATCTCTCTCTGCTTCGTGGCGGACAATTGCTTAAGTATTCATACCCGGCGCGCTCTGTTTCACTTATTTTTTCCGATGTGCCGGGCAACGATCTTGGTTTTGTGGCCTCGGGTCCTACCGTTTTTGATGAAACTACAGTCAAAGACGCAAAAAAAATTTTGGATAAATATGAAATTTGGGAAGATTGTACTACTTTGGGATGCGGGCTATTGGAAACCACAAAAGACAAAAAATATTTTGAAAAAGCGACTAATGTTTTGGCCGTCTCGAATATGCTAGCGCTCAAAGCAATGCATGATGAGGCCAAGCGTCTGGGCTTTGAAGCCAGAATTGTGACCGACAGGTTTGAGGGTGAGGCGAGGGAAATTGGTCAAAATATAGTCGAGGATATCAATCGCTCGCCCCACAATTCCGTTTTGCTTTACGGAGGAGAGTCTACTGTTACCATTGACCATGTGGGCCGGGGAGGAAGAAATTGTGAGTTGGCACTTTCCGCTTTACGTTTTTTGGGTGATAATGAAGGGGTGGTGGCCTTAGCGAGTGACGGCAGGGATAATGGAGTGTATGCCGGGGCTATTGCCGATAAAGAAGGTAAGGAAAAGGCAGATGATTTGAAACTTGACATAAAGCAGTATTTGGCGAATCACGACTCAGCCCTTTTTTTTGAAAAAACCGGAGATTATTTGATGAGCGGTTACACTGGTAGCAATGTGAGCGATTTAATTATTGCCATGAAGTGCTAATTAAATCTCAAATGTAAAATGCAAATATCAAAATGGAAAATGACAATGTGAAAATGATCAGTGATAAGTCGCACTGGTTATACGGCGGGTTAGTCGGGGCGTTTATCGGCTCAATTTTCAGCTTGTATTTTATCTTTCAACCTTCATGTGTGGGTTTGGCAGAAAATGGTTCCAGTCCTTGCCCTCAGGGTTTGGACATTCTTAAATCAAATTTAGAGAACGACGGCACCATTTATTTAAGTTTAATTATTATTTTATTTGTAATTGGAAGTTTCGTGGGTTGGCTTTTTGGAAAAATAAAAAAAAGAAATGTTGGTTTGCTTTGAATTTTGCATTTTGATTTGTTAATTTTCAATTAAATAATTAGATAAATAAAGATAAATAACATGAGTGACAAATTGGTTGTGGATTTGAAAGAGGTCGGGATTGATGATGTCGGAGTGGTCGGCGGCAAGAACGCATCTCTTGGAGAAATGATAAGAACTCTTTCGGAAAAGGGCATTAGGGTGCCGGGTGGCTTTGCCGTAACTGCGGACGGTTACCGACTTTTTATGAAGGAGTCAGGAATGCAGGATTTTGTTGTTAAAGCTCTGGAAGGTCTCGATACAAAAAATTTGGAAGATTTGGCAACTAGGGGCAAAAAAGTCCGTGACGCTATTGTAAAGGCAAAGTTGCCGGAAGTTTTGGAAAATGAGATCAGGAAGTTCTATACCGAAATGGAGGGACGTCGGGGCAAGGATATTGACGTGGCTGTTCGTTCATCCGCCACTGCCGAAGATTTGCCCGGGGCATCTTTTGCGGGAGAGCACGAAACATATCTCGGCATAAAGGGAGGAGATCAGATTTTGGAAGCCACAAAAGCCGCTATGGCATCTTTGTTTACGAATCGCGCCATTTCCTACCGTGTGGATAAGGGTTTTGATCATTTTAAGATAGCTTTATCTGTCGGAGTTGAGGAGATGGTGCACTCTGGAGAGGGTGCGTCCGGTGTCATGTTTACTATCGATACGGAGTCGGGTTTTAAAGATTCCGTGGTTATCAACGGTGCGTATGGCTTGGGCGAAATGGTGGTCCAAGGCGAAGTTAGCCCGGATGAATATTTGGTCGCTAAATCTTTGATTGGAAAAGCACCGAAGCCGATTATTTTCAAAAAAATGGGGGCGAAGGCGGACAAGATGATTTACTCTTCCGGGAAGAAGCTCGGCATTCGTCCGGTGAAAATAATCAAAACAACGGAAGAGGAGAGAGGAAAGTTCGTACTTAGTGATGAGGAAATATTGACTCTGGCTTCTTGGGGGAAAATTATTGAGGAACATTATACAGAGAAGCACGGCAAGTGGACACCGATGGACACTGAATGGGCCAAGGATGGAAAAACCGGCGAGTTGTTTATTGTTCAGGCGAGGCCGGAAACTATTCATGCCGAGAGAGATTTTTCAAAGGTCAAAGAATACATCTTGATTGGTAAAGGTGAGGAGGTGGTCAAAGGTGTTTCGGTCGGGAGCAAGATTGCTACAGGCAGGGCAAGGATAATAATGGATCCCAAACACATAGGAGAATTTCAAAAAGGTGAGATTTTGGTGACGGATATTACAGATCCGGATTGGGAACCTATCATGAAAATTTCTTCTGCGATCGTGACGGACAAGGGAGGAAGGACATCGCATGCGGCAATAGTTTCGCGCGAGCTCGGCATTCCAGCTGTCGTTGGCGCCGGTTTGGCCACCAAACGCATAAAAACCGGAGACATTATCACGGTAGATACGAGCGGTGCCGAAGGTTTTATATATAAAGGTGAACTCAAATTTGAAATTAGGGAACACGATGTAAAACAAATTCCGAAGACAAAGACGAAGATAATGATGAATATCGGTACACCGGATACCGCTTTTGAAAAATCGTTTTTGCCGAGTGAGGGTGTTGGATTGGCCAGAGAGGAATTTATTATCAACTCTGAAATCGGTATTCACCCGAATGCTCTCATTGATTACGACAAACTTGATGCAAAACTCAAAAAAAAGATTGATGCAAAGATACGCGGGTGGACGGATAAAAAAATGTTTTATGTCGATAATCTGGCATATGGTATAGCCAAAATTGGCTTGGCGTTTTATCCGAAACCAGTCATTGTACGTTTTTCGGATTTTAAGACCAATGAGTACAGGACGTTGTTGGGAGGAGATCTGTATGAGCCGGAAGAAGAAAATCCGATGATTGGATGGCGCGGGGCTTCGAGATATTACGATCCAAAATTTAAGGAGGCGTTTAAACTTGAAGTTCAGGCGATGAAGAAGGTTAGGGAAGAAATCGGCCTCAACAATGTTATTCCAATGATTCCGTTTTGTCGCACTCCGGAAGAAGGGAGGAAAACTTTAGAGATGATGAAAGAGGGAGGTTTGAGTCCCAAGTCTTTGGGTGGAGATATGCCGGTTTACGTTATGTGCGAAATTCCTTCAAATGTGCTTTTGGCAGATGAATTTTTGGCTGTTTTTGACGGAATGTCTATAGGTTCAAATGATCTCACTCAACTTATTCTGGGCTTGGACAGAGATTCGGGAATTGTCACTCACATCGCCAACGAAAAGAATGATGCGGTTAAAAAAATGATTGCAGAAATAATTCCGAAGTGCAAAGAGAAAGGGAAGTACATCGGCATTTGCGGCCAGGCTCCGTCTGATCACAAAGATTTCGCGTTATTTTTGGTTGAAAAGGGAATTGATAGCATGTCGCTCAATCCCGACACGGTTGTTGCAACTACTGTTGCGATTGCCGAACAGGAAAGTAAGATGGGTAAATAAAGGCCGCTCGTTTTTGTTTTGAAAAAGCACGGATATTTTTCTGGTGAAAAATTCCTCGAGCTCGGCACGGTCAGCCTCGCTAGTCTTTTTCAAAACAAAGGCTCGCTTAACCCATTCGCTTTTGGTTACAAAAGCTCATGAAAGATAATAAAATTTGCCGTGTCCACCCTTCTCGCCCAGGCAGGTAACCCCAAATAAAAACTCCGCCCCCGTGCAGAGTTTTAAAGCATGACAATTGGGATGCCTAATTTGGCGTAAATTTCAAAGAGAACTGTGGCGTTCTTATAGCCGGCGCCATTTGTCGGATTATCAGGGTCGCCCCGTCTTTCGGAGTCTCTCTCCCACCATTCGAACCACGTGTCATAGCAATGGCTTAGGACCTCAAAAAACGGTATCTCGGCCGCTTTGGCGCTGTTGAAAAGACGGATGAGATATAAGACTGCTCCATCAGAAAATTTAACCAAAAAAGCTATTCCTGCCTCTGCTTCTTCTTCTGTATACCTCTCGGTGTTGAAAGTGCTTTTGATTAGTTCAAGAGTTTCTTCTCTCACATTAACCTCCTCTTGCAATTCTAGTCGATTATTGTTTTTGAAGATAGTCGCACGTTTAATTTTATATGTGTTATTATTTATCAGTTAAAACATAAAATAATACTTGAATGTCAAAAAACATTGCGTTTTTCGGAACGAAGCCTTGGGAAAAAGAATACATAGAATCAAAAAAAGAAATTTTAGCCGATGCCGCTCTCTGGTTTACGGAGGAAATTTTGAGTAATGACCATATGCCGAAAGAAACAAATTTCGATGCCATTTCCGTTTTTGTAGATTCCACGGTTACGAAAGAAGTTTTGGCAAAATTTCCCATACTTCAATTTATTGCAACACGCTCGACCGGCTATGATCACATTGATATGGTTGCCGCAAAATCAAAGGGAGTAGAAGTTTCGTCGGTGCCTTCATATGGCGCAAATACGGTGGCAGAAATGGCATTCGGCTTGATTTTGTCGCTTTCCAGAAAGATTTTCGAATCGTATGACAGAATTAGAGAAAGCGGAAATTGGAGTGTTGAAGGACTTCGAGGTTTTGATCTTATGGGAAAAACTATTGGGGTTGTAGGTACCGGGAAAATTGGTCGGCACGTAATCTCTATAGCCAAAGGTTTTGGGATGAACGTAATAGGTTATGATCCCAAGCCAAATTTATCGTTGGCGGCGGAATTTGATTTTCCGTATAAACCACTTAATGATCTTTTGGCGGAAAGCGATGTTGTCACTCTCCACTTGCCATACATGCCGGAAACGCATCACTTAATGGATGACATTAGAATTTCTCTTATGAAGCCGGGTGCGCTACTTATCAATACAAGTCGGGGCGGTATTGTTGATACCAATGCTTTGGTTAAAGCATTGAAGGATGGGCGTTTGGGAGGAGCGGGACTCGATGTCTTGGAAGAAGAAGGAGTTATAAAAGATGAAATTGATTTTTTGGTTTCTGGTAAGCCGGAAGGGCACGATTGGAAAACAGTGATCGCCAATCATGTGCTTATCGATATGCCAAATGTCATCATTACTCCCCACAACGCTTTTAATACTAAGGAGGCCATTGAGCGAATTTTGGATACGACAGTAGAGAATATTGCCGGATATATGAACGGCCAGATTAAAAACAAAGTTGAATAGTGTTCGATTGTTGCCTCAGAGTGCCTAAATTGCTAGCATGAGTATGATCATGACCAAATTGAGCAAAATACTTATATTTTTGGCCGTTTTTGCAGTGCTGTGGCCATTAAATTTGATTGCACAAGAATCGGCTCCCGTGGTCGTTGTGCCAACCTATAGGCCATCAGCCACTATTTCTGTGTCAGATAAGGGGGAAGCTTCGGTAAAAAATGCCGTTGTCTTTTTTGTTAGCGGCAAAGCCCTGTACGCGAGAACCTATTGGGGAGAATCATATGTTAAATGGACTATACGCATCAACGATAAAACTGATCTTATTAAGAAATTTGGCGGAAAGATTGAGGTCGGAGATACCAAAGTCGGACATATTTTGGATGTTGAAGGTCCTCTCGTGGCTGGAACGGACACTCTGAATATTACCGCGACGGTTATTAGAGATTTAACTTTGGAGATGGAGAAGGCCGGTTTTTCCGGAAAGGTGGTGAGGGCAAACAACGGTTCAAACACTTTTGTGGTGGCAGTGGACTCCGGCAAAGAAGTTACGGTTAAAGTAAACAGTAGCACTGTCATAAAAAAGGGTGCAATTTATATCCCGCTTTCAAAAATAGTTTATGGGGACACCATTCTTTCTGTTGACGGAACGTATCATGAACCGACAAAAACCATAACAGCAAACAACGTGGAGGTTTATCAGACAAAGAAAATTTTCGAACCGAAAAATTTTGAGGGGATTTTGAAGAGTATTTCCGACACAGAATTGCCGATTACCGCTGTAGTCTCAATAGGAGGAGTCGATTACGACTTTTATCTTGGTGAGAAAGCGTCCATTTTAAACGCCAAGAGGCTTAACGCAAAATTGCAGAGGTTTGTTGTAGGGGACAGGGTAAGGTTGTACGGCAAGATAAGAGAAACCAATCTTAATGAGGTGGACGCGGAAATAATGAGAAATTTGGACTTATAGAGAGTTGCGCGTCGAGGGGAGTTGGAATAGAATGTTGTTACAAATAAATATTGTTATCAAGAGTGGCATGGAGCGAACTAGCGCGTAGCTTGTCTCGCCGAAGCAATTCGGCGCGAAGGCGGAATATGCCCGACAACCCTTACGGTTTGACGACCTTAAGAAGGTGCCGACTAGCCCGAGGGGGAAAGATAATTTTGTCTTAGCTTTCCTTGGTGGAGAGTTTTTTATTGGAAAATAATGAGCGCGGCGAATATATTTTCATATACCATCTCTAATTAACGCTTTCACATTAAACAAGTTCCCGAATTTTGTGCGAAAAACGAGTTGGAGCGCGAGTCATATCGAGATATGGCGAGCGGGAAACGAAGTTTTGTAGCCAAAATTCAGGAACTTGTGTGGAATGGTTAATTAGAGATGGTATGATACCTCGTTAAGTGACTTCAAATTTCACCAATTGAGGGGGAAATAGGTGAAAGAACGTGAGGCGCAAATTGACGAAGACAAAAAATTAGTAATAAATTTGAAGTTAGGTTTTGCGAAAAGCAAAACTTACTTAACGGGGTGATGGTTTTTATAGTCGTTATCACTCCTTACAGGAGCAGTACACCTTTTCGACTTTTTTCTTCGCCTTGCTTGAAAAAAGTCGGAAAAGGTCTTGCATAAGCTCCAAGGGTTCGCTTATTCACCTTAAAAATCAATCATGTTTTATTCGCGAAAAGGAACATTTACCGTAGAAAGTGTAACATCAGGACATCCTGATAAAGTTTGTGATCAGATTTCCGATGCCATTTTGGATGCTTGTTTGAGAGATGACCCAATGTCGCGCGTGGCTGTAGAAACTTTTGGTAGTCACGGCCATCTTATTATTGGCGGAGAGGTTACGACCAAAGCCAAAGTGGATTATGAAAAAATTGCTCGTGATTTGTATCAATCAATCGGTTACGAAAGTCCTCTTGATATTAAGGTAGTTATAAGAGAACAGTCGCCGGACATTGCGATGGGGGTTGATATGGGTGGTGCAGGTGATCAGGGCATTATGTACGGTTTTGCTACGAATGAGACTCCGGAATATTTGCCGATTGGAGTGGTTTTGTCACATAAGTTGGCGGAGGGGCTAGAAACACTTAGGAAAAGCGGTAAGGTAAAGTGGCTGAAGCCGGACGGCAAAACCCAAGTTACTTTCGTAAACGGTAAGTTGAGAGCCGTGCTCATTAGTTGCCAGCATGACGCCAAGGTTTCTCAAGAAGAGATCAGGAAGACTCTTGTTATGAAGCTCGTAAATCCGGTTGTGAAAAAGGTTACGGGAAGGTTGCCGGGAAAGGACCTGGAGATTCTCGTTAATCCGACGGGTTCATTTGTTCTCGGCGGGTTTGAGGCCGACACCGGTCTTACCGGAAGAAAAATTATGGTGGATACGTACGGCGGGCTTGCTCCTCACGGCGGTGGTGCTTTTTCCGGAAAAGATCTGACGAAAGTGGATCGTTCGGCGGCTTACATGGCGAGATTTGTGGCAAAAAATTTGGTGGCAAATGGATTCGCAAAGGAGTGTTTGGTTTCCGTGTCATACGCCATAGGTAAGGCGGAGCCGCTTATGATTTCTGCGGTTGATCAAAATGGCAAGGATCTTTCCGGCCTCGTCAATGGTATTTTTGACTTCAAACCTAAATCTATCATTGAGCGGTTGGGTTTACGCTCTCCAATTTTCGGCCAGACTGCGGCTTACGGACATTTTGGAAAAAAGAATTTGCCGTGGGAAAAAATCATTTCACTTAAAAAGAAGAAAACCGGAAAACGGAAAAAGTAGCTTATGTTTTGCCCAAAATTTGGTTTTCCAAAAGATGTAGCGAATGACATGGAAACATGTTTACTGTGTAATTAAAATTAGAATAAAATTTCGCGTTTTTTAAATTTTAAGATAGTTTTCTGCTAAAAATTTAAAAGCATGTCAAAAAATTATATAAATTTTTGATTTTTCGAAGTGGTTTAATAATGTTACTATAATCACATTATTAAACCACTTCTATCAGTAACCATGAACCTCGGTTCTAGCCGGTGGTTGATTAGAGATGGTATTAAGTGAGGAGAAATTGCCTATGCTCTCAATAAATTTATAGTTAGTTTTTATTGGGAGCGGGGATGAATGGCCGCATAATATATAGTCGCGTCCAGTGGGCGACCTAAATTTCTTCCGCGAAGCGATTAGAAATTGGAAGTGCCGTTAGGAGACGCTCCTTTCCAACCCGCCTACCGGCGAGGCAGGCAAAGTTTTGGAGGGTGCTCGTCGCCTAATACTTCATTCGAGTCTGAAGACTCGGAGAGTCTGAACGATCCGCCGAAGAACTCCCTGGGGAACGGCTTGCCTGTCTGCGTGTACCCACAGACAGGCCGTGGGGATAGCCCGCCTGACGGCGAGGCAGGGACGAGACAAATTTTATCGATCCTGTGGGGTGGAAGATAGACATGCGGGCTCCTTCACTCAGGCTGGTCGGCCAAACAAAAAGCCGACACTTAGTCGGCCCTCACTTGAAGCTTCTCCAGACTTTTTGAAAGTAGCTGAAAAAAACTTTCCTCATCTTTTTCCAATGACCATCTGTCACGTTTGTTTTTTAGGAACTTCACAACTTTGATTGTTTTTTCGATTCCGATCTCGCTTATTATGTTTAGTACGGTTGCCAAGCGGTTTTCCCTGATACGTTGTTTTCCGACTCGATCAACCGAGGTGATAATGATTGTTCGCGTTTCTTGCTCGGGATCGACTTTATTAACCGCTACAATCTCGCTTTGGAATAATTCGGGATTTATTGCTTTTCGAAATTCATTCCACGTTAGTTCGATGGTAGGCATAATTTAAATATGTTTGAACTGGTACGTCTCTCCGTAATTTATCATGATACTTGCAAAAGAGCCATAATTATCTGGTATAATAGAAAAGATTTCCTCGCAGCTCTGCTGCGGGGGGGGGGGTGGTATGATAGATGAATGTCCGAACATGTCATAAAACGTCATAACAAGAATCTGATGTTGTACCACCTCGTTTGTCCGATAAAGTACA
>Ga0209542_10015855_pt1 | contig 12575 bp, 8 predicted proteins | sample RifCSPhighO2_01_FD_184028 | JGI IMG/M metagenome (GOLD analysis project Ga0209542, IMG submission 184028) | Soil microbial communities from Rifle, Colorado - Rifle CSP2_plank highO2_0.1 (SPAdes) (version 2) | ecosystem: Environmental > Terrestrial > Deep subsurface > Rock core/Sediment ...
TTAGATCAATATGCATTATCTCCGGCTCGGCTACACTAAGTGGTAGCGACAGGCTCGCCATAATTCATGTCCGCCATATATATTAGCCTCCAGTCCAGGCTTTCGGTGTCAAACTCCAGCCGGTAGTCGGCACTACCATCGGTCATATCAAATACATGCACCAGTTTTTGGCCTTTGCGCACCAGGTGCCGTAAACCCGTTTCGGTGAAGATTACCCGCCGGCCTTCATATTCCATGAGCTTAGGAAAGCCCTTTAGCCGCCGCCCGGCATTTTTGAAATAATAAGCCACGATACTGACGTTTTTGTTAATTTTTACTGTGTTTTCCATCTCCGGTTCCTCCGGTTTAAAAGTTATAAAAAACTAGCCGACTAAAACATTACAGCTGTTGTCAGCGAACGGATTTTATGTCTCGAGAGCAAGAGACTAAGCTGCCTGTGATTTAAGAACAAGTGACCGTTCTTGCGATTTGTCCCGTTTACTCAGGAAGCTAATTTGTGATCGGAGGTTAGCAGTGACGTCCGCTTGCAGCAGATAGTATGCCTACCTAAATGGCTTAAAGTCTGTGCGGAGGAACCCTTCAATAGACTCTGGGAGCCCACACATGGCTGCCTATTATTATAAATCCGGACAAGCCGTCGCCGCAATACAAATCAATGTGGATAAGCTTAAATTGTGACGAAACATTCGGGTCTGGAATCTTCTATTGCCCTCCCGCTAAAAAGCTATGGAGGACATCCTGCTTCACTAAATCCTACGAAGCTTTAGCGAAGTAGGATGGTGGGTGAGAGAGGACTTGAACCTCCACGCCTCACGGCACTAGGTCCTAAACCTAGCGTGTATACCAATTTCACCACTCACCCACTACCGATGTTATCTTACTTGCTTTTACGATAAAAAACCAGCTGGGCATCGCCGTAGTGTTTGTCGGCAGCTATCTCGAAATCTTCAAAAGCCGGCACCAGGGCCTGGCCGGGGTAAGACAGCACTACCAAGCCACTGGCTTTAACATGCCGGCGGGCCAGTTTTGTAAGTAAGCTAAGCTGCAGTAAATCATACGGCGGGTCAAGTAGCACGATATCAAACTCCGCTTCCATATTATGGTTGCTCCAACCGCCAACGTTGGCCCTGGAAGCATGAACCAGTTTGGCCAGCCCAAGTTCTTTGACGTTTTTCACGATTACGGTGTAGGCTGGGCTGTCTTTTTCAATAGCGGTCACATGTTTCGCCCCCCGGCTGGCAGCTTCTAGGGCCAAAGCGCCACTGCTGGCAAAAGCGTCCAGAAAAGTTAGCTCCTCGATGTCGCCCAGTATGTTAAATAGAGCCCCGCGGACCTTGTCGCTCATCGGATGCGAACGATGACCCGGCGGCGAGTGAAAGCTTCGGCCTTTCAAGAATCCGGCAATAATTCTCATGAGCCTAGTTTACAGTTTATAGCTGATGGTTTGTAGGCCTGCCAGAAAAACTAATTTAGGTTGGTGACAGCCCGCAGGCGGCTGACTCTCGCTGCTAGATGGGGGTATTTTTTTGCAGTTTCTTTACGATCTATGAACTCTTGGGCCGCGCCTCTGGCGGCGGCGATCAGTTTAATATCGGTAAGCTGCGCAACACGCAGATCCAGGGCGCCGTGTTGAGCGGTACCGTAAATGGCTCCCGGGCCACGAAGTTTTAGATCCAGTTCAGCTAGTTTAAAACCATTGTTGGTTGTTTCCAAAGCTTGCAGCCGAACGCCTGGAGCCTGGCTATCGCTCAACATTAAAAAGCAGTAGCTTTGATGCTCGCCACGGCCCACTCGTCCGCGCAGTTGGTGGATTTGAGCCAGCCCGAAACGTTCAGCGCCCTCGATCAGCATAACCGTGGCATTTCGCACGTCGACTCCCACCTCTATGACGGTAGTGCTGACCAAAATATCATATTCGCAGCGCACGAATCTCCGCATGACTTTATCTTTTTCCGGACCGCTCATCCGGCCGTGCAGCAAGCCGACTTTGCGATGCTTAAAATCACGCCGACTCAAGCGTTCATAAACCTCTTCGACCGATAGACCCCGGCTCAACTCGGTATCGGCAATCAGCGGGCAAACCACGTACATTTGCCACCCACGCTCCAGCTCGGCATCGATCTGACGATAAAGTTGCGGACGGGAATTGGGCGAGCAGATTTTAGTAAGCACTCGCTTGCGCCCGGGCGGCAACTCATCGAGCATCGAAATATCGAGCTCTCCATATAGCGTCAGTGCCAGACTTCGAGGGATAGGGGTTGCCGTGAGATGCAGTACATGGGGCATATGACCAGCTTTGACTTGGAGTTTTTTACGCTGCTCAACACCAAAGCGATGTTGCTCATCGATAATAATCAAACCCAGCCTGTGCATGTCAACTTTTTCGGCAATTAGGGCGTGCGTGCCAACGATAAGCCGTATTTGGCCGCTGGCGATACGCTCCCAGCAGTCTTTTTTTGGAGCCGGCTTTAGGCTGCCTATCAAAAGCCCGACCTGGCCGCCATAACCGACGCTGTCAAGTAGCCGGTACAAAGTTTCGGCATGCTGGCGGGCCAGAATTTCGGTCGGCGCCATCAAAGCGACCTGGAAGCCTTGTTCCATGGCCATCAGCCCCGCCATGGCGGCCACTACCGTTTTGCCAGAACCGACATCACCCTCAATTAAACGGTTCATCGGCTGGGTTTTGGCCATGTCCTTATAAATCTGCCAGGCAACCCGACGCTGGGCGTCGGTTAGTTTAAATGGCAGCTTCGACACAAAATCGCGAGCTAATTGTTCCTTAAAAGTAATAGCCAGGGCTTTGTCGTGGGTCAGCTCATACTTGTTAAGCAGGGCTGCCAGTGTTAGCCCAAACACTTCTTCAAAGGCTAGACGGCGTTTAGCGGCCTGCAGCGATTTGTCGGAGCTTGGAAAATGAATTTCGCTAACTGCCTGGGTGTATGGTATTAGTTTTTGTTGTTCGATAAGCCAAAGCGGCAGGTGCTCGGGCATTGTTTTAATGGCCCTGAAAGCCTCGGCTAATAACTTTCGGAGGGTTATTGACTTTAAGCCTCCACTCTCACGGTAAATAGGAATGATCCGGGCGGTGTTGAGCGGAAAGTCGCTGACTAGCTCAAGAGAAGGATTGGTTATGGCAAAGCGGCCACGGCGCAGGTCATAGTTACCGGCAATGAAGTACGGTTGCCCGGCTTTGGTGGCAGCGGCCCGGTAGGGCTGATTAAACCACACTAGTCGTACGCTGCCGGTGCCATCAGAAGCTATGGCTTCGGTGATATGCATACCCCGGCGTACATAATGACCGCTTAGTTGTCCAATCTTTGCCTGAATCGTGATTGTACCCGGTTTAAGCTCGCCTATTGGTACAACATGTGAATAGTCCTCATAGCGGCGTGGATAATTATCTATCAGGTCACCGGCTGTTTTAATACCAGCTGCAGCCAGTTTTTTGGCTAGCTCATCGCCCACACCTTTGAGTCTAGTTACCTGCGCATTAATCGTCACTGTAACTAACAGTGTAGCAAGTCAAGACTTTTTACGGAGGCGGAGCCAGATGCTGGGTCCAAAATAAATCGGTGCCAGCAATGGCTGCATAACTTTCTCTAGCCCAAGCAGAACATTTTTACCCAGAATTTTCTTAAGTCGCGGCGAGCGCAAATTGGAGCCACTTAAAGCTGTCTCCAGTTCAAAACCATTGTCCATAAGTAGTCTAATAACTGTCTTGGGGTGATGGTTTACGAAGGCGATTGCACCGGCTGATTTACTAGCCTCACTACTGATATCTACAGGCCCCCGCGGTACTTTTTTACCTCGGACCCCATAGCGCAAGCGATTCAAAAGATGGGCATCATTGGCAAACTCCAAAATAAATGTTCCGCCAGGTTTCAATACTCTGGCGATTTCACGAAATTCAGCAGCTGGATCCGGGAGGTGGTGAAGCACCCTCACTACCAGCACTAAGTCAATTGAGTCGTCAGGGAACTTTAGGTTGGCGGCTTGCATTCTTTTGCGTTCCACGTTTGGTGTACCTTTAAGATATATCCTGGCCATACCCAGTTGTTGCAGGCTCGGTTCAGCCAGTGTCACCCTATCAGCAAATTTAGTCAGGAACCTACTCAAGCGGCCATAGCCGCCGCCGACATCTATAGCATGGTCGAAATGATGACCTTTAAGAAGGCGCTTGATGGCCATCTCTTCGGCGGCGTGCTCGTATTCACGACCCGTCCAGTAATCTTGGTAATTATACTTTGGGTCATCGTACTGGTCGGCTTGGCGAATTTTTTTTGAAAGTTTGGGTGCCATTATATTAATTCTATTAGGGCCGAGTCCTTAAAAGCCTTACCGCGTCGCAACAGTAATCGACCGTTTTGAAAATCATTGCTTTCAAAATTCTCCTGATTTACCTGTTTACCATTTATATATACGGCGCCGGCGACTAAAAGGCGCCTAGCATCGGAGTTTGAAGAAGCCAGGCTACTTTTCACTAAAGCTTCAATAATAGATCCGCCTGAAGACGAGGAAATAGCTGGGAGACCTCTTTTTATCTCCGCAAGCTCTGCTTCGGTTACATCAGCGATAGATACTTTACTTGTTAAGTATTTTGTAACCTCTTCCGCCTGACCGTTATTGTTTTGCCCGTGAACCAACCGAGTAACGTGTTTAGCCAGAGTTGTTTGAGCGGTTCTGGCTCCAGGATTCGCTTTGTGCTCACTCATCAGCTTTTCGATTTCGTCGCGTGGTAGCAGCGTAAAAGCCTTGAGGTAATCATCCAAGTCGGCATCATCGGTGTTTATCCAAAATTGGTAGAACTGGGTCGGGGTGGTTTTGGCCGGGTCCAACCAGATGGCTCCTTCCTCAGTTTTGCCGAACTTACGGCCCGTGGCTTTGTTGACAATTAGTGGCATACTCAAGGCATGTACTTCTTGGCTGGCTTTTTTGCGAATTAGGCTTACCCCAGAAAGCATGTTCCCCCACTGGTCAGAGGCACCAACTTGCAAAACTACGCCATGGTCGGTATAAAGCCGCCAAAAATCGTAGCCCTGAATAAGTGAGTAGCTAAACTCGGCATAGCTGATTCCGCTGCCGCCGGTGCCCATACGCTCCGACACAAACTCCCTTTGCATAAGTTCTGTCATGGAGAAGTTCTTACCCACCTCTCGTAAAAAATCGAGGTAGCTAACGTTTTTAAACCAGTCATAGTTATCCGCCGGTGTAAAAGGCTCCCCAGAAAATAGCTGGGAAACTTGATTTTTAATGGCTGCAGCGTTGGCCTCAACTTTTTCGCGGGGCAGGAGTTCGCGCTCCTCGGTTTTCCCGCCCGGGTCACCAATTAAACTGGTCGCTCCGCCAACCAGCAAGACAGCTTTCCAGCCGCCGTTAATCAGCCGCCTAGCCAGCATACAAACCGCTAAATTACCAATGGTTAAGCTATCGGAGGAAGCATCAAGTCCTAGGTAAAAAATTTTCGGCTCATCTAGCCAAGAGATATCCCCAAAGGTCTTATCTTTAACTAGGCCTCGCCACTGCAATTCTTCGCTCAAAGCCATTAGTGTTAAATCCTTAATTTATTGTAGGTTATATTCACCTACCAATCAGTATAATGCAAGACCGGCTTTATTGAGATGAAAAACGTAGCGTTTTGGTATAATAGGTGCCATCAGGAGCATGATACACCGATATGAAAATTAAGAGGCCGGGGGGGTTGGGCGGCAACAGCAGGCCTCGCCGCAGTGTGAGTAACCAGTATGTTACCCGCAGCGGTCGGGTTATAAAAATTCACCGCTCTTTAGGGCAGCGGTGGGCAGTATATAAAGCCACTAAATCTCAGCGCAAGGCCGAGCGACTGCACGGTTTGCCTAAATCGCGTATTAAGCGGATTATCTGGAAGCTGCATCCTAGAAGACTAGCTCAGTTTTGGTTTAGCCGCGACGGAGCGATACTGGCTCTTAAGATTACTGGTATCGCCATCCTAGCTGGTTTTATTTTAATGCTTGGCATTTTTGCTTACTTTCGTAAGGATCTACCCGACCTACGTAACGATATATCCGGTAGCAATGTCGGCGGCAGTATTGAATACTATGATAAAACCGGCAAGGTGCTGCTCTGGCAGGACTACGGAGCTGTTAAACGCATTCCGATAAAGACAGCCGAGATGTCAAAATATATTCGTGACGCGACGGTGGCCATTGAAGACCGGGATTTTTATAGCCACAGCGGATTCGATCTTAAGGGAATTTTCCGGGCAGCTCTGCACAATTTTTTTGGTATTGGCGGCGGCAATGGTACCCAGGGCGGTTCGACCATCACTCAACAACTGGTCAAATTAAGTCAAGATTGGTCCCTCGATCGCAGCTACACCCGAAAGATTAAAGAGTTAATTGTGGCCGTTGAACTAGAACGAAGTTATACCAAGAGTGAAATCCTGACCGGTTATCTCAACCTAGCACCTTACGGCGGTATTGAATATGGTGTGCAGGCCGCCAGTGAGGATTACTTCCATAAACCGGCCAAAGATCTGACGCTAAGCGAAGCAGCGATGTTGGCCGCTATCCCCCAATCTCCGCGCTATCTTTCACCCTACAGCCCCGACTTCGATAAACAGTATTTCCTGGAGCGCCAGCAGAAGGTTCTCGATATTATGGCCTCGAGCGGTTCTATAACTAAAAAGCAACGTGACGAGGCTAAAAAAGTTGACGTTTTGGCTACCGTTCAGGCGCGGCCAGTCAATAAATACGAGGGGATTAAGGCCCCCTATTTTGTTCTAGCCGCCAAAAATGAACTTCTGGAGAAACATATCCCCAGCAGCGGCTCAGCTAAAATCGGTGGCTGGAAAGTAACAACCACTCTGGACTTGAACTTGCAAAAAATTGCCGAGGATCAAGTAAAAAAAGGTATGGTCCAGGTACGCAACCAGGGCGGAGATAGTGCGGCCTTTGTTGCTGAAGAGGTGGCAACTGGCCAAGTAGTTTCTTTGGTTGGAGGGGCTGATTTTACTAACAAGGACTACGGGCAAAACAATTACGCCCAGCTACCCGCCTCCCCCGGCTCAAGCTTTAAACCATATGACTATGCCACACTGATTGAAACAAAGGAGAATTTCGGGGCCGGTTCAGTGCTTTTTGACACCGTGGGACCATTGGAAGGCTACCCTTGCACTAATAAAGCCCGGCCCCGCCAAGGTGGTAACTGCATGGTTGATTATGATTTCCGCCAACCCGGCCCAGTGACTGTCCGTTACGCTCTGGGCGGCTCGCGTAATATTCCGGCTGTGAAGGCCATGTTGATTGCCGGCATCGACAAAACTATTTCGACTGCCGAATCAATGGGTCTAAAAAGCGGTTATAAGTGCTACGAGCCTGGAGTAGTTGATTTTATTAAACAAAATGAAACGCAGTGCTACGCCTCTTCGTCTATTGGCGACGGTGCCTATTTGCGGCTGGATGAACACGTTAATGGCTTTTCGACTATCTCCCGCGGCGGAACTTATTTACCCAGGACTTACATTTTAAAAATTGAGGATGCCCGCGATAAAGTTATCGATCAATGGAAACCACCTAAAGGCACCCAGGCTCTGCGCCCCGACACTGCCTTTATTTTAGGCGATATCCTGTCTGATCCTAATGCCAGCTACTTCCCGTTCGGCCAAAAAATTCATCGCTACAAAGGCTGGCATTTTGGACTAAAAACCGGTACGACCAACGACGCCAAAGACGGCTGGTTGATGGGTTTTTCTACCAAGTACGCAGCTGGCGTCTGGGTTGGTTATCACAACCGCCAACGGGCTATGAGTGGTTTTATGGAAAACATGACACGCCCTATTTGGAATGGCTGGATGACTGCTGCCCACGATCGGGCCGGCACGCCCGTCAACTGGACCCAACCGGCCGGCGTTCAAATATTGCCAGCTTTTGTAATCCGCTCGCACGTCGGTATCGGGTCGGTTGAGCCCAGCCGTTCGACAGACTTTTACCCATCGTGGTACAAACAAAAAAGCATCGCTATTTCTGGAAAAAAGCAGACCATTGATAAAGTTTCCAATAAACTAGCTACCGACTGTACACCCTCGCGGGCTCGCCAGGAAGTCGACAACAGTGCCGCAGCTAGCTTCTCTGGTGATATTTTTGTTAGTAGCACCGGCGTCAACCTCGACCAAAAAGATGACGTCCATAAATGCGATGATATAAAACCCAGCCTCTCGAGCCTAACGCTTAATCCTGATGGCTCTATCAGCGTGATTGCCTACCAAGGAACTCACCCCATAAGCAGCGACCAGTTCAAAGGCACTGTAAACTTCATTGCCAGCGGTCAAGTAGTAAGGTCGTTTAACGTTAGCACTAACGGTCAGGTGGTAACTCTAGAATCTGGCGCGGTAGCTGACGGGACAGAGGTCAGCGCCGAGATTATTGACAGCGTGCTGTACGACGCCCGAAGCCCCAATTCCGTAACAATCATAGGTGACACCATTACCTTAAGTATAAGTAATATCATCGCAAATACTTTCCAGTTTACCTGGAATAGCGTTAACGGAGCGACCAGCTATGATCTATGTATTTCTAAAAATAACGCCGCTTTTATCTGCGACGATCGCTCTTCTGGTTACAGCGAGAATGTCGCCGGGTCTAACCGAAAAGCCTATGTAATCTCAATTCCCAATAGCATCAAGTCAGATCCGGAAAACTTCCCGTAAGGTTCCTTATAATGAAAAACTAATAGCTTTTTTTGAGAGGGGAATTAATCTTTTTCTAAAAAGGTGTTTAGGGCACTGCGTATATCTTTGACGCTTAGTAAACCGACCGGCTTCTTACCGAAACGGATTGGCGGGCCGATAGCTCCTTCAAAACCCAACTTTTTGGCTTCACTCACTCTTTTATCAATATTAGGTACGTGGCGGACCTCGCCGCTCAATCCCACTTCTCCAAAAACAACGGCATTCTTTTTGAGCTGCATGCCTTTTGCCGCGCTGGCAATAGCCATGCAAACGGCCAAGTCGGCCGCTGGCTCGCTTATGCGGATACCGCCCACGATGTTGATATAAATATCACGCTCCGAAAGGGTCATTTTGGTGCGCCGCTCCAACACTGCTACAAGCAAGTTAACTCGGTTTAAGTCAATGCCGCTGGCTGTACGTTTAGGGTAACCAAACGACGTTGGGTTAACCAGTGCTTGCACCTCAACTAGTAGCGGTCGGCTACCCTCCATAGTAGCCAAAACGATTGAGCCGTCACTAATCTGACGCTCCGCCAACAGTGCTGCTGATGGGTTAGCCACGCTTTGCAAGCCCCCGTCAGTCATCTCAAAAATCCCGGTTTCGCTGCTTGAGCCGAAACGGTTTTTAACGCTGCGCAACAGCTTAAAGCCGCCGTAGCGTTCACCCTCCAGCTCCAATACTACATCGACAACATGCTCTAGTATTTTTGGACCGGCTATAGCGCCTTCTTTGGTAACGTGGCCGACAAACACCACCGCCGTATCAGAATTTTTAGCCGCGGCGCCAATTAGCTGGGCCGAATTAGTAATTTGGCTGACGTTACCCGGAGCCGAACTGATGGCTTCTACCGCCATGGTTTGAATCGAATCAACAATTACTAGTTGATGTTTTTTAGCCGCAATAGTAGCGGTTATGTCATCAGCCGAGGTGCTGGTCGCCAGTTCCAGATTATCGTGACGGGCGCCTAGCCGGGCCGCCCGAAGGCCTATTTGATGGGCTGATTCTTCCCCGCTGACATAAAGTACCTTGCTGTTTTTAGCTACGCAGTAGGCGATTTGCAGCAGCAGGGTGCTCTTGCCTATACCTGGCTGCCCGGCTATCAGCGTGGTGCTGCCCAGCACTAAACCACCGCCCAGGACGCTATCAACGTCCGGAAGTCCGGTAACCAAACGGTCCTTTTGTTTGGCACTGGCTAGTTTTTTAATACTCTGGCCGCTTAAGACCTTGCCGCGCAGGGACAAATTTTTTGCATCAATCTCCAGTTGCTCGGTGAGAGTGTTCCATTCACCGCAGCTTTGACACCGACCGGTCCAGCTCAAAGTTACCGCGCCGCAGGCATTGCAAACGTACTTCACTCCAGCACTTTTGGCCATATTAGCTTTAGTTTAGCAGACTTAGCGAGTTTGCTGGGTGCTCAGCCGGGTATCGAGCGCATCCTGCAAGCCACGTAGTTCAGCAGCTAGCTGATTGCGTTTTTCGATCAGGCGGTTATAAGTTTTAATATCCTTTTGCAGCTGGGTTATTCCGCGGTTGTATATGTCAACGCCGTTGTTGAAGCTATCCACCTCAGCATTATATTGCGCTAATTGACCGGCACTTCGCAGGCTATCGAGACGTGCTTTATCACTCTCTATGCCAGCCAGTTGTTCACTTAAGCTCTTCTCCTTCTGATCAATGTTTTGGCGCATGGTGGTCAACTGGCTATCATAAGTATTTATCTGGTTGACGCGGCTGGTGAATTCACCACCGTAGCTTTGAGCAAAGACCACGACTGCTGATCGGTTGCCAAAATAACGCGTGTAATAGCTCTCCAGCGCTACCGGTAAGCTGGCTATTTCTGTGCCAAAAACGGAATGCATCTCGTCCACCAGTGTATAGGGCTCGGTTTTTTTGTAATTATTAATTGTATCGATAACACGTTGGTCGCGTAGTTCATTTTTATAATAATCGCTCAACAGTTTATCAATTGTTTTACGCTGCTCATTACTTAAACGTTCATAGGCAGCATGCAGCATTTCGTGGGCAGCAGTAACTTGTTCAACGCCGGCTAATCGGGTATCCAAAACATCATAAATATAGATCCCTCTTTGGCCGCCAAGGTAACAGCCCAGGACTATAGTTTGTTCGCTGTTTGGGCAGTTTTGGCGGAATAAGCTGTCACTGGCAACTAGCTGCGGCCGGTTAATATAAAAAAGATGTTGTGACAGGGGAGTCATAGTGCCTTGAGCCGCCAAAGCGGCTATGGCCGGCGGGGGCGAGTAGCCACGCAGACGCCACCAGTCATATATGGCTTCACGCTTTAGAACAACTAAAACAAGGGAGGCCGCCAGCCCAGCCCAAAGGATAGTTTTGACGCTGGCCCTTAAAAAACGCATAAGCTAAATTATAGCAGTTTGGACTAACCGGCTACGGCGGCGAAGTCCAGGGCTGTCTTGCGGGCTGTTACCTTTACTGTATCGCCCCGGTGGTAGGTCTCGTCCAGTAGACCGCCGGCAACATGGTCTTCTATCATTTCCTGAATCAGCCGGCGCATCGGACGAGCACCATTTAGGGCATCATAGCCTCTTGTCAAAAGATACTGCTTGGCACCACCAACTACCTCTAGCCCTACACCTTGTTTGACCAAACGATTTCTTAAGTCCTCAAGCTGTAAGTCTAGAATTTTCAGAGCGTCTTTTTTAGTCAAAGCCCGAAAAACAATAACTTTATCAATCCGGTTCAATAGTTCAGGGCGCATCATTTTTTTAAGTTCATCTATTACTTTGGCTTTATTAGCAGCCTGCAAGCTATCAAGATTGTCTAGGTCGGTACGTTTGGCGGCCCCGAAACCGAAGCTGGCTTGCCTTTGAAGCTTTTCGGCACCAATATTACTGGTCATAATGATAATAGTGTTGGTGAAGTCAATTTTGCGGCCTTTGGCATCGGTGAGAACACCGTCCTCCAAAATCTGCAGGAGCATATTAAAGACATCGGGGTGGGCCTTTTCAATTTCATCGAACAAGACCACGCTATAGGGTTGACGGCGAATACGGTCTGTTAGCTGGCCGCCATCATCGTAACCTACATAGCCGGCCGGGGCACCTACCAGGCGCGAAACAGTATGGTGCTCACCGTATTCACTCATGTCAATTTTAACCAGCCCTTCCTCGCTGCCAAAGAATTCACGGGCTAGGACGCGGGCTAGCTCTGTCTTGCCTACTCCAGTAGGGCCTAAGAAAACAAATGAACCAATGGGCCTTTTTTCACTTGAGATACCGCTACGGCTGCGCCGGATAGCCCGAGCCACTGTTTCCACGGCCTCCTTCTGGCCGATAACGAACCGACTTAAGCTCTTTTCTAGGTTGACTAGGTGACGGGCTTCACTGCGGATAACTTTAGTCGCCGGCACGCCGGTAATACGCGCCACGGTTTCGGCTACATCATCTGATCCCATGACCAGCTTACTGGAAGTTTTATGAACAGTCTCCAGAGCTTTTATTTTCTCCAGTAGCTGAGAAGCTTGTTGTTTTTGCCGGGCAGCCTTTTCATAATCTTCGGCTTCTACGGCGTCTTCAATGCGGGTATTAACAAGTTTTAGCTCTTTTTGAAGTTGCCGCAGCTGTGGTGGATTTTTTTCCTTACTAACACGAATGTGAGCGGCGGTTTCATCAATCAAATCAATAGCCTTGTCGGGCATAAAGCGATCGTTGATGTAGCGCTTAGCTAACTGGGCGGCGGCATCAATCACTTCGTCAGGAACCTTGACCCCATGGAAAGCTTCGTAATGGCCCCTCAAGCCCTTTAATATAGCGACGGTTTCGCCAACTGTGGCCTCCGGCACCTGGACCGGCTGGAAACGACGTTCCAGCGCCGCGTCTTTTTCGACATAACG
>Ga0209542_10015856_pt1 | contig 12575 bp, 15 predicted proteins | sample RifCSPhighO2_01_FD_184028 | JGI IMG/M metagenome (GOLD analysis project Ga0209542, IMG submission 184028) | Soil microbial communities from Rifle, Colorado - Rifle CSP2_plank highO2_0.1 (SPAdes) (version 2) | ecosystem: Environmental > Terrestrial > Deep subsurface > Rock core/Sediment ...
GATAAAAGTGGGAATATCAATACGAGACCAGAATATAGAGAGATTAGAATACTAACGAGTTATCAGACTGTAGCAAGTTTCGTTATTGAACTGCTAGATTCAGTTAATATTGAAAATTCGAGAATTATTCCTAGGCGGAATACGCCAGAAGGCATTATTGGTGTAAGTATACATAATATTGAGGATATAAAAACCATCGCTAGCAATATTCATTCTGTAATAGCAGCAAAAGAAAGCAACCTAGATTTTTTTAGGAAATTGAATCTACGTAAGTCTCGACCTTATCCAGACAAAGATTTGATTATTGAGTGGATGCGAATAAGAGACATTTTAGGACATAGTCCCTCGTCAACGGAGTTAAAAGAATTAAGAGTTCAGGGTCAAACTGAATTTGATTCCAGGATTTATAGACGATTTGGAGGGGATTATAGTCAGGCTAGGGAGATTCTTGAGCGAATTGCTCTAACAGGAGATTCCAGTTTTAAATCGGCAAATCAATAATTAATTCTCTTTTGTCTTCATCTAGGTTTTTAAAATAGATCCATAAAGTGTCTTTTGGTAACTGTGTTTTGGCTTTTTCAGCCCATTCTATGAGAACAATATTGTTTGGATCGTCGATAATTTCCTGAATGCCAGTTTCTTTGAAGTTAATTTCATCTAATCGATATAAATCAATATGAAATAGGATCTTCGGTGAATCTGGAATTTTATGCTGCCTTACTAAGACAAAAGTTGGGGAGATGATTTTATCCTGGATACCTAGGGCTTTGGCAAAGCCTTGAGTAAAAGTAGTTTTTCCAGCACCTAAATCCCCAGATAGGGCGATTACTCCACTGGTAAATTTCTTGGCAATTTCCCTTGCAACTTTTTGAGTTTCTTCAGATGATTTTGTAATAATTTTTTTCATATTTTAATTTGCCTGCGACTATTGATGTAAAAGTATACACCGATACCGGCACTAATTCCAATTAAGATTAGACCCAAAATAACAAAAATATTTGAAGGATTATTCTGGGCTGTACTAGCAATTAGAGGTATGGAGCTGGTTTCTGGAATAGTTGTCTCGGTACCAGCTACTGAGGCTTCTTCGATAACCTCAGCAATTACTTCTGAAGGAGATGGTTTGATGGTAGGTTTTGAGCTAGGGCTAGGTAAGGGTGAAAGAGAAGGTGAAACTTCAACCAAAGTAATCTTAATTTTGGTTTCATTACTCCAGGTGAGTCCCGAAGCCGTTTCTGAGTACCTGGCTACTTTGAAAAGATACTCCCCGCTACCATCGAAGCCAGAATCTTCTGAATCTGGTCTAACTTCTAGCTCTCCTGACCATTTTCCTGAAGGATCAGCGGTAATTGGAAGTTGCGAAGAATAGCTGCTACCATTTTTGACCCAGCCAGAGCCAACTTTGGTTTCACCAAAATAATTACTACCCTCGCTTTTTTTGAAAGCTCCTTTTAAGAAATATTTGGTGTTTGGTTTTTCAGTCTCTAGTTTAACTGATAATTTAAAACTTTGATCAGATTTAATCTCCGACGGTACGTTTGAGGTCTCAAAAATAGTGGCTGCTTTTTTGTCTTGATCAGCAGATGAATCCTCAGAGATAATAGAAGAGTTTAGAGCAAAAGACCAGATTGGGCTGAATTCACTCCAAATACCGCTACCGTCTTTGGCAGCTACCTTCCAATAATAGGTTTTATTATCCAGTTTTGGTGAATATTGATTTTTTATAGAATAGTAATTTTTTATGTAGGGCGAGCTAATGGATTCTTCATCATCCACAATCACTCGATATTGAGATGCCTCTGGGACAACTTCCCAAGTTAAAGTATTGCTAGAAACTGTGGATTTGTCTGTAGGGCTAACTAAAGTGGGAGTGTTAATTGCATAAACTGGAGTAGTAATTAAACTGAAAACTATTAAGTTAATGAGCAACTTTAAAATAGCTAGCACAGTTATATAATATAACTATAGCACATGCCAGTAAAGGGTAACCAGGCCATTTTGATGATCAACGATGACCCCTTTACCGACTGAAGATCCTCCTGAGATTTTGATATTACAGGGTGCAGAAACTGAGTAGGCGATGCCATTTTCTGAAGCGAGTATGGCTCGTCCTACTCCCTCCCAAGATTTAGGGGCGATATCAAGGCCGGTATGTGTTCCCAAAAAATAAACCTCTCCGTACTCTGTAGTAATAGTAGTTTCATTGGGGTAACCTCGAATTGGAGCACTTAACTTGCCATTGCCTAGATAATTATTGGGATTGACTCTATTACCAACAATTCGGCCACCTTCTACTTTGGCATTGTCAAAGACTTCAAAATGCAGATGTGGCCCTGTTGAGCAACCGGTACTACCCATCGCCGCAATGGTATCACCCTTGTTGACCGGACCAATTTTTGCGCCAACATTAGAGATTGCTCTGGCAATTGACTCTTGCTCAGCCCGGAGCTGGGCGATCAAAGATTGGTATTTAGCCTCATCATTTTTGGTGATAGCGATTAGCTTTTCTTTATCAGCTTTTTGAGTGGCTAGCTGGGTTTTATACTGATCAAGTTGGATTGTTAAGGCCTTTGCCTGCGCTTGACGGGTTTGTTTATCTTGTTTTTGGTCGTTAAAAGCTGCCTTGGTGGCTTGGAGTTGTGTCAGCACTTTTTTGTCGTTAGCCTGTGCAATCTCCACATATTTAACCCTCTCAAGTAGGTCGCTAAAATTATGGGAAGAGAAAATTAGATCAATTAAAGTTGGCTGGCCAAATTTGTAGGTTTCTACAATCCTGTTTAGTAAAATTTCAGAAATTGAATCAACAGAAACTGATAGTCGGTCAATTCTGGTTGACAATTGGTTTATCTCCCGATTAAGTTTTTCGATTTGTGTGTTAGTTTCTTCAATTTTTAGCTCGGTTATTTTTGTTTGGCCATCGATAATAGTTAGCTGAGATTTTAGGGTCTTTTCCTGTTTTTGGGCGCTGGCCAGTTTATCTTGTAGCTCATTGATCTGCTTCTGCTTTTCTTGAAGTTCTTTATCTAAGTCTTCGATGGATTGGGCATGGACAGGTGTAGTGAAAAGTGAAAAGGCAAAAGTGAAATGTAAAATTACAACAATTAAGAAAGTGAGTTTAGCCAGATATCTGGTAGCTGAAAGCTGTAAACTTCTCATACATGCAAGTATCTCCGAACTGCTCCATAGGCTCCTATGGAGCCAACGATGATGGCCACTGCAATTTCCACCCCTAAGACAGCTAACATGTATAATGGGTTAATTGGTAACAGTTGAACGTCCCCTAGGAAAATGGTTTTAATAAAAGGTTCAAAAAACCAGATTAATCCGTAGACAGCCATCCAGGAAGTTACAGCTCCAGCTACTCCATAAAACATTCCTTCTAGAATAAAAGGCATTCTAATAAATCCAGGGGTGGCTCCAAGTAATCGCATAATTTCAATTTCATCCCGCTTTAGCCTAATTTTAAAACTAATAATCATCAACACTTGTAAAGTGGCAAAGAGGATTAGATAGCCCACAACAGAAATACCAACGATTCTAATTATTTTTGTTCCTGAGGTAATATTTTGAACTAAGTCTTGCGGCAAAATAACATCATCTACCACGGGCTCTTTCTTAAGAATCTCTGCTACCCCACTTAAGTCCTCTGGTGTAACTGTTGAAACCTCCAATGAAGCGGGCAAGATATTGGCAGTGACTGCCTCAGCCAGCTCAGGTTTATCCTTAGTAAGCTGTTGGTACATGACTAAAGCTTCGTCCTTGGAGATATATTTAGTTGAAGTGATCTTACCGGTTTCATTTAGGGCATTTTGGATATTAGTTATATCCGTTTGAGTAGTGCCATCTTTGAAAAAAGCGATTACCTGTGGTTTGCTTTCATAGTATCTGAGTATTACTTGGGAGCCAGCGGCAATTAAGAAAAAAGTTAGCAGTGCAAAAAAGGCAGAGAACATAGCCATCGAGGCCGCCAAAGCCTGGAACGGTGAGCGTCTAATATTTCGTTTTGCAAAACGAATAGATATCATAATTTAATGTAACTCATATTTTCCTTCACTGGTATCTTTGGCAATTTTACCATCCTTTAAAATTACTACCCGTCTTTTTAGAGAGTTAACGATTTCACTGTTGTGAGTTGCCATTAAAATTGTAGTACCCCAGGAATTGACTTCATTAAGTAGCTGGATGACACCCCAAGCGGTCTGTGGATCCAAATCACCAGTTGGTTCATCAGCTAAGATAATGTCAGGTTTACCTATTATAGCTCTGGCAATCGCCACTCTTTGGGCTTCCCCCCCTGACAATTGTTTAGGGAATAGATTACGCCTATTCCAAATTTCAACTAATTTAAGAGTATGCTCAACCTGTTTAGCGATTTCAGAATCATTAAGACCCCGAACTTCTAGGGCCAGAGCCACATTTTCATATACCGTTCGATCATCAAGCAGTTTAAAATCTTGAAAAACAAAACCAATTTTTTGGCGGTACTTTGGAATATTCCTGGATTTTATTTTGGAAACATCTTGTTCACCGATGACAATTTTGCCAGAAGTTGGAGCAGTTTCTCTGGTGAGAATCTTAAGCAGTGTTGATTTGCCGGCTCCAGATGGCCCCACTAAAAAAACAAATTCACCTTGCGTGATATCTAAATTAATATCATCTAGCGCTAGAATAGATGAACCGTATTTTTTGGAAATCCCCTCTAATTTGATCATAATTTAGGTTAGATAGCTTCGACGCGGCAAACATCCATTAACCATCCTTCCTTTAAAGCTTTTTGGGTTTCGCCGAAAACCTTGACATTTTTGTTCTCATATTCGCTTAAGTCAACTACAGAGGAGGTTAAGGCAACTGGTTGGGCTTTTTCTCTTTGCAAGGTGTGAGTACCTTCGCTGTAGTCAACCTTTTTAGTATCTTTAGCTACAATTGTGCCATCTGCAAAATCTCGGCAGCGGGATTCATCGGTAGCAGCTGTTTTGGGGGCGTTTTTGTCTGCAATCGGAACAGCTATTTTAGAGGTTGATTTACTAGCCAGGAAAAACCCACTAGCACTGCCAAGTAAAACTGCAATTACTACCACTACCAGCAAAGTACTAAATTTAGAGCCACTGGCAAAGCGCTTAACAACTGTAGTTTCTTTAGGTCGGGCAGCCTCTTCCATCTCTATATAATAACACAAGTTAACAAATGCAAGCTAGGGGATAATTAGGATTGTCAAATTGTTCAAAAAACAATTACTTAGCTAATTGAATCTCAGCATTAATGAATTCCAAAAGATCACCATCAAGGACTTTGTCTGTGTCTGAGGTTTCCACCTCTGTTCTTAAATCCTTTACCATATGATAAGGGTGGAGAACATAGGATCTGATCTGAGTTCCCCAGGAAGCTTGAAGGGTGCCTTTCATATTTTGAGTTGCTTCTTTATTTTCAGCTTGCTGTTTTTCCCAGAGCTTAGCCAGCAGCAGTTTCATGGCATTTTCCCGGTTTTGCAGCTGGGATCTTTCAGTTTGACAGGTCACTACAATTCCAGTTGGAATGTGTTTTAATCTAACAGCAGTTGAAACTTTGTTAACATTTTGGCCACCAGCGCCACCCGACCGAAAAGCTTCAAACTCAATCTCACTATCCTCGACCTTAATCTGGGTTTCCTCCACTACTGGTAACACCTCCACTAAGGCAAATGAGGTTTGGCGGAGTGCATCAGCATTAAACGGACTTTGGCGAACTAAACGATGTGTACCTGCCTCACCTTTTAAATAGCCATACGACAGGTTGGCATGCACAATAAAAGAGATAGTTTTAATTCCAGCCTCGGCTCCGAAGTCTTCATTAGTTACCTCAAACTTCCAAGCCTGTCTTTCAAAAAAGCGTTGGTACATTCGAGAAAGCATCGCAGCCCAGTCCATGGCTTCAATGCCTCCTGCACCACTATGAACTGAAAGAATTGCCTCATTCTTATCGTAAAGGCCAGACAAAAAGGTTTTTAGTTCAAAATCTTTAAGCTGTTGTTCGATCTCTTTGACCTCTTTCCCCAATTCCTCCCCCATAGTATTAGGCTCCCAGGCGTCGCCTGGGTGTGTAGATTCCAGAGATGGATCATTGATTAGCTCCAGAGTATCATTGATTCTTTTTTCCAGATTTTCCAGTGAATCTAATTGTTTTTGATCATCAGCTAGCTCCTGGGAAATCTTAGCCGCCCTCTGTGGTTCATCCCAAAAACCTTCTTTGTTAGTCTGTTCTTCCAGCCGGGCAATTTCGCTGCGCAAAGTTTCCCGGTCAAGAGACTGCGAGATATTATCAAAACGGTTTTTCAGTTCAGTTAATTTAGATTTAATTTCTTCCATGAGCTTAATTATATCTGAATTTGGCTATTATTCATACCGGAGAGCGGTAATTGGGTCGAGTTTGGCGGCGCGGATGGCCGGCGCCACTCCAAAAATTACCCCGACTAACATCGAGAAACCAAAAGACAGCCCAATGGCCCAAAATGGCACCACGGTTTTGATAAATTGATCGGCAATAAGTGACAGTAGAATTCCAATGATGATGCCGATAACCCCACCCAGGCCAGACAGAGTCAGAGCTTCAATTAAAAACTGGTTCCTAATTTGATTAGGTTTAGCGCCTAAGGCTTTACGCAGTCCAATCTCCCGAGTTCTTTCGGTCACCGATACTAACATAATATTCATCACCCCAATACCACCAACCAGCAGTGAAATAGCGGCAATTCCTCCCAAAGCGCTGGTTAAAACGCTGGAGATCGTTGAGATCGTTGATAAAGTTTGCTCTTGTGTTTGAACGGTAAAGTCATCTGACGCCAGCCTTTGTGATAAAATTTTTTTGGTTTTATTTTGGATATTAGAAACATTTTCAGGATTATTAACGGCGATGACAATATTATGGACTTTATCCTCACCAAACTGTTTTTGGCCAGAGATTAAAGGAATAATGGCAAAGTTATCTAGGTCTATGCCCAGATTAGAGCCTCTTTTTTCCATAGTGCCGATCACGGTATATTTTAAAGTGCCGATTCGGAGTTGTTTCCCTAAAGTGTTGCTACCGCCAAATAATTTATCGACGACAGTTGGGCCAATGACTGCGACCCGTTTACCAGAATTGGCTTCTGAATTAGTAAAAAATCGTCCCTCTTGGATTTTAACTGATTTAATGATACTGGTATAATTTGGTTCTACCCCTACGACAGTAGTACTGCTGACAGTTTCATTTTTATATTTGGTCTCAGTAACTTTTTGGATGCCGGCGCTAACCTCAGCTTCGCCCTGTAGCCGAGATTTTAGAGTATTGGCATCTTGAAGAGTCAACCGGTTAGTCTGAATACCGCCGGGTCCCCGACCTCCGCCTACTTGCCCTGGGATCACAAACATGACGTTTGGTCCGAGTGAGGCGATTTGATCAGTAATAAAACTTTTAAGCCCTGAAACCAGTCCGACTAAAATAATCACCGACATCACTCCAATGACGATTCCCAGTATGGTCAAAAATGACCGCAATCTGTTTGTCAGTATTGATGAGATTGCTAGTTTAATGGTTTCCATCTTAGACTATCCGCCCATCTTTAATTTGAATAAATCTTTTGGCCTTTTTAGCGACTGCTGTTTCATGAGTAATTAAAACAACGGTTTTACCTTCGCGGTGAAGTGCTGTAAATAATTTCATGATTTCCTCACCAGTTTTGGAATCCAAGTTGCCAGTTGGTTCATCTGCTAAAATTATTTGGGGATTGGTGACTAAAGCTCTGGCTACAGCTACCCTTTGCTGTTGACCACCGGAGAGTTGATTAGGGTGGGAAGAGAATTTATCGCTCAACCCCACTCTGGTTAAAGCCTCTTGGGCTCTGCTAATTCGCTCGGTCTGACTGATGCCTGAATAAATCAAAGGTAGAGCCACATTTTCTACTGCACTGGTTCTGGGTAATAGATTAAAAGATTGGAAGATAAAACCAATTTTTTGATTCCTAAGATCAGCCAGATGAGTTTCGCTAAATTTGGAAACTTCCAAGCCGTCAAGTAAATATTTACCAGAGCTAGTTTTGTCGAGTAATCCAATGATATTCATCAGAGTTGATTTGCCGGAGCCGGATGGGCCTAGAATAGCCACAAATTCACCTTCCTTGATATATATATTGATATTTTTTAGAGCATAAAAGATAGTTTCGCCCTCACCATAAATTTTATTGACGTTAATTAAATGGACTACTGTTTTCATAGTAGTTATCACTTCCCGATATCTGCCGGATTGGTCACAACCTTGTCAGATTCATTTAAACCTGTTTTAACTTCGATGTCAGTATCTGAACTGATACCGATGGTGATAGCTTTTTTCGTTGCGAGATTGCCGCTTTGCAGATAAACAAATTGGTCGTCAACCAGACTGTCTTGGGGAATAGTTAAAACATTTTGAGCTTGAGCCACTTCGATATCAGCCTGACCATTAAGATCACTGATAAAATTAATCTTGGCATTGTCCAATTTAATCCTGACTATGACGATTGTGGCTCCTGAAGTAGCTAATTTGGTAGTTGGTAGGATTTGTACAACTTTGCCAGTGAAAGTTTGATCAGGATAAGAGTTTAGAGCTACCCGGGCATTTTGGTCCAGGGCAACTTTGGCAATATCAGATTCATCTACTTGGCTGTCGAAATAAATCTCGCTGGTATCAACGACTTGAGCGATTAAATCTGAAAAACTAATATTTTGACCCGAGATAATATCGGCTTTGGTTACCAGACCGGCGATGGGTGAGATTAGAGTGGCATCTTGCCAAGTTTGCTGGGACGCCCTGACGTTATCAAAAGCATTATCTCTGGCTACCTCAGCTTGGGTTCTGGTAGCTCTTTGAGTTTCAGTCTCACCTGAGGTGCCATTGTTGCCATATTGAAAAAGATGAATATCATCAACAATTTTATCGACTGTGGCTTGTTTATCCCTCAAGGAATTTTGGGCTTGCTGCAACTGAATGCTTAAATCAGTAGTATCCAAAGTGGCGACTACCTGGCCCTGGGCGACAGTTTGGCCTGATTTTATATTTAAATAGGCCAATTTTCCGGAAGATTTGAACTTTAAATTGGCAGTTTGTTTGCCAGCCAAAGTGCCTGAGGCAGCCACTGTTGAGATCAGATCTTGTTGTTTAACTGCTGCAAATTGCAGGGGTTTTTGCCTGGATCTTTGGATATAGCCAAACAGGCTGCTGCCGGCAATTAAAATTATCACCAGTATAATTAGCAATTTCCGGTTTATAAAACGCCTCAAATAAGAAATTAGGTTGGTTAGTATCATATAAATTAAATCTGCTGTAGTTTAACAGCTTCGAGGCTAAAATACAAATGGTTACGCTCACACTCACAGGCGAGCCTGACGTGGCTGGATTTCGCGGGTGTCAATACAAATCTACCCCCGGGGTGGGAGTGACTAAATGAGGCTAAAGTTAATATAGATAATCGTCAACAGGTAAAGGAGGGCAATTTCCTGTTTCATAATACTCAATTAAATGGGGGGTTGTCCAAACAATTCCCCCTTTGGTGTGCACACTATTTGTTTCATAAAAGAGTGGTATTTGTAGTTCCTGAAGTCTTCTACCGCTTGCAAGAGTACTTTCGATAGCAGTCTCGTGTTTATATTTTCTCAGTAAATTTTCTAATACTCCAATTTCTTCAACATTTTTATCTGTACTAAATCCAACGCTATTTCTTAGTATCCCAATAAGTTTATTAACTTGTTGCTCGATTTGGTCAGCTGCTTCCATTTGATGCTGTGTTGTTAAGATATGGGTAACTAGTTTTGCAGATTCATTTATCCTTGAGGGATGTTCTAAACTAAATGGCGTTTCTTCACTAGACCGCATAGTAAAAGAGGTATGACCTGGAAAGCCAAAGCGGATTCTACTATGAATAAAAGCAGGTTCTTGTTGAGATAGCTCTAATTGATGTTTCCAATTCAGTTTAAAATCAGCTGAGCCAATTGTAACTTCAGTTATGCCATATGATCCAGCTGGGTTGCCATCCTCATGTATATAGGGTTTTGACCAATCAATTTCTGGATATTGATCGATTGATAATATTTCTGCCATATTGCGTATTATAGCATGAAATTGGGTTAAAATCAACTATGGGATAGTGGATAATTAGTGCTTTAGGTGGTAAAATTTGGGCATGATATTGTACATAAATACCAAAGAACAGAATAGTGTGACAGTGGCTTTGAAATCTGATGGAAAAGAGTTAGATAGTTTGAGTGAGGAACGGGAGTATGGCTCGCAAGTATTGCTGCCGATGATTGAAAAGATTTTGAAACAGGCATTAACCTCCGAGGTTCCTGCCTATCCAACCTCGGAGGTTCAGGTTGGAATGTGGCAGAAGATTAAGGGGATTGAGGTAGAAACTGGGCCTGGCAGTTTTACAGGCCTTAGGGTGGGAGTGTCTGTTGCTAACGCCCTGGGGTTTGCCTTAAATATTCCGGTTAATGCGAAGAAGATGGAAACGGAGATAGAATACTAATTTTCAGTTTTCAATTTTCATTCAATGTAACAATGATCATTGAAAATTCATTGTAAATTGCAAATTGTGACTTGTAATTTATTTGGAATGATAATCTGATAGAATGAAAGTATGTCCATACTCCGTTGGTTCATTCCCCACCGTGATACTCATCAAAAAGCTCACTTAATTACATGGCAAGCATTTTTAGTTTATTGTTTGCTCTTTATTTTACTCCAAAATGGTATCAAGATTTTTTCTCTAGCTAAACCTGGAGTTTTGGGAACTTCATCTAGCATTACTCAGCAAAGAATAATAGAGTTGACTAATGCTGAAAGATCAAAAATAGGTTTACCTCCGGTTACGGAAAATGCGGCTTTAAGTCAAGCCGCCAGTAAAAAAGCCGCCAATATGTTTGAAGAAAATTACTGGGCTCATTTTGCCCCCTCAGGAAAATCCCCCTGGGATTTTATCTTAAATTCTGGTTACAAATTTATTTACGCCGGTGAGAATTTAGCCAAAAATTTTACTAACTCAGAAGATGTGATAGCTGCTTGGATGAACTCTCCAAGCCATAAAGAAAATCTGATTAATCCAAAATATAAAGATATTGGAATTGCGGTTGAAGACGGGATTTTAAATGGCCAAACAACTACTTTGGTAGTTCAGGAGTTTGGTTCAAGAAATGCCCCGGCTATTGCTGGAGTACCAACTGAGGTAGCCCTGCAAGCTGTTGAGATAGTACCGACTCCTGTTTCGAGTCCCAGTGTAAGCAAAGAAGTTCAAGTTGTCCCCGTGGCAGCTTTTCAGCAGCAAGCCACAGAACCTCGGGTAGCGATTTTGCCCCAGACATTGCCAGCTGTTACAGAAAAACCTTTGTTCGACCCGTTTCAAGCCTCAAAGGTAATTTCAGTCAGTATTATTTCCATCCTGATGATATTAATTTTTGTTGACTTTATGGTTTTAAAAAGACGGGGAGTTTTTAGGATCTCTTCCCATCATTTTGCTCATATGGCAGTACTATCTTTGGCAGCCGCAACTATTTTTAGCATTAAATCAGGTGAAATTTCGAATGGTATACAGTTTAGAGCTCCGGACAGTGAATCAAGAATCATGGGAGTTGAATGAAAATAAATAGGCTTCATAAACATACAATATACATACTACTGGCAACTGTTTTAGTGGCAGCAGTTGCAATTTTTAAACTTGCTGATCAACCTAATTTACAAGCCGGTATTTTAACTGGAATAGTTTTTATCTATTTAGCTTGGGCTATTTTTTACCATCATATTGATAAATCAATTAGACTAGAAATTATTATCGAATATGTCCTCACCGCCTCCCTTGCACTAACTTTTATTTACGGAATATTGTTGTGATCTAAGTGGATCTAGCTAATTTTTGATAAATTTACTATCATGATTATATGTCTGATGGTATAGCTGCTCCTGATACTCAAGAAATATCCCCTGTACAAGAAAAAGGTGCCAATCGATTTAATGAATTTGTTAATTTTTTCAAAGAGACTTCACCAATAAAGTTAGCTAAACAATTTGATTTCCAGGCTAGATTAGGAGAATTAGTATATGACCCAAAAAATGCTGATAGGCTGATGAAATTAGTTGGCGCGGGTATTTTGACAGCCAGTATTCTGGGGATTTCTAATGATCCGAATCTATTTAATTTGAATAAAATGCCTGGAATTAACGAGGCGATGATTTCAAGTTCAAATATGGCTAGGTTGGCAGGTGAAGTTGGTTCTCCAGCAATGGCGAGAGTAGGTATAGGTATGGAAGTTGTGGATCAGTTTTTACAGGCTCCAGTTTTGCAACAATTAACAGAAGGCATAAGACTTTTACCAGATACTTTTTTGCCAAAAATGAAAGAAGTTGTTGATGCCAGAAAAGGGATTTTGCTTCGAAGTATGTCCAAATTCAATGATGATAAAGCAAATATTCAACAGGCCATGGCGACATTTTCGTAGCATGAACAAAATAAAAGCGCTGACTATCTTAATAGAAAATAGTTTGTTAATTCCTGATGAGAACAAACAGGATTTACTAAATAAAATTCCGGAGATGACCAA
>Ga0209542_10015857_pt1 | contig 12573 bp, 11 predicted proteins | sample RifCSPhighO2_01_FD_184028 | JGI IMG/M metagenome (GOLD analysis project Ga0209542, IMG submission 184028) | Soil microbial communities from Rifle, Colorado - Rifle CSP2_plank highO2_0.1 (SPAdes) (version 2) | ecosystem: Environmental > Terrestrial > Deep subsurface > Rock core/Sediment ...
GTATTTTGCCATAAACTGGTTTTATTTTTGGATCTGGTGATTTTAAATCAGAAGCATAAACTGTTAATGGGCCTTCTGCTTTTAATGTTAAAATAACCTGGCATTTTGCACAACCTGCTCCTTTACAAGTGCATTTTTCAATTAAATTGTAACCTTCTAAATCTGTTGTTATAGGTGTTAAACCTAATCTATGAGCTATAAACTCGTCGAATAATGCAGAACTATTTTTGTTAAAAGTAACTTTTCTTATTGCCATTGTAGGCACTTCTGTAGTAATTATTCTTCTTAAAGTATTAACAAAAGCAAAATCAGTGTCTTTTATCACGAAAATTAATTTATTTCCGTCTTTATGCAGTAATTTTAAGTCCATTTTAAGATAAGTAATATAAATGAGAATTTAATTTATTTTTAAAGGTTTTGTTTTACTGATTTTTTAAAACTGCCTCTATTTACATACTTTTTTAAATTGTATAAATAAAAGTTCCATCTGGTTTTAATATTCTCGGAACTTGTTTCAATAAATTTTCTTCTAATTTTTTATGGGCACTCAAACCGTGGATTCTTTGCAAAATTGGGGAATCTAATAACTGAACAGCATTTACTACATCTACTGAATTATTATCAATCATGCTTAATGAATCTTCCTTCATTAAATCTCTTTGATAGTATTCAAATTCTTCTCCAAGATGAGGTTGGTTGTCCACTCCAATAACTTTAACACCATATTCATGCAAGGCTCTTGCTAACCATGGTTTAAATGGTCTATAAACTCCATCAACAGAAAGTTCAGAACCGCATCCTAAATCTAAGATAACTTTACCTTCTAATTTACCATTACATGCAGCTAAAATTGCTGGTAGTTGTGCCATTGTAGTAGTTCTTAATCCTAAATCGTCAAAATATACTGTTTTTTCAGCTAAATTTCCTTTTATTTTATTATAAATTTCTCTAGCATGAACATCATATCTCCTAAATTCTCTTTTAGTGTCTGGAATCTCATAAATAATTGTTTTCATATTATTACTTAAAAGTAGTGACTTTATAAATTTTCCTATATGTTCTATGCAAAAAGGCAATTATTTGTTCCCTGTTAGAACAAAAATACAGACCTTTTTAATTATATATCTGAATTAATTTCTTTAAATTTATAATTGTCAAATTCTACATCCATAAAATCTGTTCTTATTCCTGCATAGCCATCTTTTATAGAGTTTCCACCTATAGTTTCCTGATCTGTAGCCTCTAATAATAAAACCCAGTAACCTATTTTGCCTTTATCCATGTATAGCCTTATAGTTACTGTTCCGTCTGGGTTGTTTATGGTTTCAGTTTTAATACCTATCCAGGTATTTTTTGGCAATAAATTTGGATTATTGGTTCTGTCATAATTACCTTCAAATATTTTTTTCTCATTTAAAGTGTAATATATACCATTCATTTTCTTTTTTATAACTGCGTCTCCATCTACTCTTATTCCGGCATAATATAAATTATCACTGTCTTCATAGTGTGTAAATAAAAGAAGACCGTTGGAGCCGGTCCTCCTTGAGCTGTTGCTCAAATTATCTTTATTTATTTTAAAATATACTTGCTGCTGAAAATTTTCCCATTTTTTTCTTGTAATTAATCTTAAGATGTTTTGCGGATGGTTTCCATTATCTGAGTCAACTGCATTTGATTTCAAGTAAGCATTTCTCCATCTGGAATTTTCTTCAGGAATTTTATTTTGTATTGACCACATCAAAGTTCCTTTTTGGTAAATATAAGCACCTGAATTAAGCCAAAATTCTTCACTTGAACTTCTTTCCATGCTTCCTGTTTCTTCTAGAATTTTTTCTTTATTATTATGACTAATAGCTACTATTCCAGTTACCAACATTATACACATCAATAATAATAAAAAATATTTTTTCATATTTTTTCAACTTTTACCTCTTCAATTAATAATATATGAGATTCTGTTTTCAAGTCCCAAGTTTTAAACCCGATTCCACCATTTCCTAGTTCTGAATTTAATCCTGAACTTGTAACTACAACATTTCCATTAATCCTACATTCAACATCATTATTATTTACTTTAATTTCTAATTCTAATCTTTCTGATGGCAAAACATATTTAGTTTCAGCTAGAGTTGTAGTTTCACCATCGTGATTCTGCTTAATTCTTACTACTTTTTTTCCAAAATCACAAACAGCGTAATTTGAATCGTCTTTAAATCTTGCAACTAAACTTATTGTGTCTGCACTAGACTGCCCTATTTTTGCTTTGAATGAATAATCTTTAAACAAATAAGATCCATCTAAAAATGCCGAGCTGCTGTTTGAATATAAACTTGGTTTTAAGGCCATTATACTCTTATCGATAGATAGATCCCCTGAAATTTTTACCCAACCTTTATTGTAATCAAAATTATCTGAAAATGGAAGTTCTTTATTATGTGTATTTTTTAAAATATCGACTAAATCTTTCCCACTCCACTCAGGCATAACTGTAATTCTTTTGAACATTTTTTCATTTGGATCTGGATAATTATAACTAGCTCCTTTATTACTCCAACTCTGATAAAATAATCCTGCAGGATAAATTGATTTTGCTGTCTTTACTACATATTCCTCAACACCAGGGTAATTTGCTGATACGTGTCCGAAATCACCGAATGGGAAAGCGAAGCTTGTAATTTTTATATTTAATTTACCTTCTATTTCTGTTCTTGTATCTAATAATTCTTGATATATTCTAGCTTTAAATTCCTCATCACTTTCTAATCTTCTTTGGTCGTCGAGCCACATTTTATCACTCATAAAGTGGCCTCTTCTACCTGATTGGTCGATTACAATTAATTCATGAGAATCCTTAGCGTGGGCTTGCACTTCCCATCTTCCAGTACCAAGCATGTCTTTAATTTCATCTAAGGATAAATAATATTTTGAACCTTCTCCTAAGGCTTGTTTTGATATTATGAACATAACTGCGTTATAATTTAATGCTTTGAGTGCAGGATCTGTTTTATAATAGCTTGTTTTAATGCCATCGTCAAATGTAATTAAAATTGATTTGTCTGGAAGCTGCTGCTCTCCCCTCATGAAAGCATAAAATTCATTTAAAGTTATTGTTTGATATCCTGCTTCTTTTAATGCATGCATCTGATCTTCAAAATTTGCAACTACAACATCACTTTTATATGGATTTTCAGATATTCCATGATAATTAATTATTGGTATGGATTTTGCAATTCCGTCATTTGTTGGTTCTATTAAATTATCTTCATTATAATAAGCTATTTTATATTCTAAATAATCTAGCTGCATTTTGAATTGATTTTGCGATGGCTTGAGACTATTACTGTATATTTCAGGAAAATAATATTTGGCTATAACTACAACAAATACCAAAATTAAAATTAATACAAAAAATATATCTGCTTTGTTTTTCATTTTAAGTTCTTACCCATATGCTTCTTTTTATTGTCAAGGCTGAATAAAATATTAACCAGCAAAACACCAAGGATGACATTAAACTCATTAATGGTCTATATACCCACCTATTGCAATTTTTGTTTTCTAATTTGTAGGCTAGTCCGAATGCGAAACCTATGAATATTATTCCTGTTAGGTATAGCAATCCTGAAAAAATATTTCCACTCAATGGCAGGTATATTAAATGTCTGAATGCTATAAAAGGCCCTAGTAATACAAAAGCTATGTGTAAATAATAGCCTGTAACTGCTACGACTGGTTTTCTCCAATAAAATCTACCTGTGAAAAATATATTCCTAATAAAACTTTTTTTCCATCTTACTTGTTGTAATATTAATCTCCTAAATGTGTCTGGAACTACAGTCCATGCTTTTGCAGATTTACAATACAATATTTTCCAATTTTTAGCAGGATAATTTACTTTTAGGAAAGGTGAATCTGCATATTTTTTCTTTAATCTTTTTTCTATTGATTTACTACCTAGGACAAAACCAGTTAGAGTTCTATCAGTTGCGAACTTAAATTCTTTTCCTAAAAATTTATCATTTGTCCATGCAGGAATAAAATTATATATTGCTTCTCTTCTGAATACTGCTAATGGTCCTGAAACACATGTTACTGATCCATAGACACTTTCGAATGCTTTTCTTATTGAATATTGTCCTTCGTACCAAGAGTCTTGAATTTTAGTTAGTAAATTTTTTTCTGCATTTAATGCTCTGCAGTGTCCACTAATTGCTCCTATATCTGGATCTATACTAAATGCATCTACCATTTTTTCAATTGCATCTAGAGCTAATACTGAATCACTATCGGAAAATGCGAAAATTTCCCCTCTTGCAATTAATATTGCTTCTGCTAATGCTTTCTTTTTTCCTAAATTTTCTTTTAAATTAATAACTTTAATTAGTCCTTTTCTTGCGTATTTGTCTAAAACTTCTTTAGTAGAGTCTGTACTTGCGTCATTTACAAAAATTATTTCTTTATTATTATAAGTCTGGTTTAAGAACGATTGAATACACTGTTCGATTATCTTTTCTTCATTTCTTACTGCAACCATACAGCTGACGAAATATCTTTTCCTTTCAGATTTTGGAATTGATTGTGCTTCTATGTATGGGTCTTTATACTTTGTAAAGGCTATATAGAAAGTTATTAAACCTATTAAAGTTATTAAAATACCATATAAATATAAAAATGCATAATGTGATGCTGGAGCAAACCAGAATTTACCTAGTAAAACTAAAAATAAGCTTAAGATTATTAAGTAGATTATTACCCTGTGTTTTATAGTTTTTTCCATAGTTTATCCTCATTCTTAATATAATAAAGTATATATTTTGACCCTATAAATATGTGTTCTATATAATGTATATCTAATATAATGCAGAAAAAGGGTTAATATTTTGTTACTACCGGCTAATTACTAATAAATAGAAAAACTTATAAATACTTGATATTATCAATTAATAAGATGGAAAATAAAGAGATACAACAGGAAGCGCCAAAGATGCCAGAATTACCTAAAGAGGTAAAAGAGAAACTAGAAGCTATGAAAGCTAAGTTAGATAAGTTTTCTAAAGAAATTGTTAAAGAAAATAAAGAAATCAAGGCTGTATCATTATTGCCTCCTACAAAAGTTAATCCTGAAGATCAAGAAAAATTATCAAAAGAAGATTTAGAGAAATTAAGAAACAGAATTAACGTTTTAGTAATAGCTGATTTAGAAGAGAAAAAAGACTGGTTTGAATTAAGAGATAAAATAATTAAAGATGTTAATAAAAAAGCTGATGAAATTGACAAAAATATTTTTGCTACTGTAATGGATTTTTATGAAATTAGGGAAAATTGTTATGATGGTAAGTATGAATTATTAGAAATGATTGCAACTGGTGCAAGCTTATATGATCCTATGGATTTCTTAGCTGCAGTTAAAATTTCTGAATATCATAAAACTATGGTTTTAAGTAAATTTGACAAATATATTGTAAGCTATGTTGGTGTTGGAAGTTTATTTAGGGGAGATGTCAAAAGTGGAGACATAGATGTTTACATAGTGATTGATGATACAGATGTCAAAAAAATGACTAGGGTTGAATTAAGAGATAGATTAAGTGCTATAATTAGAGATATGGGCTTTAAAGCTGCTCAAGATACTGGTGTTAAGAAGGCTTTCCATATCCAAACTTATATTTTAACTGATTTCTGGGATGCAATTAAAGATGCTAATCCGGTAATTTATACATTTTTAAGAGATGGTGTTCCATTTTATGATAGGGGCGTATTTATGCCTTGGAAATTACTATTGAAAATGGGAAGAATCAAACCTAGCCCTGAAGCAATTGATATGCAGATGGATATGGGAGAGAGATTAATCCAAAGAACTAAAGGTAAATTAATTGGAATTATGGGGGAAGATTTGTATTACGCAATATTAAATCCTGCACAAGCAGCATTAATGCTTTATGGAATTGCACCTCCTACACCTAAAGAAACCATTCAATTAATGGATGATGTATTTGTTAAGAAGGAAAAATTACTTGAGAAAAAATACGTTGATATTTTAGTTAAAATTAGAAAATATTACAAAGATATTGAGCATGGAACTTTAAAAGAAGTTTCTGGAAAAGATATTGATGATTTATTGAAAGATGCTGAAGATTACTTGAAAAGAGTTAAAAAATTATTTGAACAGATTCAAGTAAGAAGAGATAAAGAAGATGTTGATAATATGTATAATACTTGTATAAGTGTTATTGAAGATGCATTAAAATTAAATGATGTTAAATCTGAGAAGGCTAGTATTGTTAATGCTTTTAAGAAAAATTTAGTTGAAGATAAGAAAATATTTACTGAAGGTCATGTAAAAACTTTGAAATTAGTTATTGATACTAAAAATTCAAAGAAAAAATTAATTGGTCCTGAATTACAAAGAGTAATGAGGGAATCAAGAAGCTTTATCAAAGCTGTATTGGATTATGTACAGAGAAAGAAAGGATATGAATTAGACAGAGCTAAAGTTAGATTTAAATATGGAGATAAATTTGGTGAAGCTCTCTTATTAGATAAATTTGTCTTTATTATAAGAGACATTGATGCTAAAGATAAGGAAGTACAGAAAGCTGAATTAAAATCTGATGGAAGCATTGGAACAGTAAATCCTAGCAGCTTGGAAGATTTAGAAAAAGAAATAATGAAAATGGAAATTCCACCTAGGGTATTCATCAAAGAAAAAATCTTTGAAAGTTTGAAGAAATTATTTGGAAGCGATATAGAAATATTGGTTAATTACTAAGGATAAAATGACAAACTCGCAAAATTGCAGATATAAACAAGGTATTGGGCCTATTGGAGTTGTAATTGCAGCTTGGTTAGGATCAAGCATAGCTTTTGGATCTTGTGGCAGCTGTAATCTAACTGAAGAAATCAGTAAAAAATTAAGTAATAAGGGCAATACAGGCAGAATTGAACAAAAACTTGAAGAGATAGAAACTAACTTATCCAATAAATTAGAAAATAATTATGGTATAAATAATGCACAAGTTTATTCTATTAATGGTGAAAACTATATTTGTGTTCCTGCACAAAAATAATTGGAGATAAAATGACTATGGATTTTTATGAAGTTTTGGGTGTGTCTCGTAATGCTAATGATGCTGAAATAAAAACTGCATTCAAAAGAGCAGCATTCCAATATCATCCTGATAAAAATCCAGATAATCCTGAAGAAGCTAAGGCTAAATTTATTGAAGCGTGTAGTGCATATGAAACATTATCTGATCTCGCTAAAAGATCACATTATGATAGATTTGGTTCAACTCAAAGACCTGCAAGATCAAAACCAAGTACACCAAAACCTAATGTTAATGAAGGTTTCGGAAAGAGAACTGCAGAAGAAGCATATGCAAGGTATGAATCTATTTTCGGAGATATTTTTTCTGAAATTTTCAAAAATAAAGATATAAAAAAAGAAAGAATAATTAATGATTATAGTTTAGAAAATCTAATAAATAATAAAGATATAAAAAAAGAAAGAATAATTAATGATATTAAAATTGAATTTAAGAAAAAATATTACTATTAATATTATTTAATTTTTCTTTTGTTTTCGATTCTATTGTAATTTTGACTAAATCTTCAGTGTTACTTTCTCGAATATTAATCCAATAATCATCGTGATAAATTGAAATTCCATCTAATTTTATAATTTTATTAGAATTTTTAGAGAATTTTGAATATAATTTTTTAATTAACTTTTCTTTATCTTTAGTTTTTATATTTATTAATTTATGGTGTATTTTTGGTATTTCTATTAATAATTCTGATAATAATTTATTTTCTATATTTAGTAGCTGCAGTAAAACTACGGAAGCTATAACTCCTGAATCCATATAATTATTATATTTAAAATAGTAATGAGAAGAAGATTCTAAGCCAAAATAAGCATTATTTTTTTTCATTAATTCTATAATGTTTGTTCTTCCTACCTTAGAAATTATTGGTTTTAAATTATATTTTAATGCTTTTTCTTTGAATATTTCACTTACTGTTAAATCATAAATGACTTTATTTTTTTCTGGGATTAGTTTTAAGAATAAACTTCCAATTTTGTAAGGAGAAATGTAATTTCCTTTATCATCTATAAAAGAAACCCTATCTGCGTCTGCATCGAAAGCAATCCCTAAATCTGCTTTCTGCTTTAAAACTTCTTTTCTTAATTTTTTTAGATTTTTGAATTTGGCTATATCTATTTCATGATTTGGCATATATCCGTCTAATTTTGAAAAAATATTTTTTACTTTACAAATTGAAGATAAAATTTTAGCATCTATAACCCCCATCATATTTCCAGAATCAATTATAACTTTTAATTTTGTTTTTTTTGTATTTTTAAGTACAAACTTTTTATAATCTAGGAAAATATTTTTATTTGTAATTTTACCTTTTTGGTTATTTGAGAACTTATTATTGCTAATTAAATCTTTAATTTTAGTTAAACCTGTATTATTGGAAATTGGCTCTGCATTTTTGCCGCAAAGTTTTAACCCATTGTAATTTTTAGGCAAATGAGAGGCAGTAATCATCACTCCTCCATCTGCTTTCAAAAATCTAATTGCAAAGTAAAACATAGGCGTGGTTGAAAGGCCTATATCTATTACTTCTTTTCCTTGATCTATTAAACCTTCAATTACTGCTTTGTGTAATTCAGGAGAACTTAATCTTGCATCTCTGGCAACTACTATTTTTTTATTTTTTATAAATAATCCAAAACCCCTAGAAATTTTATAAATTGTAAATGGATTAATTTCTTCAGGATAAACACCTCTTATATCATACTCTTTGAAAATTGACATATTCAATTTTTAGAATTTATGGTTTTTAACTCTTTGGATAAGCTTTTAAATTTTGTTTTTTGCAAAAGTTTATGGAAAATGAAGGTTATAGGAATGACGTATCTAAGTACTCTTTTTGGGTATATATACATTATTTCGCAAATCTCAATCCGAAAAATGAATCTGTGAAAAGTTTTATTAGAAAACATTATGAAGGCGATGATGAAGCTGCTTTACTCCTTAGGGATTCAATTATAAAAGAAGTTGAACCTATAGCAAGTAAAAAATTAACTTTTGATAATGGGGATATTTGTAAATATATAGTAGGCAGTGCAGTGTCTTTTATAGCTGCTTTTGGTCTTCATGGTCTTGCTTCATTTGCATTTACAGGGTTAGGAGCAGGTTTATTTTACTGTGCCAAACACCTAAATAGTGAAAAATGGAATTACGACAAGTCAAAGGAAATACATGATTATTTAAAATCAAATAAATTTTCTGTAAGTTATATATTGGATAGATATCAAGATAAAATAAAACCCACCTTAGAAAATAAAATCTAATCTTCTCTGTAAAATTTAGCTGCCTCTTCAGGAGACATTGAATTTATTACTGTTCCTGAAAATTCAAAACCTGCCCATGAACTTAGCCTTGGAAGTATTTCTATATGAAAATGTAAATTTTCATTCATAGGAGAGTAATGCAACATAAAATTGTATGGAGCGTTTAATTTTTTTAATTGTTTTAGTATTTGCAGCATAATTAAAGATAAATCATCTAAATTACATTCTTTTAATGTTCTTATATGCTGTTTTGGAAATACCCAAATTTCAAATGGAAATCTTGAAGCATATGGAGTAAATGCTATAAAATTATTATTTTCAAAGCATCTTCTGAAAGAATCTTTTTCTTTTTTAATTATATCGCAATAAGGACAATTATTGTGTTTTTTTGAAGCTTCTATTTCATCCTGAACTCTTTTTGAAACTTCATTATAAGCAATAATTTGGGAATGTGAATGTGTTATTGATGATCCCGCATCATGACCATGATTTTTGAAAATTTGTACATAATTAACTCCCGGTAATATTGATAATGAGTTTATTCTTTGGTTGTATAAATTAAATAGTAGTTTTAAATCTTCTGTGGTTAAATCCCACAATTGTTTTTTATGATCTGGAGTTTCTACAACAACTTCATGATAACCATATGCATCTGCAAATGTATAAAATTCATTGTGAGTTTTAATATTGAAATCTCCTTGGTTTTTAACTGCTGGGAATTTATTTTGAAAAGATCTTATATACCATTTTCCATCTTTTTCAATTTTGTAAGTTTCATTTGTTGTGTATTTTTCATTTCCAGGACAAAAATAACATATTTTTTCTTTAATTTCTTGTTTTTCTACTTTAAAATCTGATGGTCTTTTTGCTCTTTCTGTAGCTATTATAACCCAAGAATCTAAAATATAATCTTTTCTTAATTCAGGCATTATTTCTCCTTAAGGCCAGTTCATAGGCTTGGAAATAAAATTTTATAAATTCTTTCCAATCTGCTAAATTTGAAATTCTTTTTGCTTTTAATTTTTGATCGACTCTTCCTTTTTGATCTAATTTTGTAAAATTGTAAAGTATAGAAGTAAATTCATTTACAATTTCTTCTTCTGATTTTTTTAATCTTTTCAATACGAAAACTCCTGAATTTTCTTCGTTTTTAGACATTAAAAATCTTCCAAATCCGCCTAAATCTGTTGTCAATGCTGGAACTCCCAAGGCTGCAGTTTCTAACGGAGTGTAACCCCAGGGTTCATAATAACTTGGGAACAATCCTAAATGACATCCTGAAATACAATCGTAATATTCTAAATCTAATAAACCATCTACACCTGTTAAATAAACTGGATAAAATATTATTTTTACCCTATCATCTTTTTTATTATCTAATCCATTTTCCAATAAAGATTTTATTGTTGGATCATTAGATTCATTTGGGATATTGTGGGTTATTACAGGTGGATCTCCTTCTTTTATGAAATTTAATTTTAATTTTCTTATATCGTGATAAAAATCTTCGTCAAATAACATATTAAAATTTTCATCTTCCTGCTTAAACATATTTTCAATAATTCTTCTATTAAATAATGAAGAATTCTGTTCTATAAAATGTTTTATTAAATGGTAATTAGTTTTATTTTTAGCAACCTTTAATTTTGCAGACTCAACTTGGGTTGGTATCCATAAAAATACTACAACTGTTTTTTCTGAATTTTCATCTTTCATTAATTTATTTAATTTTCCTAATGATTTAATGAAGACATCTATTCCTTTATTTTTAAATTCATATCTTCCAACTATAAAAAAATTTAAAGTTTCTTGTAAATTAAAATAATAATGAGGGAAAAAATAATATGAAATAAATTCTCTTATTACTTCTCTATTTTTTTGATGTTCGATTGACGTAATTTCGAATGAGGGAAATTTATCTATGTCTAATCCATTTAATGTTAATATGTCTGCTTTTCTTCCAAGAATTTTTTCTGCTTCCATAGAAGTTATTTCTGAAACTGTTGTGAACACATGTGCATTTGAAGCAGCTGCTTTTTCCAATGAATGTTTGTCTATTACTCCCCTATTTTTGGCTTCTAAATCTGGATTTAAATTTTCTAAATTATCATATAGGTCATAACCAGATCCAGCTAAGGCTCTTCCCAACATTGTTGCATGAGTAGTAAAAATTGAGGGAATATTTTTATTTTTTAAATATAATAAAGCTGCTCCAGCTAACCATTCATGACAGTGAATAATAACTTTTTTTGATTTTTGCAATAATTCAATTAATTTTCCAGCTGCCGTAGACCAAATTACTGGTTCTTCAAAATCCCATTGTGAGAATAATGAATCAACTTTGAATTTATCCCATAAATCTTTTTTAATTTCATTTTTTTTATTTACGAAATTTTTAAAATCAATTAAAATTACTTTAGGATTTCCTTTAATTAACCAATTACCGTAATGGCATTTTATTCCCTCAGTCTCCAATTCACTAAATGCTTTTCTAAAGCTTTGTGGTGGTAAACTTTCCTTAAATTCGAATTTAGCCTGATTTTCAAAGTAAGGACCTATTAAAAAATAATTTTCATGATTTTTGCTTATTAAATCAGCTTTGGAAGTTATTACTGTATAGATTCCGCCGACTTTATTACATACTTCCCAAGATAGTTCAAACAAATAAATTTCCTTATCCATCCTCTTTTTATATTAAAATTTTAATGTTTTTAGTTTAAATATTTTTAGTTTATAGAAAGTCTTATAAGTTAGCAATTTTGGCAGAATTCTTGCAATGATAGGTGTAATTTTAAATCCAAATGCTGAAAATAATAGAAATGGAAAAATAGACAGAGATAGGCTTGAATCTATAGTAAAAGATTATGGAATCTTCAGAGAAACAAAAGATAAAGATCAGTCTATAAAAGACGCGCTAATGGAATTTAAAGAGGCTAATGTAAGTACGATAACTCCAATTGGAGGAGATGGTACTATGTACCATTTATTGGAAGCATTAGTTAAAATTTACAATTTGGATGAAAATCCTTCAGATAAATTACCAACTTTAATGCCAATAAAAGCAGGTTCTATCAACATGACTGCGAATACATTGAATAAATTAAAAGATCCGTATAAGATTTTACAATTTGTTATAGATCACAAAAAATCAGGAAAAGAATTAAATTCCATTGGAATAAAACCTCTACAAGTTGGAGCTACAA
>Ga0209542_10015858_pt1 | contig 12572 bp, 12 predicted proteins | sample RifCSPhighO2_01_FD_184028 | JGI IMG/M metagenome (GOLD analysis project Ga0209542, IMG submission 184028) | Soil microbial communities from Rifle, Colorado - Rifle CSP2_plank highO2_0.1 (SPAdes) (version 2) | ecosystem: Environmental > Terrestrial > Deep subsurface > Rock core/Sediment ...
TTTAGTTCGGTAATCTCTGTCTATACATTCCCGTTTTTTAGTAACTTGATTAACGGGAAGGTCTATAACTGAATCAACGGGAATGTCTATACTACAATTCTCAAACTTCGCTAATTGTCTAAATTCTCTGCATCTCAACAATATTTATATAACTCTCCTTGACTTCTAAAAATATGAAATTTATTCATATGGGAGACTGTCATCTTGGAGGATGGAGCCAGCCAGAATTGAAAGAGTTGAATTTTCGGCATTTTAAGGAAGCAGTAAAAAGAAGCATAAAAGAGAGACCAGACTTTATATTAATAAGCGGGGATTTATTTGATAATGCCTATCCTTCAATAGATATATTGAAGCAGTCGTTTGAAGAATTTAGAAAAATAAATGACGCAAGCATTCCAGTATATTTAATCGCAGGGAGCCACGACTATTCAGTTTCAGGCAAAACTTTCTTAGAAGTTTTAGAGAAAGCAGGATTCTGCAAAAATGTTTCTAAATACGAAGAAAAAGGTGAAAAAATTATCTTAGAACCTACAATTCATGAAAATGTTGCCATATACGGGTATCCAGGGAAGAAGTCAGGTTTAGAAGTCGATGAAATAGAAAAAATAAAATTACAAGATTGTCCGGGTTTATTTAAAATTCTCATGCTGCACACTACTTTAAGAGGAGCAATAGGAGACATTCCAGTAAAAGCAGTTGACGAAAAAGCATTGCCTAAAGTAGATTATCTAGCTTTATCTCATCTTCACATAAACTATAGAAAAGGATCAACAGTTTATTCAGGCCCGACATTTCCAAACAACATCTCAGAATTAGAAGAGCTAAAGGGAGGCTCATTTTTTATTTTCGAAAACGGGAAGGTTACTAGGGAAGAAATAAAGATTAAAGAAGTTCTTTCAATTCATTTAGAAATTAATAATTCTCTGACAATAACTGAAGAGATGATAAATCTTCTTAAAAACGAACAAGTCAAAGATAAAATAATAATAATCAGATTGTCTGGGATTTTAGAAAAAGGAAAACTCTCAGACATAGATTTTAACAGATTAGAAATTAGTTTGAAAGAAAGAGGAGCATTTGTCCTGTTAAAAAGCACATCTAAACTTCATATGGCAGAAGCAGAAGTTAAATTAGATATTCAGGATTCAGAAGATCTTGAATTTCAGGTCATAAAAAAGTTTGAAGAAAATAATAAGAGCAAATTCAATTCAAACATTTCAAATTTAATAACAGCCCTACAGATAGAAAAATTAGAAGATGAAACCACCCTAACTTTTGAAGATCGTCTGCTCTCAGATATAAGGAGAATACTTCAAATATGAGATTTAAAAGAATAACACTGAAGAACATAAGGTCATACAAAGAGCAAGAGCTTGAATTTCCAGAAGGATCTCTTCTGCTTTCAGGAGATATAGGCTCTGGGAAAACAACAATTTTGCTGGCTATAGAATATGCTTTATTTGGTCTTCAGCCAGGACAAAAAGGAACTGCTTTATTAAGGAATAAGGAAAATGTTGCAGAAGTTGCTTTGGAAGTAGACTTAGGAGATAAGCTTCTTTTAATTGAAAGAAAATTAAGAAGAAGCCCAAAAGGAGTAAGCAATGAAAACTCTTCCATTACTATTGATGGAGAAAAAATTGAATCTTCGGTTACTGAAATAAAGTCAAAAATTGTAAGTTTGCTAGGTTATCCTTTAGAATTTGTGAAAAAAAACAATATCTTATTTAGATACACTGTTTTTACTCCACAAGAGCAGATGAAACAAATAATTCTTGAGGATTCAGAAACGAGATTAAATGTTCTTAGGCACATATTTGGGATTGACAAGTACAAACGAATTAAAGACAATCTTTCTATTCTTCTAATGAACCTGAAATTAGAAACTAAGCTAATGCAGGGGGAGATAAAAAGTTTGGAGGAAGATTTTGAGAATTTAAACTCAAGAAGAGAAAATCTGGGGATTATCCAAAAAAATATTATCTCTCAAGACCTTATTTTCAAAGAAAGAAAAATAATTAGAGAAAATTTAGAGTCAGAATTAAAGTCCATAGAAAAAAAGATTGAAGAAAAAAGAAAATTTTCCAACGAACTAGAAAAAACAAGCATTCTAGTCTCAACGAAAAGAGAAACTTTAAATTCTATAAAAAAAGAGAAAGAAGAGCTGACCGATTTGATAAAGAACCTTCCAAGGTTCGACGAGTCTGAATATTCTCAAACAATAAACGATTTAACAAAAATAAAGGTGGACTTGGAGAAATTCAATTCCACATACATTTCAATCAACGGAAAATTAAACTCTCTTGAACAAGATAGGCAGGACTTATCTTCTAAAAAAGACAGGATATTTAAGATAGATATTTGCCCTACTTGTCTACAGGATGTTCCAGAAAATCACAAGCACAACATTCTAAATGAAACAGAGAAGAGGCTTTCTGAAATAAGCAGTTCTAAGCTTTTATTAGAGCAGGAAAAGGATAATCTAATTCTAAAGATAAATAACATTAAGAAAGATCTCTTAACAAACGAGGATAAAAAAACAAATTTAGAAATATTAAAGTCTCGGCAGGAATATATCTCAAAATCAAAAAATAAACTTCTAGATTTGGAAAAACAGGCAGCATCTCTAGAAGGAGACATTTCTCTTTTAATAAAACACGCTGAGAGTTTGAAAGAAGATATATTAAAATTTTCAATTTTTGAGGCTCATCATAAAATAAAATCTTTCGAGTTAGAAAAAGCCCTTTTAGAGGAAAAAAACATGGAAATAAATGTTGCAGAATTAAAAAAAGAACTCGAGATAAGCAACAAGGAAATATCCCTTCTTGAAATTAATATTCAAAAAAAAGAGAATACAAAGAAAAAATTAAATCAATTTAATGAACTGTGCGACTGGCTCTCCACACAATTTCTAAATCTTATAGACTTTACAGAGAGAAATGTTCTTTACAAATTAAGAAATGAGTTTTCATCATTGCTGAGAAAGTGGTTTTTAATGCTGGTCCCAGAGAATTCCTTAGACATAAAAATAGATGAAAATTTTACTCCGATAATTATACAACAAGAATCAGAAATGGACTATGACTTTCTTTCAGGAGGAGAAAGAACAGCAGTAGCCTTGGCTTATCGCCTCGCTTTAAACCAGATAATAAACTCAATCCTAAGCAAAATAAAAACAAAGGGAATAATCATATTGGACGAACCAACAGATGGTTTTTCAGAAGAACAAATCTCTAAGATTAGAGAAATTCTGGATGAGCTTAATGCAAGTCAATTGATAATTGTAAGCCATGAGCAGAAAGTCGAAAGTTTTGTGGATAACGTGTTTAAAGTCGTCAAAGAGGGCGGCGTTTCCCTTGTTAAAACTATTTTGTTCTCCTGAATATAGACCTTCCCGTTGATTGTACAGAGATTCTCGATAATTTGGTTACATTTGGTTCGGTAATCTCTGTCTATCCATTCCCGTTTTTTAGTAACATAATTAACGGGAATGTCTATATCACCTTTCGTTCGGGAATGTCTATTAGAGATTCCCAAATAAATAGTGGCCTATAGGAAAAGAAATTAATTTTCATATTTTTCTTTTCCTATCTATCAGGGGAAAAACATCCGGAAATTTATTTCCCTTGATATAGCTAGAATGTGTATACTAAAGACCAAGAGACTTCCTCATATTATAAAACTCTCGAACTTTGCCGAGGCTTTCATATAAGACTATCAACTTTGCTTTTACGCCATCTTTTTCCTGAGGATCTAAATCTAAAGTTAAAAGTTTTTCATAAGCCTCCACAGCATTTTTTCTTTTGTCTTTTGCAAGACATTCCTTTGCCTGTATTTGATACATGTCTTTAACCCTCTTTTTTAACTCTGTCCTTTGGGGAGTATTCGCTACGGCTAATGCCTTCTTAAAAGCAAGGTCTGCCTCGTCATAACTCCCCCCTCTGATAAACAACTCTGTAGACTTGAGAAAATCGCTGATTTTTCCGTTGAAAGTAGTATTGATATCTGCTGAAAAACTAAGCATTTTCCCAGCCTCTTTAAACATTTTTCTGTCTTCGTATAATCTGGACAGAGTTGATAAGACAAATTTTCTAGTGTCAAAATCCAGAGATTTCTTTAGACAATTAGAAAGATGGCTAATCTTAACATAATCTCCCATTGTTGCTATCTTTTCTTCTATTGCTCTTCTTGTAAATTCGTTTGCATTCATGTCATTCAATGAAAACAGGTATTTTTAATTATTGTTGTTATGGACAATTCTGTTGATTATAGCAAGAGACCAAAATATCTCCCCAAACTTTTTGTCCTCTCGAATATAGAGAACTGCGTGGCTTATGCCCCATTTATTCTGCAGTTCTCTATCTGGAAAACTGCGACTATTTCAGCTATAAATAACGCAGTTATCCATACATCAAGAATGCTGACAGCTGCATTCTTGATGGCCCCGAGAACCGAAACAAAAAACTAGAGGGTTCTCGGGGCAGCTACAGACAATTTGAGGAATTATGGAGAATTCTGGTAATTGAGTTACATTTAGTCCAGAATCTCCAATGAATATTTTATGGAGAAGTTTGAATATGGATAAAACCTTTGATTAAAGCACAAAGCAGGAGGTTTTATCCATTAGAGAAAACTGACAAAACCGTGCTACAATCATCAGTTTTATCTATATAGACATTCCCGTTGATTCAGTTATAGACCTTCCCGTTAATCAAGTTACTAAAAAACGGGAAGGGATAGACAGAGCTTCCCTAAAAAAAGTAACACAATTAGTGGGAAGCTCTGTACTAAAAAACGGGAATGTATAGACAGAGATTACCGAACTAAAGGTAACCAAATTATCGGGAATCTCTGTAATTCCAAGTTTATGAAGGAATTTTCAAACTTATCATTAGGGAAGTTTGATTTTTGCAAACTTCCCTATGGGAAACGTTTTTAATCTAAGTTTTACTAATTAGAAAAGAAAAAAGAGGTAGAGATGAAATTAAAATTTAAGCTAATAAAACTTGAGGCTGGAAGGCCTATTGCATTTATAAGCAAAGATTTTGCAGATAGAAACGGAATATTCAAGGGGGGCAGAATTGAGGTCTTTTACAAAGGAAGAAGAACCATAATCATCGCAGATGTTGTGGAAAAGATGCTAAAGGACAACGAAATAGCTCTTTCTGAAGAAGCCATGAGTTTTTTGAAAGTGAGGGGGGAAGAGGAAGTTGATGTTTCTATTGCTCTGGAGCCTGAAAGTGTTAGATATATACTTAAAAAGTTAGAGGGCAAGACTTTGAATAAAGAAGAAATTTTTTCAATAATAAATGATATTGCAAATAACGCTTTAAACGAGGCAGAAATAGCTTATTTTGTCTCTGGAGTCTATCATTGCAGCATGTCTTTTGAAGAAACTGTTTATTTAACTGATGCTGTTGCTAAAACTGGAAAAATAATCAAGTGGTCTGAAGATGTAGCCGATAAACATTCTATAGGAGGAATTGCTGGAAACAGGACAACACCAATTATTGTTTCTATCTGCGCTTCTTTAGGAGTTAAGATGCCAAAAACTTCTTCTAGGGCTATAACATCTGCCGCGGGAACAGCAGATGTTTTAGAAACTGTGACGAATGTGGAATTATCGGTTGAAAAATTAAAGCAGGTTGTTGAAAAAACAAACGGATGTTTTGCATGGGGCGGATCTTTGGGATTGGCGCCTGCTGACGATAAATTGATAAGAGTAGAAAGGATGCTGAATGTTGACCCTGAACCGCAATTGCTTGCATCGATTCTTGCAAAAAAAATATCTGTGGGGAGCAAATATATTCTGATTGATATTCCTTGCGGAAATGGAGCGAAAGTCTCTGTTGGAGAGGCGAAAAATCTTAGCAAGAAATTTATTAAGATTGGCAAAAGATTCAACTTAAAGATAAAAGTTGTTTTAACAAAGGGAAACGAGCCAATTGGGAATGGCATTGGCCCCGCGCTTGAAATGATAGATGTATTAAAGGTGTTGAATAGAAATAACCCACCCAGAGATTTAGAAGAAAAATCAATTTATATTGCCTCAGAAATTTTGGAGATGGTGGGAAAGGCAAAAAAAGATCATGGAAAAGATCTTGCAAGGGAAACATTAAATTCTGGAAGAGCATTAAAAAAATTTAACGAGATTATATGCGCCCAAGGGAAAAAAAATATAGAATTAAAAACGGCAAAATTTAGTTTTGATGTAAAAGCAGAGAGAAATGGAAAAGTAAAGAGAATAGACAACAAAGACATAAATTTAATCGCTAAAGTTCTCGGATGCCCGAATAACATTGGTTCTGGAATTTATCTTTACAAACATATAGGAGATAAAGTAAAAAAAGGAGAGAAAATATTAACCTTATACTCTGAATCTAGAAGGAAGCTGAATGAAGGATTGAGATATTATAAAGAAGGCAGCGTTGTTAAGATTTAAATGTCCGAATTCCACATGTTTGTAACATGCGGTAAAGAGGGCATATGGAATTCGGGGCATGTTCAAGAACCACCTTAAAAGTGGCATGTTCATGCCACGGGTCAAAGACCTGTGGTTCTTGACATTTCAGAAAAGCTATATAAACCATGTCTTCTTGAAAAAGTTGTAAAGAGATTAAAAAATGAAGATACATGCAATAGGCGGTTATAATGAAGTTGGGAAGAATATGACTGCTCTTGAAATTGATGAAGATGTTTTAATCTTTGATTCTGGGTTGTTCTTGCCTGCGATTGTGGGAGTTGAGGAAAGAGAAAAAATTTCTACAGAAAAAGGAATGCGGGCGCTCGGGGCATTGCCTGATGACACTTATCTAGAGAAAAAAGGTTTAAGAGATAAAGTAAGGGCATTGATGATATCCCATGCTCATCTTGATCATGTTGGTGCTTTGGTTTACAATGCCTATAGGTATCGAGCGCCTATTCTAGGAACTCCATTCACAATGGAAGTATTGAGAATACTAACTCAAGATGATGGTAAGAAAATTGTAAATAAAATTATCCCAGTAAATATAAACTCTTCTTATACTATAAGAGGAAAAAGCGGAAATTACAAGGTTGAATTTGTGAATATAACTCACTCTACAATACAAAGCTCTATGGTTGCAGTTCACACTAGAGAAGGAATAGTATTGTATGCAAATGATTATAAGTTGGATAATTCCCCGATAATTGGAGACAAACCTAATTATAGAAGAATAAAGGATCTGTCAAAAATTGGAGTGAAGGCATTAATCGTAGACTGTTTGTACGCTCCAGATGATAGAAAGACTCCCTCTGAAAAAATAGCCAGAGGTTTGCTTGAGGATGTTTTCTTCACCACAAATAACAGTAATTCTGGGATTGTTGTGACAACATTTTCTTCACACATTGCAAGATTAAAAAGTATTGTTGAATTTGGGCATAGATTAAGGAGAGAAGTGATATTTTTAGGAAGGAGTCTTGGAAAATATGTTCAGGCAGCAAGAAATACTGGAAACGCTGGATTTACAAGAAATGTAAGAATATACACTTATAGAAGACAGGTTGAAAAGATATTAAAAATTGCAAATAAGAACAAAAAAAGATATTTAATAGTCTGCACAGGACATCAGGGAGAGCCTGGGGCTATTCTTGATAGACTTGCAAGAAATCAATTGCCTTATACATTGTCAAAAGAAGACCATATTATTTTCTCTTCAAAGACCATACCTACTCCGATAAATGAAGCGAACAGAGAAGAATTGGAAAAGAGATTGAAGAAGCATCATGTAAGAATTTTTGATAATGTCCATTGCTCGGGCCATGGGGGCAGGGAAGATTTAAGAGATTTATTGAAACTTGTAAGGCCAGAACATGTTATTCCATCTCATGGCGAGCTAAAGAAAAGAGAAGCAGGGGCAAATCTAGCTCAAGAAATGGATTATAAGCTTGGGAAAACTGTACATTTGATAGATAATGGGCATGTTTTGGAACTTTAGTTTCTAAGAATATTTTACTAGTGCCTTTAAATTTGTTAAAATTAGGACATATCCCCTAAAATTAGACTTCAAGGTCTTAAATAAGGGAATATTTAAAAACCTAAGTTTATTATAATTAAAATGATAAATAAAACATTAGGCAACAAAACTGCAATTAAGCTATTAAAAGAATTATTTAAAGAACCTAGGCATGAATTTAAAGAAATAGAGCTGATAAAAAAAGCAAAAACGGGCAAAGGCTCTGCAAATACCACAATTAATAAATTTATAGAAGATAATGTTTTAATAGAAAAAAGAATAGGCAAAACTAAAATAATTTACTTAAATACCAAAAACGAGATTGTTTTTACATTAAAATGCTTGCTTGATAAAGAAAAGATATCTAATATGGATAAAACAAAGCAGGCATCTTTGTATTTATTTAGGAACTTAATTTCAAATAATTGTGAGTTGATGGTTGTTTTTGGTTCGACTATTGCAGGAACATCTACAAAAAAGAGCGATATTGATATACTATTAGTAACTAATAATTTAGAGGAAACAAATAAAAAAAGAAGAGAAGTAGAGGAATTGTTTGGTGAAAGATTTAATCTACATGCTTATAAAAAAAATGAAATGCTTGATAAGATAGAAAGAGACCAATTTATTCTGAATTCTCTTCTTAATGGAGTTTTGATTTATGGATTTGATTTTGGGATAAGATTGTTTGCTAATACAAAGAATGAAAATACCTTGGAAAGGTTGTTTTTTTTGAATAATCGGTTAAAATCTGCTTTAAAAAACTATAAAAATAACGACGAACTGGCAGCAAAAGATATTTTAGATAAAACTTTGGAACAACTAATTTTTCTTTTGCTTTCTGAGAAAAACATAAGTTATTCGAGCAAAGAGGACGCTAAGAAATCCATTGAAAATCTACTGGAGGGAAGAATTATGCAAAAAATAAATCGTGTTCATTTAAAGGAAAAGATTATATTAAGTGAAAAATTGATATTAAATATAATAAAGGAGGAAATTTTGAAAAATTAGAATGAAAGAGGAGATTAAGAAGGATATTGAAAGGGCGGAATCAGTTATTAAATCCGCTGAAAGAAATTTTAAAGAAAATGATTTTTTTACTGCAGCAAATAGGATTTTTGTAGCATGTGAAAATTCTATTTATGTATTGCTAAAATTAAAGTATGGTTCAAGCTCAATTAGCAGAATTAAAATATTAACAAAACTTGGCGAAATAGATAAGAAAGCGAAAAAAGTTTATGATAAGTCTTATGATTTAAGAGTTCAGTCAGATTACGGAAGGAAAGCGAGCGTTATTCCATTAAATAAAGAGAACATAAGAAAGATATTGGATGAAGTGAGAAAAATACTAGAAAATGCAAAAGGTTTATTTGATAACAAATATGGTAAAAATGGAGGGCCAGAAATCAGAGAAGGAAGCTGATTTTTATAAGACATGAAAGAAGAAATTATTTCAGGAATAAAAAACGCAATGCAAAGAGGGTCCTCTTATGAAAGCGCTGTTCAGAGCTTTATTAATGCAGGTTATAGTGAAGAAGAAGTTAAAGAAGCTGGGAAGATGCTGTCTAGAGGAGTTAGCGAAATAATAAACGGAGAGTTTCCTGAAACTCCGTATATAAATGATAATTCCCTGCCTCCTTTACCCCTTGCGAAGAAAAATAAAAAAAGCAAACTATTAATTATTGCGATTATAATTATTGGGCTGATTGTAATTGGGGTAATGGGTTATCTTGCTTATTATTTGACGAGGTCTTGAATGAGAGTAAAAGAGTTTTTTAGCATAATAATCAGAGGGTTTAATGACTTATTTAGAAATCCTCTATTGATAATTCCAGGATTATTGCTTTGGGGAGTTATATATTTATTTTCTAAAATATCGGTTGTTATAAATCATAACCTTAATAATACTAGCTATCTAATCGCATGGTTGGTTTTATTTAGTTTGGTCTCTCTGAGTGTGATGTCTTTTGTTTTTTCTGGTTTAATTATAATTAGCAAAGAGATTATAGAGAATTCTGGGAAAAATTTAATACGATTGCCAGAATTCTCTAATGGACAATTCTCGAAGATTAGGAATGTAACCAAGAGAATTGCCAATATTCATAAAAAGAAGGCAACTGCTAGAGATTTCTTTTCTAGTGGAAAAAGATTTTGGTTTAGAAATCTATTGATTTTGCTATTTATCTTAGTTGTTGGAATTGCCATCTGGGCAATTGCAAATTATGGAGGAATTTATATTGGCAAGCTACTCAATTTAGAAGCAAATGCCGCGCTATTATTATATATCTTAATTTACTTTGCTGGATTAGTTGGAGCAGTAATTTTCCTAACTTTTTCAAATTTTTGCCTGATTGTTGATAATTTAAAATTTAAAGAAGCTGTTGGGAAATCAATTAAATTGGTAAAAAAAGAATATCTTGCTACCTTGGCTTTAAATGTTTTAATCTTTGCAATATTATTTTTATTAAATAAAGTAAAAGGAATTTGGATTGATTTGATAGAATACGCTTTGTTGATTCCTTTGTTTGTGCTTATTTTGACGAGGTTTGTTTTACATTGCGAAAAATGATTTATCAACCTAAAGAAGATTCCTATTTGCTTGAAAAAGAAGTTATAAAATACTCTAGGGAAAAAAGAGTTTTGGATGTAGGTTCGGGAAGCGGAATACAGGCAATGGCTGCATTAAAATTCGGGGCAAGAGAAGTTATTGCTACTGATATTGACTTTGACAGCCTAAAGAAATTAAAAAGAAAAGGAATTAAAGAGAATTTCGATAATTTTGCTAATAAAGAGTCGAAATTCTCTAATAGGACAATTTGCAAAAAAAGTAAAATGACCAAGCAAATTGTCTATAAATCAATACAATCTGATTTGTTTAATAAAGTTAAAGGCAAATTTGATTTAATAATTTTTAATCCGCCTTATTTGCCTGAAGATGAATTGGAAGATAGAGAAAGCAGAAGGGCAACGAGCGGGGGAAAGAAAGGCGATGAAATAATTTTAAGATTTCTGAAAGATATTGGTAAGTTTTTGGATAAAAATGGAATTGTTTTGATTGTTGTTTCTTCTTTGACACCCCAAGATAAAATTAATAAGATTCTGAAGGACAAAGGGATGGGCAAGGAAAACATTGCCTCTGAGAAGTTGTTTTTTGAAAAGCTAGAGGTCTGGAAAGTGCAGAGGAAAGCTTAAAAGCCTTGGAAATTTTGAAATTAGATGAAAGAAGAACTTTTAATGAGAGCTCAGACATTGCAAAATGAATCGCAGGAAGTTGAAAATAATATTAAGATTATTAACGAACATGTTGAAGAACTGACCAAATTTAAGGAAAATCTTGACTTCTTAGATAAAAATGATGAAAAAGATATTCTTGCTTCACTTGGAAGAGGTGTTTATGCAAAAAGCAAGATTGTGGATGATAAAAATCTTTTTGTTGAAATAGGGGCAGGAGTTGTTATTAAAAAAACTCCTGCTGAAACTAAAAAAGTAATTGAAGAGCAAATAAGAAAGTTTGGAGAGGCTAGGCTGCAATTAGAGGCACAACTTGAGTTTTATGCAAATGAATTTAGAAAGATGGTTAAAAAATTAAATGAAATTAAAGAAGACGATTAATTTTTATATAGACATTCCCGTTGATTGTATCACCTTTCGTTCGGGAATGTCTATTAGAGATTCCCGATTGTAGAGTGACCAAATTAGAGGGAACTCTGGACATCAATTTCTTTGTAGAAATGGTTAAAAACTATGACTCTTTAATTTTTTAGGTTGAGGATTATGAAAAATCAAAAAGAAGGTTTTAAAGATAAAGGTTTGTTAAGTAAGATAAAGAATAAAATTATTTTTTCTCTGATAATTTTAGTGTTTGGACTTGTGATTATTCTTGGAATTTTTGGAGCCGTTAATAGAGAGAGAGAGAGATTAGACTTAGCCCTGATGAAATAATACAAAATTATGGAAATTTTAGCATCCAAAGGATGCGCAATGGCGCATTGTGATCCTCAAATGTCGGATAACGCAAACATTCTTCCCCCTAGAAATACTGTTATTAAGAAATGGAATTTATTTAATGGAAGGGGAGCAAGTGCTGGTCTTGGATGTTCTTCTAATGGAAAGATAGCTATTTGCACAATTGGATATCCCCCTTATCCGAATCAGGTAACTGTAGTTGCTGTTAATGAAAGCGGAATCGTCTGGGAAAGTTTTGATTTTACCAATAAAGTTATAAGTTCTGCCCCTTTAATAGATTCGAACGGAGGATCTATAATTGTGGATGACGAGAAAATTGCAAGACTTTATCCTAATGGAACATTTATATGGTCGACGAACACACCTGGGGGAGACCCTTTTGGACCAACTTTAACAAAATCTGGAGCGATTTTTATTGCTACATATGGTGGGCCAATCTCAGTTTATAATCCTGAATCTGGAAGAAAAAAAGATGACCTTTATCTTCAAGGCGTAGTCTTTGGGGCACAAGGGTATTATGAAACAATAAACACGCCTGCAAGTTATCAGGACAGAGTTTATGTGCTAACTAATTTTAAACCAAATAACCCTGCAAGAACAGATACTAAAAAGTCTGGGAGATTATATGCAATA
>Ga0209542_10015859_pt1 | contig 12572 bp, 13 predicted proteins | sample RifCSPhighO2_01_FD_184028 | JGI IMG/M metagenome (GOLD analysis project Ga0209542, IMG submission 184028) | Soil microbial communities from Rifle, Colorado - Rifle CSP2_plank highO2_0.1 (SPAdes) (version 2) | ecosystem: Environmental > Terrestrial > Deep subsurface > Rock core/Sediment ...
AGTTGAGTATAATTTGATACATTTAGACATACTTCATCCTTCTGAACAATTTTGGGTTGAAAATGCAAGTGAAAATCTGACTGAAAATCTTCTTGGATCAATTGATTCACAGGCAAAAAGTTCTGAAAAGTTGAACGGAGGAAGCGGAGTGTTGGGTGCTTACACAACAAGCAGGGATATGAATGATTTTTCGCTTGTTGTCATTTTAAGCTTTAAAGATTTTGACGCTCTCTTGACAGGAGACATGGGTCCTGGAATTTCAGATGAGGTTATCAAAGCCATTGGGGAAAGTGGTAACCGAAGTATAGAATATATCAAAATACCTCACCACGGCAGCAAAAACGGTTTGACTGAAGAATTGCTGAGAATTGCTAAGCCTCAACTGGGAATCATTTCTGTTGGCAAAAATAATTCTTATGGTCATCCTCATAAAGAAGTGATTGAGTTATTAAATAAAGAGAATGTGAGGGTGTTAAGAACGGATGAGATGGGAGACGTAGAAGTTGTAAGTGACGGAAAGACATTTTGGCTTAAGTGATTAAAGAGTCTGACTCTAAAATCAACCTTTAAAAAACCTATCAATATTAGTTTAAACTTTTTCTGCTTAGTGTACTATTCCTAGTAACCGTAAACGGGTGCGCAGGCCACTTGTTGGTGTGGCAAATTCAGTGGATTTAGGATCAGGATTATGTCTAGGATTTCCTAAATTGCATAAATAATCCTCTTCTTTTTTCGGATATCCCTGAAGAGTTAAATTGCCGGGATTTTTGCAAACACCATCTTGAAAAAACGGACAATCAGCGCATTTTCTTTCACCAGACATAAAAGCTGTTTCAAAATCAGTTGATGAGTAAAATTATAGGTGAAAGAAAGATTACTGTTAATTGGGAAATTATTAAGGGAGAACTGGGTTAAAAAGTTCTTTTCCACGGTCATCTTCTGCGACGCAACTGGATCCCCCCAGCATACCATTATCGTATCTTTGGGGATTGCCATTTGTGTCAGTAAATGTGGCGGTGCATTTGCCATGAGCATTTGGCACTTTCCCTTTTTTAATATAGTGAGTTCGACTTAGCGGCAATTGGTCAGAATCTATTTGCCAATGTTTACAATTAAAACAGATTTTTTTATTTTCAGGCATGTAATAATTTTAATACTTATGGTCAAGTGGATACTTTTGGCCAAGAGCTTATTCGAAAATCGGCTCCAACTATATTTCCAATAATAGTATATAGTATATTAGAATATATCACAAGTTTCGCAGACCAGGCTTAAGTCACCTCCGAGGCGGTTATTAAAATAGCATTTTGGGCGCAAGGTTCTGGTGCAACTATCTGTCATTGGAGTAAAATAGGACTAGTAGTATGGTAAAAGATGAGATAGCCCAAGTAATTCAAAGGGCAACAGGCGAGGAAAATATTCATCTGCAAATTCCGGAAATTGATGAATATGGTGATTATAGTACCAATTTAGCCTTACAACTTTTCTCAAAACCCCAAAAGGGCAAAGTTTCAAAATTTAAAAACCCGCGAGAACTGGCAGAAGAAATAGTAAAAAAGCTATCAAAAGATAAAAAACTGTTAAAAATTGTTTCAAAAATCGAAGTAGCTGGTCCGGGTTTTATTAATTTTTGGCTGGCTACTTTCGTTCTTATAACAGAGCTTAAAGAGGTATTTTCAAAAGGAGATGATTATGGAAAATCAGACATTTTGAAAGGCAAAAGAATAATGGTTGAATACGGCCAGCCCAATACCCATAAACTTCCTCATATCGGCCACCTTTTTTCTTACATTTATGGAGAAAGTCTGGTTAGACTTTTGCAGGCGAGTGGCGCGCAGGTTTTCAGAGCTAACTACCAGGGGGATGTCGGTCCGCATGTGGCCAAATGTTTATGGGCCTTATTAAAAGAAAAATCTGATGTACCGGCTGACCTTAGTGAAAAAACTGATCTTCTCCAAAAAATGTACCAGTTGGGAAGTAACGCTTACGAAAAAGATCCTAAGGCAAAAATTGAGATAGATCAGTTGAATGTCAGGATCTACAGTGAAGATAAATCCCTGTTGGATGTTTGGAGGAAAACCCGCAAGTGGAGTTTAGATTATTATAAGGGGTTTGAGAAAAGATTGGGAATAAAATACGACCGCGCCTTTTTTGAATCAGAAGTTCATAAAAAGGGAAAAAGAGTAATTGAAGAAAATATTGGTACAATCTTTAAGCAAAGCCGGGGTGCGGTAATATTTGAGGGAGGAAAGTACGGCCTTCATGATCGGGTATTTTTGACTAGACTGGCTACGCCAACTTATGAGGCTAAGGATATCTATTTGCAAAAATTGAAGATGAAGATGTGGCCTTTTGACCTTCAAATTATAACAACAGCCAATGAGCAGAATGAATATTTCAAGGTGATTTTCAAAGCTCTTGAATTATTAGACCCAATTTTTGAGGGAAAACTTAAACACATCGGTTTTGGAATGGTTCAATTAAAATCCGGGAAGATATCTTCAAGAAAAGGAAGAATAATCGGCGCAGTTGAGCTTATAGATGTGACTATCGATGAGATAAAAAAGATTGTCGTTCAAAGAGCTGATTTAGACGGGAGAGAAAAAGAGAGAGTTGCCGAGGTTGTGGGGGTGGGAGCAGTAAAATATTCTTTTCTTAAAACCAACCCTCTTAAGGATATAAAATTTGAATTTCAGGAAAGTATCTCAAGAGAGGGAAATTCTGGTCCGTATTTGCAATACACTTACGCAAGAACAAGAAGTGTTTTAAGGAAATTCGAAAATTCCGTCTCGTCAACAAGTAAAATTCAAAATTTTAACGTTAAGCATTTAAACTCTGAAGAAATGTCTCTTCTTCGCAGTTTTCCCCGATTTTCCGATGTAGTAAGCGATGCGCAAGATAATTACTCACCCAATATTTTATGTAATTATTTATACGATTTAGCCCAGAAATTTAACACTTTCTATAATGCCCACAGAATATTGGATGATAAGAGTAAAAAGGAGGACGAGTTTAAGAAAAGGCGCGATTTTCGCTTAGCATTAACTGTTTCTACGGGACAGATTCTTAAAAACGGCTTAAACCTTCTAGGAATCCAAGCACCAGAGAAGATGTAAACCGGGTGGTATGTATCAGTGCTGTGCAGCTATTTGTCTCATATCATGTAATAATTCCAATGCAGCTTCACCTAATTCTAGGCCTCCTTTATCTTGTAAGTTTTTAATTTTTAGGCGTGCTTTTCGAGCTTCCTCTTCAGAGCCGTGAATTATCGCGTTTTTCAATTCTGGAGGAAGTTTATTTATCTGTTCTTTGTCTGCACTAACCGCTTTATCAACTGATTTCACCTCGGAGGAGTCCCTTCGGACTAACCGTCCGAGGTTGCTATTCGCGACTTCAAAAATTCCCCGATACAAGTATTGGGGATGAATAGAAGCTAGAAAACATCTAGATAATACCTCGCAACAAGTTTCGAGGAAGATGTTATTAAGGGAAGTGCAAAGTTTGATAATTTAAAGAATTATTGATGCTATGGAAAAATAGATAAAAATTGAAAGAAGGTCTTGAAGGATGGTTGTAAAAGGACCGCTTCCAATTGCAGGATCCTTACCCAATCTTTGTAGGAACCAGGGGATGGATGTGCCAATGATGGCTGAGCTTACAATTCCTAAAAACATTGAAAGAGAAACAATTGCCGCAACTTTCATATTCAGCCAGACTGCTGAAAATGCAAAAATTGTTGATGATAATACTGCCCCAATGAGAATTGCTGCTTTAGTTTCCTGAAGTAAAGATTTAATAAAGACGATCTTTTCCAAGGCGCTATAGCGGACAAAGATGGTCTGAGTTTGAGTTCCTACGGCATCATTCATATAAACTATAACCGGAATAAAAAAGGCTAGTGTCAGTTCGGTTTCTAAGATCTGGGAGAATTTATCAACTATCAAGGTTGAGGCAATACCTCCGGCAAGACCTAGTAAAAGCCAGGGAAGACGGGATTTTACAACTGCCCAGACTTTAGATTTATAGTTTAGGACCAAGGCTTCGTTATTTAGAATTCCGGAAAAGTGCATCAATCTTTCAACATGCTCTTCATGCATGATTTTGAATATTTGTTCGGCATCAATTATTCCCAGGAAGTGTCTATCCTGGTCAACAACAGGAATTGATTCAACTCCCTTTTTTATTGCCAGTTTGACAGCGGATTCCTGGTGCGAGTGATCGGTTAATGAGACAAAGTTTTTATTCATGATCTTTTCCAGTATTTGATTGGAATCAGAAGCCAGAAGTTTTATAAATTCAACCGCCCCAATTAGTTTATTTTGCCTGTCAACTACATAAATGGATTCGGTATTGGGCCAGCTTTTGATTTTTTTGCCAATTACTGAAAAAACTTTTTTGACTGTATCGTCTTTATGAAAGGTTAACTGGAAAGGTACTATATGCTCACCAATCACGTGTTTAGGATATTGGACTTTTTTCATGAGAGGTTCTTTAGTACAATATATACTCATCTTGGTAAGATTTGCAACTTAATATGAAATATAAATTAACAAGGTTAAGAAACAGTCTTCGCTTGATAGTTGTCCCCATGCCGACTTTGGAATCAGTTACGGTAACCGTCTGGGTTGGCGTCGGATCGAGGTATGAAGCCAAAATGGTTTCGGGCTTAAGTCATTTTTTGGAGCATATGGTTTTTAAGGGTAGTAAAAAACGTCCTTCGGCAAAAAAGATTTCAGAAGCAATTGACTCATTCGGAGGCGAATTTAATGCGTCAACTTCAAAGGAATGGACCAACTTTTATATCAAGGCTCGGGCTGCAAAGTTGTCAACGGCAATGGATGTTTTGTCTGACATGGTTTTAGCCCCCTTACTAAAACCCGAAGATATTGAGCGGGAGAAGGGAGTCATTTTGGAGGAGATGGCAATGTATGAAGACACTCCAATTGCCAAAATTGAGGATTATTTTGAAAGGCTTATCTTTAAAGGAAATTCTTTAGGGAGGGATATTGTTGGAGATCAGGATAGCGTTAAATCAATTGGACAGAGGGATTTTATAGATTATCGGGATAAAAACTATAGCCCCGAAAACATTGTAATAACAATCGCCGGAGGGGTAAGTTTTAAAAAAGCCTCGGAGCTTACCAAAAGGTATTTTAGTGCCATTAAGGTAAGGCCCAAAGCTAATTATAGGAAATTTGTCTATGGAAAGGTGTGTCCCAAAGTGCTTTTAAAATCAAAAAAAATCGAACAGGCACATCTGGTTTTGGGCTTTTTCGGAAATCCCCGCAAACATAAACTTCGCTATGCTGAGGCGCTTCTCTCCACAATTTTGGGGGGAGGAATGAGCTCAAGGATGTTTACCGAGGTTAGGGAAAAAAGGGGGCTTGCTTACGCGGTTAAAACTTCATCTGAACATTTTGTTGATTGCGGTTACCTAGCCACCTACGCTGGCGTGGATTTAAAAAGAATTGACGAGGCGATAAAGGTAATTTTAGAACAATATTTTGGACTTACTCAGGGTCGCTTTCCGATTTCCAAAAAAGAATTTAAGAAAGCCAAAGAGTTTGTTAAAGGACACTTAGCTTTGGCACTGGAGGATACCAATGATGTCAACGGTTTTTTCGGGATAAGAGAACTTTTGGACAAGGAAATTGAAACACCTGATGAGGTTTATAAGAAAATTGATAAAGTGGAAGTTGATGAGGTAGTTTCGGTGGCAAAGAGTTTATTTGTTCCCAGGAAACTTAATCTTGCTATAATTGGTCCATACAAAGAAAGCGCTCATTTCGAAAGTCTTTTGGCTTAAAATTTGTAGTTTATGAAAGGTTTAGAGTTTCCGATTATTGGTACAAAGGTCGATGGGTTAACTGCCAGATTTAATCTGGAAAGTCCGACTGGGCGGAAAAAGTATTTTAGTAAAAAAGTTGGGGATGAAATTTCGCACATCAGCGAATTTTTAGACAAAGGAAGCTTTATCGCTTATTTTTTGGGCAAAAAAGGTTCTGGCAAGGGAACTAATTCGAAGTTGGTAAGTGAAATTTTTGGGGAAGATAAAATCGCTCATGTTTCTGTCGGTGATTTGATTCGGGAGGCGGATGATTGGAAAAATTTTCAAAAAACCAAAAAATTTGACAAGTTAAAAAGTTATTACCGTGGATATGTTTCTTTTGATAAGGCAGTTGAGGCTCATCTTAATCGTTCCACTACTAAACTTCTTCCCACCGAGTTTATTTTGGCGCTTCTTAAAGCCCACATCGACGGCCTTAAGGGAAAATCGATTTTTATTGATGGATTGCCGCGGGATATGGATCAGATATCTTATTCACTCTATTTCCGCGATATTATTAATTACAGGAACGACAGGGACTTTTTTACTTTGATTGATATTCCTGAGGCGATTATTGAGGAGCGAATGAAGTATCGAGTCGTTTGTCCTAACTGTCAAACTTCCAGAAATTCTAAATTATTAGTAACTAGTAAGATAGAGTTTGATAGTAAGAAAGATAAGTTTTACCTTGTTTGTGATAATCAGAATTGTCAAGGAGCTAAGATGGTTGCCAAAGAAGGAGATGAGAAGGGTTTGCAGGGGATAAGAGAAAGGTTGGATAAGGATGAGGAGTTGATTAAAAGAGCTTTTGAACTTTACGGTATTCCCAAAATCGTTTTAAGAAATCACGTGCCGGTTGATCAAGTGAGAGATTATTTTGACGAATATGAGTTAACTCCTGAATACAGTTTTAGCCTGGCTAAAGGAAGAAAGGTAAAAGTTCACAAAAAATCCTGGACAGTTAAGGATGATAACGGGATTGAATGTTTTTCACTTCTGGCGCCGGCTGTTATAGTTTCTTTTATTAAGCAGCTGGTTGATGTTCTTGATATTTAAAAAAAAGAACTTACATAGATCCGTTCTCGGAATGGGATTTTGGAACGCGATTTAAGCTTTAGGCTGTAAGTAGCCAGCACGCGAGATTGACATTGGGCAATTATTTTTTAAAAATCAACGACATCATACTCATTTACGTCACTCTTATTTAAACTTTGTGAATAGCCAGCTTAAGCTGGCATGAAGCAAAGCCAGGTACCAGACGGTACTTGGCAAAGGAGTGAACAAATGGTTCGGCTGACTCACCATAGGAATACTTCGTAGCTTGCTACGAAGTAGTTTATTGAAACTTATGAAATTTCTCAAACACCATGCTCAAGCAATTGAAAGAAGGGCAGAACGGCCTGGAGAAGCGGATAAAATAGCTCGGGGAATGTGGGTTTTATCGGATCGTAATGCTATCCAGAGAAAAACTCTTGTTGAGGTAACAAGACGGGGTATAGATATGTAAGGAGGGAAGAAGCTTAAGGTTTTATCCGATGAAGAAATTATAGGGGGTGAAATTTGTGCCACTTGTCCAAAAGGTTTAGGTTCTAGTATAGGTGTAGTGAGGATGTAAAGGATGTTGCCAAAGAGGTAGAGAAGATTAACCCTTCTTCTAGCACTCCTCAAGAAGATTTGCGATTGCTCTACGAGGTTGCGAGAGAGCGACGTATCAGAAGGTAACAATGCCGCTTTTTATTAAGTGGAACAAAAGACAGAATACAAAGAAATCAGTTTAATAATGAGCAATCACCGAAATAAATCTTTTGATTGGTAATATCAACCCCATATTCTTCCTCTACTAACTTAGCTAATTCAAGGTATTTTTGTCGTTTTGCTTCCTTACCTTCTATACACTTGCTAAATTGATTATATGCCAAGAGATAGGTTCCAGTTTTTGCCCACTTGCTGCCTTTTTCATACACTCTTATGTAAAGCCCCTCTACCGGTACAATTGGCACAATACTCATAAGGCTATGAATGGGTAGTTTCTCTGCTAGAACGCCATATATCTTAGACTTATTATATTTATTAAACTTCTCAAAAAAAACTTTGGTTGGGCCTGAGTCTCTTTCGATATAGTCAACATTTACCTCCCAACCATTTTCATCCAACAAGACAGCAAATCGATTTAGGTCTCTAAAGAATATTTCTTGATTATCATTTTTCCAATTGCCACTTATAGAAACAGTAGCAGCTTTTCCTCGGGAAAAAATAACAAAGCTATAGAAAAGAATGAAAGGGCTTAGGAATACAACTGAGAAAAGCAGGATAAAGGAAGTTAACAGTCGCTTTTTACTCATAGATGCCCAATTCATCCACGCATAAGCAAAGCTTGGCCACGCTCAGCGTGGTAAATGCGTGGTCTTCTTGAACTTAGTATAAAATTCTCAGGGCTGAGACTATATATAAGAACTGGTTTAGAATAAATTAACATAAAGCTATAGGGAAAACAATTTATAACAGCATTCAAGAAAACTCCCGAGTCTGACTCGGGGAGAATGTCATAAAACTGAGTTTGGTTTCCTGCGTGTGTCCGCCAGCGTACGCAGTATTTCTACCTCATTGTCTGCCTAGAGTTGAGATTTACGAAAAAGTTAGAACCGAATTTCGCAAAGATTAGCTCGGCCGCTTCCCTTCGGCTTCGCTCAGGATAAACGCGGCCTCGCTTCCGAACGTGTCAGCTCGAAAAAGATCTTGTAATGCAAAATCCTCAAAAGAAAACAATATCTTTTATGTATGCGTATTCGAAAAAAATCAGATGAGGTATAATATTTTTATGTTAAACACTGATAAAAATAAGCTAATCTGGAAAATATTCTATCTCCTTCTAATTGTTATTTTTATTGACATAGCGATAACATTTCTTGGTTTTCAGATAGATAGTAATATTTTATTTAAACTTCTTTTTTTGGGATTACCAGTTATATTATTGCTTCTTCATTCATTTCAAACACTTTCGTTTACCAGAGGCGTATTTTTTATTATTCTCGCTTCTATAACTGGATTGCTAATGGAGATATGGGGATTAAAGGATGGTGTAATTTTTGGCGGTAATTATGTTTATAAGCAAAACCAATTAACATTATTTTCAGTTCCTTTATCCGTTGTTCTTTATTGGGCAGTATTTATATATACTGGTTATTGCCTCGTTAATTCCTTTTTAGTTTGGTTTGAGAAGAAAAAGCCAAACATTAGGCAGCACAACTTATGGCTGGTTCCACTGCTAATTATTGCAGATGGCTTGGTGGTTGTTGCGATTGATTTGTTTATGGATCCGATTCAGGTTTATAAAGGCAATTGGGTATGGTTAGAGGGTGGTCCATATTTTGAAATACCAATTGGAAACTTTGTTGGTTGGTTTCTTGTGACAATTATAGTCACAGGACTTTTTAGATATTATGAGTATTTCAAACCAAAAGAACAAGAATTTGATAAATCAATTTACATTATTCCAGTTTTAGGATACGGTATTCTTTCCTTATCTTTTGCCTTAACCGCAATGAAGTATCAAATGTTTAACCTGATAATTATTGGATTATCGTCAATGTTACCAACGGTAATTTTAAGTGTATTATTATTTCGAAGATATCAATATATTAAATGCTCGGCGGAGCCGAGCAAAAATCGCGCGCGCAAAAAATAATTGCGAAGAATTAGCATTCTTCGCAAAACGTGTCGGCTTAAACTTCTTTTTATCCAATCGGCAGCTCTCGGCAGAATATAAGCAAGCTTGTTTTTCGCTAATTGCTCAAAATAAAAAGGGCTTCTCGGCGCTCCGTGTGGGCGGCGGCGCACGGAGCGCCTCCAACTCGACGGACTCTTTTTCTCTTTTGGTCGGGTGTTCCCGAGTTGAACTAACAATATATAATGTATAGTATTATCTAATTTAGACTAATCAAGGATGAAATTATTTAATTTAAAATCATTTATTGCTTACCTATATGTCTCACTGACACTTCTTATTTTTTCTTCAACAAAGCCGGCAATAGCCCAGAGTCAGAACCCAAGTCAGTTATCCTGCAAAGTCCACACTTTTTTAGTTAATCAAGGTTATCAATTACCCTACCGTTATGATACAACCGAGGTCGCTCATGGCAGTTCTTTAAATGAAGGCAATTATATTGTTTATCTTTTTGAAGTCCAAACCAACACCTCTGATCCAAAAACAATTACCAGGGCAACAGTCAGTCAATTGATGCAGGCAAACGAACCAATCGAAATTGTGGCCGTCAGGGGTCAAGAAGGCTATCCCATGGGAATTGATGGGCAAAACAAAACCATCACCAGTGAGCTTAATTATGCTTTCACTCAAAGCGCTCATTATCCGACCGAATATCTTTTTAAAATTACTGATAATCCTTTAAATTACCCCAAAACAAGCTCACTTTTTACTGTCGAAACTAGTGTCGGGACAGCCGAATGCGCCAGCTTGCACCGGATCAAAAGCGAAACCACAACCAATCCGGTTGATTGGAATACTCCCTATGCCAGCCTAAAATCAACTGATCTCTATATTAAAATTGGCAGCCAAAAGTTCTTTGGCAAGGAACCGATGACAATTCATTCTGACCCGGGCATTGAGAAAACTACGCTTGAAGTTTCTTGGTCTGAAAATGGTGTCGAAATGGGATTCTTTTTATATTTTAAAAAAACTGAAAACAACATGTGGGAAATGTATGAATCAAGGACCTATAACGGTCAACCCCATGGCGATTGGCTTTATTATTGGGATTCTGATAATAATCCTGTTTCCAGCTTAATCGGCCAAGCAAATTATCGGGCTGGAAGACGGTTTGTCTCCAGTAACACTCAGGCGGAAATCAATTGTCAGCATTGCTCAATTAATGCTTTTATGCCCAAGCTCTTACCGATCTCTCCTTTGGGTTACTCACTTGAAGCCTTAATTGGCCTAGCGCAGGGTGAAATTATCACTCTTTCCACTCAGCCTAACACTGGTTATGGTGTCAACGTGCTTTTGAGAAACAGTCCAGGAGAGGTGATTAAAGACCAATTTGGTCTGACCTATAACTGGCGTGTCCAAAATCCTCAAATAGTTTCCTTAATGGCAGATATACTTGATTATGATAACGGTACTTGTGCCTATGGTATTAACCTCCCTTGTCCTCTCAATCATGCCGACTTGAGCGGCTTGTCAGCAGGTGAAACAACAATCTTGGTTGAAGTCAGGAGAAATGAGAACAATACAGTTGTCGCCCAAACATCTTTTCCTGTAAAAGTCGTTGAGGAAGATAAAATAGCTCAGGAAGTTAAAGAACAGAAGCTCAAAGAGCTTGAACAACAAGTGGAAAAGCTGACAAAAAAGGTTGAAGAACAACAAACCTTAATTGAAAAACTCCGCCGTTTTCTTAGGCGTATCTTCGGCCGGCTATTTAATTTTGATTAGCTTGCCGAACTATTTCGAACCCTCGGGTTTCGCTCTCGCCGTGAAAAAAATAATTGCTTTTTTGGCGTCTGCCAGCTGGCGGAATGACGCGCCAAAAATTCGACTTGGTCGGGGACCTGGGAGTTGAACCCAGAACCTCTCGTACCCGAAACGAGCGCTCTACCATTGAGCCAGTCCCCGAGTGTTATAATTTTAACATATGACAGGTTTTCTTTATATTGTTGCAACGCCGATCGGGAATTTGGAGGATATTACTCTCAGGGCATTAAGAATTTTAAAAGAAATCGATCTGATTTTAGTAGAGGACAGTCGAGTTACTAAGAAGCTGTTGATGCATTACGGTATAAATAAATCCATTTTGACCTATCATCAACATAGTCCTATAAGTGTAAAAAATCGTATTGTATCAGAGCTGTCAAGTGGTAAAAATTTGGCTTTAGTTTCTGACGCGGGGACTCCCGGCATTTCTGATCCTGGAAATGAACTTATCGATTTTGTTTTGCAAAGTCTGCCTGATGCAAAAATTATTCCTATTCCCGGAGCTTCGGCAATTTCAGCAAGCCTATCGGTCTGCGGCTTAAATGTAAATAAATTTGTTTTTTTGGGATTTTTGCCCAAAAAGAAACGTAAGAAACTTTTTGCCTGGTTTAAAGAAGGGAACCTTTCGACAGGCTCAAGGCGAGGAATAGCCTTTGCCTTTTATGAATCTCCAAAAAGGATACTTAAAACTTTAGATTTTTTGCAGGAAGAATTTGGATCTGATAAAAAAGTATTTATTGCCCGAGAGCTGACAAAACTGCATGAGTCACTTTATAGAGGAACAATTGAAAAGGTACGAAATATTCTGGAAAAAGAAAGAATTAGAGGAGAAATTGTGGTTGTGGTCGATTAATCATCCCAATTATCACCTTGGCGAAAGACTCCATCCCGATAGAGTTCTGCTTCAGTTCTAGCATTCAATTCAGCTCTTCTGGCTCTTATTTTTTGCGGGTCATCGGGTTCTAAAAGTATAGTTGGAGTTACTAAATCTATTGCGCGGGACCTCAATTTTGCCTTTGGTGTTGACGCAGAGAGTTCACCCGCCCTCCCTTGCGAAGTAGATTTTGGGGGTTCTAGATTTTCAGCAACCATCGATGGATGAATTTTAGTACCAAACTCTTGTGAAAATCAATAGGTATTTGGCCAATGTGCCGCTGGGAGGAATTGAACCTCCAACCTTTCCCTTAGGACGGGACTGCTCTGTCCTTTGAGCTACAGCGGCAAGCTTTAAGGTTAAAATACTTTCAAACAATTTTACCA
>Ga0209542_10015861_pt1 | contig 12571 bp, 11 predicted proteins | sample RifCSPhighO2_01_FD_184028 | JGI IMG/M metagenome (GOLD analysis project Ga0209542, IMG submission 184028) | Soil microbial communities from Rifle, Colorado - Rifle CSP2_plank highO2_0.1 (SPAdes) (version 2) | ecosystem: Environmental > Terrestrial > Deep subsurface > Rock core/Sediment ...
CATCGGCCTTGGCCTCGGCGTTGGGGACGATGCGCGCCTGGTCGCCCTGGGTGATCACGCTGAAGCCGTGGGTGGCCATCACCGAGAGAAACAGTTGATACACCTCAGTTAGTGTCAACGGGCTGTTGGACACCACGCTGACCTGGCCCTTGACCCGTGGGTCGACGACGAAGGTCTGCCCGCTGATCTGCGCGACCTGGTCGATAAACTCACGGATGTCGGCGCCCTTGAGGTTGATGGTCCAGCTTTCTTCCTGCTGGCTGGCGCTGGGCGCTACAGCAGTAACGGCAGCACTCAGTGGCAGCGAGCTGAAGGCAAGGCCGGCGGCCAGCAGGGCGAAGGTGAGGCGCGAGAGAGTCGGAGTCATCGTGTCAGTTGGTTTCCAAGGGCTGTTCGGTGGATTCTGCAGTGCCCGGCAGTGTGCTGGAGTCCTGCATCTGCTGGCGCAACGCATCCATGCGTTCACGTAATTGGCTCAGGTCATCGGATTCCATTTCGCTGAGCTGCTCAAGTGGGTCCGCTATGGCCTCCGAGGTATTGCTCTGCAGGCTGCTGGTGCTCGAGTTATTCAGCGGGAAGCTAAGGCTTTCGCGGCGACCATTGCGCAGCAGTTCAACGTGGTCGGCAGCTACAGCATGCAGGCGCACACCGCTGCTGATCTCGCTGTTGAGGGTGTAGCGCTGAGCGGTGCTGCCTTCACTGCGAATAATCGCGGTGGAGCGCTGTGGATCGGCATGTACAAAACTGCCAAGCAGGGTTAGGCGCAGGTTGGTACTGGGTGCTGGGCTGTCGCTGGTTGCGCTGCTGGTGCCGAATAGCTGGCCAATTTCAGTAGGCTGTACAGCGGTTTGCACGGTAGTGGCCGAAGTGTCATTCGCACTGATCGGGGGGCGCAACAGGCGCAGCCAATCGGCGCTTTGCCAGGCAAGGCTAACGCTCATGGCGATCACCAGCGCAAAGCCCACCAGAGTGGTGGCATGGCGCTGCAGCCAGCGTTGGGAGGCCAAAAGGGGCAAGGGGCGTCACTCCGGAACTTATTATTATGTGGCGTGGATCGCGCGCTGATCATAGACACTTGCCGGGCATTTGGCAGCCCCCCGTTGGGGTAGTGTGTCGATCCGCTCAATGTGCTAAAGATAGTGCGCTGTTTTCATGCTGTTTCCGCCAACTTACAACAATTAATTCACAGAACCCTGGCTAGCTGTCCTGCGTTTGGCGCCTGTTGCGTGGTGTCGGGTTATTGTGACAAAGGCATGTTACGAATGAATGCGCTGCTTATCGAAGTGCCCTTACGGCGTTTGCCCTTCAGCTTTGCCAAGCGCCATGGTGTGGTGCTGTTAAGCGTTGAGGGCGCATCCAGCCTGGTTTATCGCCCAGGCGTCGAACTGGTGGCGCTGAGCGAGGCGCAGCGGTTTGTCGGTGCACAGCTGCCGTTGCAGGCGCTGTCGGCAGAGGCCTTCGAGCAGGCCCTGGCCAAGGCCTATCAGCATGATTCAGCCTCCATGCAGCTGGCTGAAGACATCGGCGGCAGCCTGGACTTGGCGGCATTGGCCGAGCAAGTGCCGGAAACCGAAGACCTGCTAGAGCAAGAAGACGACGCGCCGATCATCCGCTTGATTAACGCCATCCTCGGCGAGGCGATCAAGGAAAACGCCTCGGACATCCACCTGGAAACCTTCGAAAAACGCTTAGTTGTGCGCTTCCGGGTGGACGGCATTCTGCGTGAAGTGCTGGAGCCCAAGCGTGAACTGGCGGCGTTATTGGTGTCGCGGATCAAGGTGATGGCGCGGCTAGATATCGCTGAGAAGCGCATCCCGCAGGATGGCCGTATTTCCCTGAAAGTCGGTGGCCGTGAAGTCGACGTGCGGGTTTCGACCCTGCCGTCGGCCAATGGCGAGCGCGTGGTGCTGCGTTTGCTGGATAAACAAGCCGGCCGTCTCAACCTGCAACACTTGGGCATGAGCCCGCGTGACCGCGATCAGATGGAAGCCACCGTGCGCAAGCCCCACGGCATTCTGCTGGTCACCGGGCCTACCGGTTCGGGTAAGACCACCACGCTGTACGCCAGCCTGGTCAGCCTGAATGACCGCACACGCAATATCCTCACCGTCGAAGACCCCATCGAATATCACCTCGAAGGCATCGGCCAGACCCAAGTTAACTCCAAGGTCGATATGACCTTTGCCCGTGGCCTGCGCGCGATCCTGCGTCAGGACCCGGACGTGGTGATGGTCGGCGAGATCCGCGACAAGGAAACCGCCGAAATCGCCGTGCAGGCCTCGTTGACCGGTCACCTTGTGCTCTCGACCCTGCACACCAACAGTGCCATCGGCGCGATTACCCGTCTGGTGGATATGGGCATTGAGCCGTTCCTGCTGTCGTCGTCTTTACTCGGCGTGCTGGCCCAGCGCCTGGTGCGTGTGCTCTGCCCACATTGTAAAGAGGCCTACCAGGCCGACGAAGCCGAGTGCAAATTGCTCGGCGTGCCGTTCGCACAGCCACCGACCCTGTTCCACGCCCGCGGCTGCGCCGAGTGCCACCAGCAGGGCTACCGCGGCCGTACCGGCATCTATGAGCTGGTGGTGTTTGATGACCACTTGCGCACCCTGATTCACAACGCCGCTTCCGAACAGGACATGACCCGCCACGCCCGCACTCTCGGCCCGAGCATCCGTGAGGATGGCCGGCGCAAGGTGCTGGAAGGAGCGACCACGGTTGAGGAAGTGCTGCGCGTGACTCGCGAAGAATGAGCGGGGAAGAATAATGGCCGCGTTCGAATACCTCGCCCTCGACGGCAAAGGCCGCCAGCAGAAAGGCGTGCTGGAAGCCGACAGCGCGCGCCAGGTGCGGCAGATTCTGCGTGAACGGCAACTGGCGCCGCTGGATGTGAAGGCCACGCGCACCCGCGAAAATGCTGGTGCAGGCTCGCATTTCAGTTTTGCTCGGGGTATTTCCGCGCGCGATCTGGCGTTGATCACCCGGCAGTTGGCGACTTTGGTGCAGGCTGCTTTACCCATCGAAGAGTCTTTACGTGCGGCCGCCGCTCAAGCCAGTTCGCCACGTATTCAGAGCATGCTGCTGGCGGTGCGTGCGCGGGTGCTGGAAGGTCATGACCTGGCCAGCAGCCTGAAAGAATTCCCCTCGGCTTTTCCCGAGCTTTACCGCGCCACCGTAGCGGCGGGCGAGCATGCCGGCCACCTGGGTCCGGTGTTGGAGCAGTTGGCCGACTACACCGAGCAACGCCAGCAGTCGCGGCAGAAGATCCAGCTGGCGTTGCTCTATCCACTGATTTTGATGTGCGCTTCTTTACTGATTGTCGGCTTTCTGCTCGGCTATGTGGTGCCGGACGTAGTGCGGGTGTTTGTTGACTCCGGGCAAACCCTGCCGGCGCTGACTCGCGGTTTGATTGCCCTGAGTGATTGGGTCAAGGGCTGGGGCTGGCTGGCGGTGATTCTCGCCATCATGGGTGTGTTCGCCCTGCGCTGGGCGCTGCGTGATGATGCCGTCAAGGCACGTTGGCATGGCTTCTTGCTGCGCATCCCGCTGGTAGGGCGCTTGATTCGTGCCACTGACTGCGCGCGATTTGCTTCGACCCTGGCGATTCTGACCCGCAGCGGTGTGCCGTTGGTGGAGGCTCTCGGCATCGGTGCGCAGGTGATTGCCAATCGAGTGATTCGCGCCGATGTGGTGATTGCCGCGCAGAAGGTGCGCGAGGGCGGTAGCCTGACTCGCGCGCTGGAGGCCAGCGGTCAGTTTCCGCCGATGATGCTGCATATGATCGCCAGCGGTGAGCGCTCGGGTGAGCTGGATCAGATGCTGGCACGCACCGCGCGTAATCAGGAAAACGATTTGGGTGCCCAGGTGGCACTGCTGGTGGGGCTTTTCGAGCCCTTTATGCTGGTTTTTATGGGGGCGGTGGTGCTGGTGATCGTACTGGCCATTCTGCTGCCAATTCTGTCTCTCAATCAGTTGGTGGGGTAAGCAGTGAACAAGCGTCAATCAGGTTTTACGCTGATCGAAATCATGGTGGTGGTGGTGATCCTCGGCATCCTCGCCGCGTTGGTGGTGCCGCAGGTGATGAGTCGCCCGGATCAGGCCAAGGTCACCGTGGCCAAGGGCGATATCAAGGCCGTAGCGGCCGCGCTGGATATGTACAAGCTGGATAACCACGCCTACCCGAGCACCCAGCAGGGCCTGGAAGCGCTGGTGAAGAAGCCTTCCGGCAACCCGCAGCCGAAGAACTGGAACCGCGACGGTTACCTCAAACGCCTTCCGGTCGATCCGTGGGGCAACGTCTACCAATACTTGGCGCCGGGCACCAAGGGTGCTTTTGACCTGTATTCCCTGGGCGCCGACGGCAAGGAAGGCGGCAGTGATCAGGATACCGATATCGGTAACTGGGACCTCTGATCCCCATGCGCCAGCAACCGAGCCAGGCTGGGGGCTTTACCCTGATCGAACTGCTGGTGGTGCTGGTGATTCTCGGCAGCCTGATCGGTATTGCGGTGCTCAGCGTGGGCATCGCCGGTCCGGGGCGCGAATTGCATAACGAAGCCGAACGGCTGGCCGGGTTGATTGGTGTACTGGCCGAGGAAGCGGTGCTGGATAACCAGGAGTACGGCCTGCTGCTAAGTCGCGAGGCCTACCAAGTGCTGCGCTACGATTCGGCGAAGCTGAGCTGGCAGGCCTTGTCGGCCAAGCCGCATAAGCTGCCGGGTTGGGCCGAGCTGAGTGTCGAGCTGGAAGGTGCGGCGCTGGAGCTACCGCTGCCAGAGGGCGATGAACCCAGCAAAGGTGCACTGACGCCGCAGTTGTTGTTGCTCTCGAGCGGGGAAATCAGTCCGTTTCGTTTGCGCTTGGCCGAGCGCCGCGCCGATGGGCTGCGCCTGCAATTGGTTAGCGATGGTTTCCAGCTGCCCAAGGTTGAGAGTGAGCAGCCGGAAGGGCGCAAACGATGAGGCGCGCGGGCGGTTTTACCCTGCTTGAGGTGCTGGTTGCCCTGGCGATTTTCGCGCTTGTCGCCGCCAGCGTGCTGGCAGCCACAGCGCGCAGCCTGCAAACCGCCTCGAGGTTGGAAGAAAAGACCCTGGCCATGTGGATCGCCGACAATCAGCTGGCGGAGTTGCAGTTGTCGAAGACTCCGGTTGCTGATGGCCGCGACCAGGGCGAGGTGGATTTCGCCGGGCGGCGCTGGCAATGGCAAAGCGAGGTGCTGGCCACCAGCGAGGCGGATATGCGCCGCGTCACCCTGTGGGTCGCGCCCGCAGAGCAGGGGCGTTTAGGCGGTGATGTGCGTGAGCGCGCAGTGGTCAGCCTGAATGGTTTTCTCGGGGTGATGCAATGAGGGCGTCGCGCGGGTTTACCCTGCTCGAATTGCTGATCGCCATCGCCATCTTTGTGTTGTTGGGGCTGGGCACATACCGCATGCTCGACAGCGTGCTGCAAACCGACAGGGTCACCCGTGACCATGAACTGCAACTGCGCGAGCTGGTGCGCGCCATGGCCGCATTTGAGCGCGATGTGTTGCAGGTGCAGGCCAGGCCCACGCGTGATCCATTTGGTGATCCGCGCGCCGCGTTGCTTGGCGAAGACCTCGATAACCCTGCCCTGGAACTGACCCGCAGCGGCTGGCGCAATCCCCTGGGGCAGCCGCGTTCCGGCCTGCAGCGGGTGCGCTGGCAACTCAGTGGTGAGCAATGGCAGCGTCAGTACTGGACGGTGCTGGATCAAGCGCAGGACAGCCAGCCGCAGGTGCAGCAGGCGCTGGATGGGGTGACCCGACTGCAACTGCGTTATCTGGATCAGGAAGGCACCTGGCAGACCAGTTGGCCGCCACTGGGCAACAACCCGGACGATGCGCTCAAGTTGTTACCGCAGGCCGTTGAACTGGTGCTGGAGCATCGTCGTTATGGCGAGTTGCGCCGTCTGCTGCGTTTGCCAGAAGGCTTACCGGAGCGCTTGCAGCAAGCGCCCGAGCCGAGCCCGGACGATCCCGCCGAGCCCGGTGGTGATATTCCCGAGGAGCCGCGCTCATGAGTCGGCAGCGCGGCATGGCGCTGATTACCGTGTTGCTGGTGGTAGCGGTGGTCACGGTGGTCAGCGCCGGGATTATCGCCCGTCAGCAATTGTCGATCCGCAGCAGCGCCAACCAGCTGCATGTGCGCCAAGCCTGGCAGTACGCCCTGGGCGGCGAGACCCTGGCCAAGGCCATTTTGCAGCGCGACCTGCGCGAAGGTGACCCGCGTGCGCCGGTGGATCATCCGGGCGAGGCCTGGGCCAAAGCCCGAGCGCCCTTTGCCCTGGATGAGGGCGGCGCCTTGCGGGTGCAGATCACCGATCTGACCGCACGTTTCAACCTCAACAGCTTGCTGCGTCAGGGCCAGCCTAATGAGGCCGCCGTAGCGCAATTTCGCCGTCTGTTGTTAGGGCTGCAAATTGAAGCGCCTTACGCCGAGCGGCTGCTCGATTGGCTGGATGCCGATGATCAGCCAGGCGGCGGTTACGGTGCGGAAGACAATCAGTACCTGCTCGCGCAGCCACCTTATCGCGCAGGCAACCGCGAGTTGAAGGATGTCTCCGAGATGCGCCTGTTGCTGGAAATGACCGAGGCGGATTACCAGCGCCTGGCGTCCTATGTCAGCGCCTTGCCGGCGGATGCCACGCTCAACGTCAATACCGCTAGTGCGCGGGTATTGGCCAGCGTGGCCGAAGGGCTGCCGCTGAGTACTGCTCAGGGCCTGGTCGCCGCGCGGGGCAGTGAGGGCTATCGAGATTTACCGAGCTTTACCGCGCAGCTGAGCGGCTTGCAGGTGCAGAGCCAAGGGTTGGCTGTGGGTAGTCAATATTTTCAGGTGCTCAGCGAAGTCACTGTTGGTGAGCGCCGTCAGGTTTTACGCAGTACCTTGCAGCGCGCCAGCGATGGCAAGTTGTATGTTCTAGCCCGTGATTTGGGGCAGGGCGGTATGCCGCCGGCGCCCGTTGAGGAAGTCGAACCATGAGTCAGACCTATGTATTTCTGCCTCCCGCCGCCTGTGCTGGCGCGCAGGCGGATCTACCCGTGCAGTGGGTGGCCGACGGGGTAAGTGAAGCCCTGGCGTTTGGTGACGCGCAGATGCAGCTTGGCACCAGCTGGACCCTGGTCCTGCCCGTTGAGGCGGTGACGGCCTGCGCGGTTAACCTGCCGACGCGCAAAGCCCGCTGGCTGCGTCAGGCGTTGCCGTTTGCGGTGGAAGAGCTGCTTGCAGAAGAAGTCGAACTGATGCACCTGGCGTTGGGCGAGCAATTAGCCGATGGTCGCCATCGGGTGTTTGCCGTGCGCCGCAGCTGGCTGGCCGGCTGGCTGGCGTTGTGCCCCACAGCGCCGCAGGCGATTGTGGTGGATGCCGATCTGTTGCCCGGGCCAGGCACTGCGCTTTTGCCGCTGCATGGCCGCTGGTTGCTGGGCGGCGAAAATGTCTCGCAAATGGCGCTGCAGGCGCAGGACTGGCCGCAGCTGAGCCCCTTGTGTGTGCAACCGCAGGTGGCCTGGTGTGATTCTAAGCATCAAGCGCCACAGCCGGTAGATGAACGCATGGCGGTGACCGAGCCCTTTGTTTGGCTCGCTCAACAGCCGCTGCGCAATAACCTGGCCCAGGGCGAGTTCGCCGTGCAAAGCAGTAATGGCCACTGGCAACGCTGGCGGCCCTTGCTGGGGCTGGTCGGCATGTGGCTGGTGCTGCAGTGGGGCTTCAATCTGGCGCAGGGCTGGCACCTGCAGCGTCAGGCCGATGAATACGCTGCCTCCAGCGCCGCGTTGTACAAGGAGCTGTTCCCGCAGGACAGCAAGCTGGTCAACCTGCGTGCGCAGTTTGATCAGCATCTGCAGGCAGGTGCGGGCAGTGGGCAAACCCGTCTGCTCGGCTTGCTTGCCCAGGTCAGCGGCGCGTTGGCTGCTGAGGGCGGCCAGGTTCAGATCAGTCAGGTGGATTTCAGTGAAGTACGTGGCGATCTGGCCATGCAGGTACAGGCTGCCGGCTTTGCCGAACTGGAGCGTCTGCGTGAGCGCTTGCAAGAAACTGGCTTGGCGGTGCAGTTGGGCTCAGCCAGCCGTGAAGGTGCAGGCGTCAGCGCGCGCGTGGTGATCGGAGGATGAGCATGGTTCCGCAAGGCAAAGGCTTTACCGCGCAACTGGATAATTCGCTGTTGCTGCAACGCTGGCGTGCTCTGGCGCCACGTGAGCAGTTCTCGCTTGGTAGCTTGGGCGCGTTTCTGCTGCTGGTGTTGCTCTACCTGACGCTCTGGCAACCGACGCAGGAGCGCCTGGCCGCTGCGCGCAGTGCGTTTGAAGCGCAGCGCGAGTTGAACGCCTACCTGCATAGCCAGGCGCCGGCGGCGCGCAATCTAGCCAGTACCCCGCAGCAGGCGATTGATCCGGAGCGTCTGCAAGGCATGGTCACGGCCACGGCGGCAACCCAGGGGCTGACCATCGAGCGCTTGGACAATTCCGGCGATGGCGCTGTGCAGCTCAACCTGCAGCCGGCGCCTTTTGCCCAGTTGCTGCGTTGGTTCACCGTGCTACAGGAGCAGGGCGTACAAATCGCCGAAGCCGGGCTGGATCGCGCCGAAGACAATAAGGTGGCTGCTCGGCTCAGTCTGCGGGTGGCGCAATAAGGGTGCAGCGTGCCCTGTGATAGCACCTGGCAAGGGCAGCGGTTTTTACACTTTTTTAGAAAAACTTGAAGCAGGGTGTTGACTTAGGTGCGGCCCTTGCGTAAATTTCGCGCCTCGCAAGCAGCGGGTGATTAGCTCAGCTGGGAGAGCATCTGCCTTACAAGCAGAGGGTCGGCGGTTCGATCCCGTCATCACCCACCACTCTTGTGAAACCGGACGAAAGTCCACCGACGCGCAGCGGTAGTTCAGTCGGTTAGAATACCGGCCTGTCACGCCGGGGGTCGCGGGTTCGAGTCCCGTCCGCTGCGCCATATTTTCCAGCTTGAGTTCACTTAAGCTGAGATGAAGAAGCCCTAAAGGCTGCTTCGTCAGACGAAGCAAGAGTTGTACGGACGAAAGTCCACCGACATGCAGCGGTAGTTCAGTCGGTTAGAATACCGGCCTGTCACGCCGGGGGTCGCGGGTTCGAGTCCCGTCCGCTGCGCCATATAGGAAGCCCGCTGATAGCGATATCAGCGGGTTTTTTATTGCCTGCAATTCCTTGTCATGCGTCGCTGGAGCTGTCGCGCGACAACCTGTCATCTTGCGTTCATCTGCCTGCTCTAGCTTGATTGGCATGCTCTTTGTTTATGCAATGAGCAGTCGCTGACATATCGAGTAGGAGGAAGAGGCGATGGACGATTATCAAGAAGAGCTGCTGGAAGCCCGCGCCACCGAGCAGGATGTGCCGGAGCGCGACGAAGACGCCACTGAGCTCTGATCTGTTTTAGCACTGCTAGAGCGCCCGGCGCTGCTCGCGGCGGTATTCGCCCGGGGTTTGCTGGTTCCAGCGTTTGAACGCGCGCTGGAAGGCTTCGGCTGAGGCAAAGCCGAGCAGGTAGGCGATTTCACCGAAGGCCAGTTCGGTGTCGCGGATATAGGCCGTGGCCAGGTCGCGGCGGGTGTCGTTGAGAATGCTGCGAAACTGCGTGCCTTCCTCGGCCAGCTTGCGCCGCAGGGTCCAGGTCGGTAGCTGCAGGCGTGCGGCCACTTCGGCGAGGTCCGGTTCGCGGCCGTGCAGCAATGGGCCGAGCAACTGAGTAATGCGCTCGCGCAGGTTACGGGTGCGGGTCAGCTGCGTCAGTTCCCGCTCACAGATTTCCAGCAGGTGCCGCCAGGTGCTTGGGCAGTGTTCCGGGTTGCGCAGGTTCAAGCTTTGCTGACTCAGGCGCAGCTGGTTGTGTTCACTGGCAAATTCCACCGCGCAGGCAAACAGCGCGGTGTATTGCACCGCATAGTCAGGTGCAGGAAATTCGATCTGCACTTTCTCCACGGGCAGGGCCTGTTGCGCCAGCTTGCACAGTTGCTGTGCCCAGCTGGCCAGCACTGAGTCGACCACGAAGCGGTTGTAAGCGTTGTATGGGCTTATCGAATAGAAGCGCAGCCAGGCGCCCTGAGTGTCTTCATGCAGACTGGATTGGCCACGGTAGTTGCTGGCATACAGCGGCTCAAAGCGAATCAGCGCGCGCGCCGCTTCCCGCACGGTCGGTGCCTGCATCGCCGTCACGCCAGCCAGGCCCAGTTGGCTCAGGCGGCTGGTTTGCCCCATCAGCAGGCCCAGGCCGGGTTCGCCGCATTGCTGGATGGCACTATGACCCAGGCGCATATAACGCGGAATCGACAGTCGTGCGCGCGGCTCGGCCAGGCGTGCGGCATCCAGGCCATAGCTGTCGAGCAGCGGTTGTGGGTCCTCGGCGCAATGGCGCATGGCGTCGGCCAGGCTGTCGACAAATCCTACCGACAGGTCACCGAGTTTGACCCGTGTGCTTTTCAGCATTGCGTCGTTATCCCGACTGCGCCCAATCGTGTTGGGCATTTAGACAAGGCCGCCAGGGTAGGCAGGCGTATGGGTTTTGCCAAGACCTGCTGCTCTTTTTGATCATTAGGTTGTTACTTTTAGTCATTGAGCTGTTCGGCGCGGCTGATTATCGTCTAGACCATATTCGACCGCGACCCGCTAAGAGGTTTCGGCATCCGTGAAAGCCAACACCCGATGTGGAGATATCCATGACTGCTCTGTACCCCAATCTGCTGGCCCCGCTTGATCTGGGCTTCACCACGCTGAAGAACCGCACCCTGATGGGCTCGATGCACACCGGGTTGGAAGAAAAACCTAATGGTTTTGAGCGCATGGCGGCGTATTTCGCCGAGCGTGCCCGTGGTGGCGTTGGCTTGATGGTCACCGGTGGTATTGGCCCGAACGATGAGGGTGGTGTGTATTCCGGCGCAGCCAAGCTGACCACCCCGGAAGAAGCCGAAAAGCACAAGATCGTGACCCGCGCCGTGCACGCTGCGGACGGCAAGATCTGCATGCAGATTCTCCACGCCGGTCGCTACGCCTACAGCCCTAAATCGGTAGCGCCGAGCGCCATTCAGGCGCCGATCAATCCGTTCAAGCCGAAAGAGCTGGACGAGGAAGGCATCGAGAAGCAGATCCAAGATTTCATCACCTGCTCCGTGCTGGCCCAGCAGGCCGAGTACGACGGTGTGGAGATCATGGGGTCGGAAGGTTATTTCATTAACCAGTTCCTCGCCGCCCACACCAACCACCGTACCGACCGTTGGGGCGGTAGCTACGAGAACCGCATGCGTTTGCCGGTGGAGATCGTCCGTCGCGTACGTGAGGCCGTCGGCCCGAACTTCATCATCATCTATCGCCTGTCGATGCTGGATCTGGTTGAAGGCGGCAGCACCTGGGACGAGATCGTCCTGTTGGCCAAAGCCATCGAAAAAGCCGGCGCGACCCTGATCAATACCGGCATCGGCTGGCACGAAGCGCGTATTCCGACCATCGCCACCAAGGTGCCGCGCGCCGCGTTCACCAAGGTCACCGCCAAGCTGCGCGGCGAGGTCAGTATTCCGCTGATCACCACCAACCGCATCAACACCCCGGAAGTGGCCGAGCAAGTGCTGGCTGAGGGTGACGCTGACATGGTCTCCATGGCGCGTCCATTCCTCGCTGACCCAGACTTCGTCAACAAAGCGGCCGAGGGTCGCAGCGATGAGATCAACACCTGCATCGGTTGTAACCAGGCCTGTCTGGACCACACCTTTGGTGGCAAGCTGACCAGCTGCCTGGTCAACCCACGTGCTTGCCACGAGACCGAGCTGAACTACATTCCGACCACCACGGTGAAGAAGGTAGCTGTGGTCGGTGCCGGTCCTGCTGGCCTGTCAGCGGCCACCGTGGCCGCCGAGCGTGGCCACAGCGTGACCCTGTTCGATTCGGCCAGCGAAATCGGCGGCCAATTCAACGTGGCCAAGCGTGTACCGGGCAAGGAAGAGTTCTTTGAAACCCTGCGCTATTTCAAGCGCAAGCTGGAAACCACCGGCGTTGATCTGCGCTTGAACACCCGCGTATCGGCTGATGACCTGGCTAAGGGCGGCTACGACGAGATCATCCTGGCCACCGGTATTGCGCCACGCACCCCGGCTATTCCGGGTATCGAACACGCCAAAGTAATCAGCTATCTAGACGCCATTCTGCAGCGCAAGCCGGTTGGCCAGAAGGTCGCGGTGATTGGCGCGGGTGGCATCGGCTTCGACGTGTCCGAGTTCATTACCCATCAGGGTGAGGCCACCAGCCTCAACCGCGAAGAGTTCTGGAAAGAGTGGGGCATCGACACTGCGCTGGAAGCTCGCGGCGGCGTGGCGGGCGTGCAGGCCCATCCGCATCCGGCGGCGCGTGAAGTGTTCCTGCTGCAGCGCAAAAAATCCAAAGTTGGCGACGGCTTGGGCAAGACCACGGGTTGGATCCACCGCACCGGTCTGAAGAACAAGAACGTGCAGATGCTTAACTCGGTCGAGTACCTCAAGGTCGACGACGCCGGCCTGCATATCAGCATCGCCGGTGGCGAGCCGCAGGTGTTGCCGGTAGATACGG
>Ga0209542_10015863_pt1 | contig 12571 bp, 10 predicted proteins | sample RifCSPhighO2_01_FD_184028 | JGI IMG/M metagenome (GOLD analysis project Ga0209542, IMG submission 184028) | Soil microbial communities from Rifle, Colorado - Rifle CSP2_plank highO2_0.1 (SPAdes) (version 2) | ecosystem: Environmental > Terrestrial > Deep subsurface > Rock core/Sediment ...
TTTCTTCTTTTCTAGCTTGAAACAAATGGATAAAAATTAATCCTACGAAAAAAAGAAAGAATAAGTAGCTTCCTACTATTAATTCCGCTCCCACTATCATGAGAAAAAAACCCGTATATATCGGATGTCGGATATATGAATAGATACCAGTTGTCACAAGTTCATGGTTTTTTTTAATTTGGTATTCAGCCGCGTGTGTCCAATTTGAACCTATTTCTCTTCGAGCCGATATACTAATAAAAAAAGCCGCAATTATTGATAGAAATCCTACAAGCTTTATAAAAAACAGATTTGGGAATGGGAGTATCGACATACCTAGTAGTTGTATTCCAATCAGTATTTCCCACAAAAAAACGATGAAGGATTTAATGCGTTGAAGTAATGTTTTAGATTTAAGCTTTGGTTTTTCTTTATCTGCCATTCTCCCGCTTATTTGCCAGTACACAAAACTGGTGAGCATAAGCAAAAGAGCAACCGTTCGAATTGAAAAATCTATCATGAAATATTTTATTTAATTAATAGTTTTTTTCTTTTATTGAAAACTGCCACAATTAAGAAACTGAGAAGAAAAACCGAAAGCATTTGAAACCAAATGTGATCAGGTAGATAATTTCTTCGTACTCCGGTAATCACAAAGTCCAAAACAATAAAATGAACAAAAAATAGTGTATAGGATTGTTTACTGACATACATGATGATTCTTCTTATAAAAGACCGCTTAAAAAAGTCTAGATATCCTATGAGTGAAACCAAACTACTCATACCAATCCCGTAGAAGAGAAAATAAAGATCGGGCGGATACTTGTGAGACGTGAGATTTGTTGATCCTTTTGTATCCCAAAAAAGGAATAACAATATAAACAAAACAAGCGCAACTAGCCCAACCAGCAACCTTCGTATTATCGACTCGAGTTTTTTTTTATCGCCACTCTCTTTTAAGTATGCGCTGATCGAAAACAATAATACAAAAGACCAGGGAATCCACATGACAAATCGATAGTACGGCCGGAAAAAAGGAGTCAGCATAAAAATTCCGGCCGTTGCCAAGGATAAAATTGCTACCAAAGCGAATGCGAATTTTTTCTTCCTTATCATCATGAAAATGGGAAAAAGAATTGCCATCTGGAGAAACAAAAGCGGGAGCCATCCCAACTCAACCCCCCCGACTAAAAAAACAGACTGCAAAAGAAACGGCAAAGATTTCTTGAGTCCAATACCGCTAAAATAGATAGGAAGCAAAAACCAGATGACGTAGTGTGCCAGTAGGTAAATATAGAAAGGGACTAACAACCTGACCAGCCTTTTTCCATACCAGAGCCTAATTTCTTGCCAGTTCGCGAAATTTTGATAGCGCGCTGCAAGGACGTATCCTGAGCAAAAGACAAAACCCACCTCAACAAAATGCAGATAATTCCAGATATAATGGTTGTACCCACTTGCAAGATTAAAAGAAAGAACATGGACTACAATGAAGCCGATCGTCGAAATAGCTCGTAAAAAATCAGTCTCTTCTATCCTGTTCTTCTTCATTAAGAGAATTATACTTCAACATGCTTCTTCTCATTTTGTTTTCGAAAGAATACATACCAGCTCATAAAAATAGTATAACTTGAATAGATTGTAAGTTGTATAAGATCCATCTTTTGTGTAATTCCAAAGATTGCCTTTATGATATCTGCGATAAATGTCCCTTTTTGAGGAATGAATGCGAATGTCATCTTTCCTATTTCCGGTATGAATCCTACTTCTGCAAACTCATGTACACCTCGAGCCAGTAAACCCGCTGCGAAAAAAATCAGCAGAATGCTCGTGATTCGGAAGGCATAATATACCGGCATCTTCAAGGTTGCGGCAAAAAGAGCAAATGAAATAAGAAGTCCACCCGCCAACCCCCCGACGAATCCCGTAAAAATGCTTTGCGGATTCGAGGAAAAATAAATTGTCGAAAGGAATAAGACAATTTCAAATCCTTCCCTAAACACCGCGGTAAAGACCAAAACAAATAGTCCTTTTTGCTCTTCTTGTTCAACGGTTTCTTTTATCTTCTTGAGCAACTGAACTTTATATTTCGAAAAATATTTATGCAAGAAAAAAACTGCCCACGTGATAAATACTGCAGAGGTAATCATGAGGATACCCTCAATGAGTTCCTCTGTTTTTCCGGAATAGATCTCCTGTATTTTGAGTCCTAAAATGCTCCCTACACCTAACAAAAATATGCTGACTAAGACAGCTGCTCCTGTCGCAAGCCAAACAGTTTTTATACCTTTGGGTTGATTGAGCTTGGTTAAAATACCCAAAATGGTAGCAACAATTAATGAGGCTTCTATAACCTCTCGAAGAGTGATAAGAAATGCTGGTAGCATATATATATATTATAAATTAGTAATCCACAAAAAAACGACCATTTTATATGGTCGCGTCAAATAGTGAGGTGGGTGCGGGCCTCACATTCAAATCACCCTTCAGGAAAAAAACGATTTCATAGTTTAATGATAAACAAACAATTTTAGAATTGCAAATAGAAAACTACAGAGACTGTTGTGATAATACTAACGATAAAAGACGTCGCTACGATTCGATCCGGAAAAAAATCCCGGGATTTTGATCTCATCTTCCTGAATAATAAAAATTCTGCAATTGCCACTGCAGCTAAATAAAGGAGAATTTTACTACAAAAAGAGGCGGGTGATATCATTTCTTTACTCAATAGTGCCAAAAGCGATCCAGTCCCCACTTGAAAAATAAGACTAAACCCGAGATTGGCGGCAACAGATTGATATTTTTCTGGCTGATTTTTCCACAATAGAATGAATGCCTTCAAGATGAAAAGACCCGTAACCAAAGCTCCTATGATATGGAGTCCTAATAATATCGTCGTCATATATAGAGTATACAAAATAGCTCTTCGCCCAATTGCTATTTACTTATCTCCATCAATCTCTGCAGGTTATCTTTTGCGGGCTGGTACGAAGGATCAACCGTGAGAGCTTTTTCCCAATAAAGTCGTGCTTCGTCGTAAGCATTTTTTCGCGCATAACAAATGCCGACATTATTGAAAATATAAGCTTTTATCGGTTCTTTTTGGATCTGATTGAGAGCTTTCTTTGCTTCATCGCACTCCCCGATTTTTGGAAAGAGTTCGGCCAATTTCAAAAGGAGTAAACTCTGATCGGATGTAAGCTGCAAAGCCTTTACATAATATTCCAGAGCTTTTGGTATGTCTTTTTTTTCCTCGTAAAGGACTCCCAAACTGATAGTAGTCTCCAGGTCTTTTGCGTCAGATTTCGCCGACTCTTCATACATCTGGATTTGTTTACCTGTTTCGCCTTTCATCTCGTAAACCTTTGCGAGATTTTTTAGAGCGGAGGCATTTTTGGGATCTTTAGAAAGAATTGCTCGAATTAACTTCTCTCCTTGCTCTATCTTACCTAGACGAATATAGGTAACCGCGACGTTTTCAAGCGCTATGATTTGATTCCTTCCTAACTCTTGAGCTTTTTTATATTCTTCAAGAGCTTCTTGTGTCTTACCATCTGCTTGGAGTTTGTCACCAAACCGAAGGTGGTAATAAGACAGGATATACTCACTCTCACTATCAAGCCAAGATATCTTGGTCCTCGATAAAATGTTACCGTACTCTTTTGCAAAATCTATATTTTTCGCTGGGATTCGTTTGTTTTTATAGACAATACCTTCCTGTAAAGTTTCACTATCGTAGTTTTCGAAATCCTTATCAGCTGCAAAATAAAGAGGTCTCTTCGGATTCTCTTCAATAATTTTCTTTTCCACTATTTGCCTGTGTTTATTCAGATCTTCGTAGGAGCGTATTGGTATGGTTTTTTGAGCATAGATACGATTGAAGAGATTATTCGACCTGTCATAGAGGGTAACATCCGGTCTTTTTTTCTCAACAGTTGTCAAATATAAGAGGGGGAAGATCCAGATGTTTTTGTCAGCCACAATGATTGCATTCCTATCGACGGTATTCAATATATTCATGCCGTGTTCATACGCGAGACGGTTATTACTCCAATTACTTACTTTCACATTCGTATTTAAATAAGAGAAAAGAAGTAAAACACTTATTCCAATCACAATGAGTGATAAACGCGCTAACTTTGGTGTTACTTTTTCAACAAGCCAAAGTGAAGCGATACAAAACCATATATAAAGAATGAAAAATGAGTAGAGATAATGGGCAAAAAAAGTATTTGAATCAGGAGTAGATGCATTCGTTAAAAAAGCGAACCCCCACCCACTCAATAAAAAACATAGAATAGTCAAAAGCCACCAAGAGCGAAGTTTTTTTTTACGCCACGCTTCATACGTAAAAAGGAATAATCCCGTGAAGCTTATCAGCAAAAACCAAGGTGGAAATTCTTTGCCCACTGAAAGAAAAAAAGCTACTAGACTCGAAAAGGGTCTTGAAATCAGATCTCCTGCCGATGTGAATGATGAGATAGGAAGATATACTCCAAGCTTGGCCTCACTCCCACTAAGACCTATACCAAATTGTTTTCGTTGAATATATTGTATGAAACTCTGAATAGTATCCGGACGACCCCAATTAATAGCTGGATTTGCTCTTGCCCTGATGGGTAAATATAAATAAAAAGAAAGCCCCAAAAGGAAAAAAAGAGTTACGAAAAAGACCACTTTGTATCGTTTAATGATACCGACGTCATTGAGAAAAACCCAGATAATGAGAGTCGGGAGAAGAATCAGAACCAGGTAATGAGTCGCAAGACTTAATCCGAATAAAAAAGCCGAAAGGTAAAGAAACTTAGGTTTTTTTGACCTCACCCAACTAAAAAGGGTCAGTAAAAGCATGCAAAATAGAAGATTGTTTAGGCTCCAAACTTCCGCAATGACAGATACCGTCCAGGTGGTCTTCGAAAAAGAAAAGAGAAGTGTCGATATGAGCAATAATGAATAGACGTATACCTTACGGGCTTTTATATTGAATAAATTTGTGACATATAAAAGAACGAGGAAAAAGAGAGAGGCAGATATCGACGAAAAAAAAGCGCTGGAAAAATTCACCCTCCATGCTACAGAGTTTACTGGGATGAGTGTGAAAAGTTTTGCAAGAATGGTCCAAAAAGGTGAGCCGGGAGGATGGGATATCCCAAGATGATACGCCGCTGTCACGAGTTCACCAGAATCACCGAAGGTAATAGTCGGAGCAAGAGTAATGGTATAGATCGCTAAGGGAATGAAAAAAGAAGCAAGCCAAAAAAATACGACAACCTTATTTCTTATCAGATAAGATACCATTGATTACTCATCATTATATTATCTTTATGTTTTTTTTCCATGTAGATTCTCGTCAATATATTCTATATTTTCTTAAACATAGCAAAAAGTTTATAGAGTTTAAGCGGGGCTAATATTTTGCAGCTGGTCGGAATGGAATCTTTGGTCAACTCAGATTGAATATTTACTTTATTAAAACCCGACCATTGCGAATCAACTCTTCCCTCATAGATACCACTCGACCATACAACGCTTAGCTCGTCAGAATAATTCTCAACTATCTGGGGTCGAAAATTGTCGACTTGGGAATTCTCTGTAAGCGATTGTGATTTTTTCCAAGTTGTACCCTGATCAAAAGAGGTCCAATTTTCCAATTCAAACCGGTCATGTTTTTTACTTAGGAAAATATTGTATATATTATCCGGATCGATCACAATCCCGCCTGAAAAAAACTCCCCGGTATCATAAAGAACCGAGGATGTAGTGATGAAACTATTCACCCAGGATGATCCATTCCACCAAGCGAACCGGTACTCATGATAGGGATCATCCTTGTAAGCGAAAACTATGTAAGGATTATTTTGATTGTCCGCTACTATATCCCATGCATAATCCGGGTCATCTCCCGAGTCAAAGACAATGTCTGCTTTATTTTCTTTCACTGGTAAATTCAACTTTGTACCGTCTTTTTTTTGCCAAGTCTCACCCCCATCCGGGCTCACCATGTAGTAAACATTTTTCTTAGGAGTTTCTCCGGTTGACTTATTCCACGCAACGTGAATTTGGTTATTTTTTGCATAGATAAATGCATATACCCCGTCTGATCCAAAATCAATCAGTTTTTTAGCTTTACCCCAGGTCTGACCGTCATCTTTCGAAACTTTGTAAAATTCATCCGAATTATAAAATACTCCTCTTCGATAAAAGAGAAAGATTGTCCCGTCAGCGAGTCTTTTGGCCTGGGGGTAGTTATAAGGAATATGCGTACTTTTATCACTTATCGTTTGCCTTTTTGTCCAAGAAGATATGTCTTCAGGAGCAGCACTTCTTTTCATGAAAAAAGAGTTATTGACATCGTGGACAACATAGAAGATAAGGATTTGGCCGGTGGGGAGTATTAACAATGAAGGAGCGTTGTGATCGTCTTGAGATTCTATCCCATACTCTGGATACAAATCATCTATTGTAGAAATATCAGAAAATCGTTTAATTTTATGATCATAAAATCTCATCTGGATTTTGCCCGAGTGCGCAATCCAAGAAATATAGGTACGGTCATATTTTCCGACGAATCTGACTGCGGCTGGCTTCTGAATCCACTCAAAAATTGAAGAAGTAGCAATCGGATTAATATATTCCCTTAGACAAGAATATCGAATGTAAAGGGAAAATAAACCGAGCGAAAGACCAAGAACTAAAATTAAGAATCTTTTTCTTCCATAAAATTTTTTTAGCATATCAGAGTATACCAAGCGACAAGTACACCTCAGAGGTGTACTTAAAATATTTTAATAACTTGAAGGGTCCCTATACCAAGGAGAATTAAGCGGACAAATTTACCTAGAAAAGTTGGTACTACAAACATACGGTATGGGATGCCGAGATATCCAGCAACAAATCCTATTAAATCATAAGGAAATGGAATAAGAGACCAGAAAAATAGAGCATATGCTCCATATTTTTGAATACTTTTTTCGATTCGCTTAACTTTTTTCCCTTTAGGAATAACAGCTGTTCCGCTTGTTCCGATAAACCAGGCTATACTATCATTCAACGTTATTCCGCAGGCTGAAATTAGCGCAAGGGGAAGAAGTTGAAAATGTTTAACAAGCGGAATAATAAGAAAAGTACCCGCTCCCAATATGTTAAAGACAAAAATTCCCAAATAGCCAAATCGTAAAAATGGTTCTGGTTTTACCGCAAAAAAAGCCGCGATGATTAAGAAAGCTATCCCGAGGAAGAATGAGAGTTTTTTAAAATATTTTGATTGAAAGAAAAAGGCTAGTTTCACTTTGCATCAGTATACCATTACTTATTTTACGAGAGATATGGACTTATGGACATGGGATCCTCTATTTCTTATCGAATCTCTTTTTCTTTTTTCCATCTGCAATCGCTTATTCCTTTGCTTACTAATATCTCGTTCTGAGGCTTCCTGACATTTTTTATCCGGACAAGCTGTTTCAGTATTCTCGATGGTCGAGTTCTCAGATTTTTCGACCCATACTCTCACGACTATCCTCTCTTTTCCGCAGCGAGGACAAATGTTTTTATAAGGCCTTTGCATAGATGCTTTAATAACGTCGGTAATAATATTGACGTTTTTCCTGATCGAGCCGGTGTGCCTCCATGACGATAATACGGCTACCCTCTAACATCGAATTATGTAGTGTATGAATCGCTTTTTCCATTTCCCGATCACTCCCCATAAGTACATATCCATGTCCTGCGTGTGTCTGTGGGTTATTGGTCTTAGAGAGACTCGCTGATACCACTCTTCCTGCTTTAGAGAAGTGATCAAAGAGCATCTGGTCTGTGGTTTTCGGAGAAAGTTTTCCTACGTATAGTTTTTTAACCATTGTTGATAAATGAATGAATAATTGTTTTAGTAAGAAGTTGTTTAGATAAGTAAGAATGAGTCCTATTTTATCTTGAATACCCTTAAAACAATTTCAAACTTTATACATTAATTATACCACATAAAATGACCGAATGATCATTACTCCAACACTTATTAGATATAAAGAGTATACTTGATAAAGTGAGGAGATTTTCAAAAAAAAACGCAGTCAAATATATTTGTCCCTTTTGTAAAAAAGAGATTGTTTCTTCCAAAAAAACCGAAATATTTTACCGAAGTAGTTGGATAAAAGGCTGCTATGAATGTTTTTCCTTGTCGATAAATGAATCAACGTTAGTTAGCTTTCAAGGTAAAAATTACTGAGGAGTTATTTTCTTCCTTTTCTTCGTCTAATCAACTTCCTCACAACTCCGTGCATCTTTTTTTTCAATAAAGATCTCTTTTTCTTTCTATCGCTTCTTTTCATGGGGGGGAATAATGGGTAATGCCTAACACTAACAGGTAACACACTTATTGTCAAACAGGATACTATATACGTAAAAACTTATTTTAAAAAGATTTCTTTTAGTTTCTTTACGTAGGGCATTCTTTCTTCTGAAGTGGTCCAACGAAAATCATCGTGCAGCTTATATAAGTTGTCATTTGTATAGCGAGGAAATACATGGACATGAAAATGCCAGATGTCTTGATTGCCGGCTGGCTCGTTGTGCTGTCGAATCGATGTACCATCACATCTATACGCTTCTTTCAAAGCAATAGCAACCTTTTTCACGAAAGAATTAACTTTGTTTGATAGATCATCTGGAGTATCATAAAGACTTTCTACGTGAGTATTGGGGATCACTATTACATGGCCGGGATTATTTTTCCACCATTTTGGCGAGATATATGCAGTGATAAAATCGTCACGATAAAAAATATCAGACTGCTTGGAAGGCTGATCATTTTTTCCCTTCACGAGTCCGCACATCGGACATTCGTAATTATTCGGTTCATGATTAAACATTATGTTCGAGGTTTCTCTGGCCAGGGATATGGCATGACAGAGGAAATAGGAAATTGTTTTATCTTTCCATCATCTTCACAGATAATCATAATATCGATCCCCGAACGCAGACCATTTTCATAGATAAGTTGCTTACAGATATGACAGTTTGGTCCGGTGATAGCAATTATTTCGAATTCACCATGTATTGCTGCATGGGCAAGAGCCGTCATCTCACTGTGCATGGTTAATGTTTCTGTATCGGAACCATATGAAATACCTGGATAGATATTTCCTTTTTTTGTAAGCGCGGATACTACGTATCCTTTGTTTCTTTCAGGAAAGGTGTTAACTCTAGTTTCTTCTGCTGTTTTGATCATCTTTCGGGCAGTAGCCTCGTCTATTTCGAACATATTTTTCACATTCACTTTTTTCGGAGTAAACATGGAAAAAGTATAACAAATACAATACTTAAAGAACTGCTATGACGACAATAATACTAAATACGTTTCTATTCAATTAGATCGTAGGGAGAAAACTCTTCTTTTTCCCAAGGAAATTTAATCCAGTCACCCTTTTCTATCAGGAGGTAGTAGTCGGGCCAAAGCTTGCACACATCTCCATTTGCAGCCAGAGTAGCGGTTTTTAAAACGCTTGGCTTGTATCTATCTAGGATCATTTCTGAAATTGTATGTAGTGTTATTCCGCTTTGTGCTATTTCATCAACAAGAAGGATTTTCTTGTCCTTTAAGTTAATATCCGGAAAATAGTTAATCGTGACAATTTCTCTTTTATCTTTTTTACTTTTTTTGGCGGTTATTGTCAAAATGTTTTTTATCTCCAGTCGTTGAGCGAGCATTGCTAAGGGGTATAGTCCTCCAGTAGTGACTCCGATTATGTAATCAGGTTTGAATTGACTTTCTTTTATTTTTTCTGCAAGTTTATCAGCAGTCTCTTCTACCTCTTCCCAAGATAGCCTTTCCATATCTTTATCTCCATAAAGAAAATTTTCGAGTTAGTTCATTTACTTGATTTATTTCTCCAAATAGGCAAATTCCATAGTATTCCAACTCCGCCTCCGGAGTTTCTTTGGTCCTTTGTTGTTGCTCAATATATGTCCCCACTGTCATTGTCGATGTAAAATCGACGAAATGGATCCCTTTTTCAAGACAAGCATTTCTCAGTGTTCTGATTTTATTCGAGTTATCAGCGGCAAGGATGATAAATGGATTATCTGAAATGCTTTTGTGATTTCCTCCGTCTTTATCAGTATAAGTGTCGAATCTCATGTCGGCTAGATTGGGATAACTTGCCGATAATCCTGCCGCCATATGCCCCAAGGCATTCAGCAAAAGATTTACCGGAATTTTTTTGTTCAAAACAGCAACAAACTTATGGATAAGTGGGTTAAAAGGAACATTCATATGAAACAAATTATATCAAAAGCTCAATTGGATCAATACTTCTTCATTTTATACAATATTATTGTATAATTATGATATGAGAAATGGATTTTTGCCTCCTGTACAAGAAAAAGTGCTCACGGTATTTTTACGAGATAAAGATAAGCAGTGGTTTGTTAATGAGCTTATTCGAAAGACCAAAGAATATCCAAATGCAATTCATTATGCTCTCGTCGCCCTAGAAAAAAATAATTACCTCAAAAGTAAGATTATCAATAATCGCAGATTCTACAGTCTAAATTATGATAATTCACTTCTCATGAATATCGAAGATATACTTGTCAAAAAGGGCTTCCTCAAAGATTCAACCAAGGTAGAAGAACTCGCTTCACCCTGGACTAAACTATTAAATAGGGAGGCATCTCTCGCGTTTCAATTCGAAGTCCCCTTAGTGAACCGCGACATACTCCCTAAAATCATCCACCACTCCATAGGAAACTTCTGGTACAACGGCATCACTTATGGAGTCTACTACAAAAAAAACGATCTTAAACTTTTGGCCGCCGCAGTGGAAAAAAAAGTTAGATCTGATAAATACTTTGTGAAACAAAATATCAAAGGCTGTTATGTGCTTGGAAAAAAATTGCTCAAAGACTCTCAGATTGACAACCATCAGAATTTAGCAAAGATGAATAATAAAAATCTCCTAATATTTTTCACGCGTTTTCGCAGGTCTTATCAAACATTCATGCAATACCTCATGTACCCACATCTCATCGAGCGCTATTTTGTTGAAGTGATCAAAAAAGACCTTTTGCTCATTTTGCAGAAGCAACACAAAGAAACTGAATTAGCTGAAATTCTTAGTAGACTCACTCATCCTGTCTATCATGAAATAGAAGAACAAATAGAGATGCTTGAAGTCGCGCGTGAAATCCAAATCCACGGCGACACTCCCCAGACTAAAGAACTAATCAAAGCTCTCCATCACAAATACCTTTGGCAACCCTTCTTCACCGTGAACGCCAAACCACTTTCTTTTGACTACTATAAGGATGCTATTGATGTGCTTGCGAAAAGCAAGATCCCATTACAGGATGAAATCAAGAAGATTAAAAAAGAACAGGACAAACGGAAAGTAGAGCTGAAAAAAACACTAAAAAAAATAAATACTTCTTTGCATCTAAACAATTTCGTAGAAATCTTGCAGTCATATATGTATTTACGCACCTATCGAAAAAATATCATCTCCAAAGCCCACTTCCTCCATCTTCCGCTCATCAAAGAAATCACTCGTCGAATGAATGTGGAAGACTCTTTTGGTTTAATCAGTTATCAAGAAATGGCCGACTATTTAGCTAAAGGAAAACAGCTTCCGAAACGGATCGTGAACAAACGCAAAGAAGGTTGGGCAATCATCGCCGAGAGCGGCTTCGTCGAAGTGATATCGGGAAAAGGAGAGGTGCTTGAGGTAATGGAACGATTTCAAATTGGTATGCTTCCAATCATTCCTCCAGCGAATCGGATCATCAGAGGTATGCCTGCTTGCCAAGGAAATGTTATCGGAACGATACGGATCGTCAAGGATAAAAGCGAGTTTGCAAAAATCAAACAGGGAGATATTCTGGTTACCCATATGACGACGCCGGATTTCGTACCCCTGCTCAATAAAGTCATTGGGATCATTACGGATGAGGGCGGGGTTACCTGTCACGCGGCAATCATCTCGAGAGAATACGGTTTACCTTGCATCGTCGGCACCGGAAATGCGACCAAGATCATGCAGGATGGAGACCAAGTTGAGTTAAATGCCTATACGGGAGTGATAAAAATATACGAACATGAGGTTAAAACTGGTGAAAATACCCTGATCAAAGGCAAAACACTTTATAAAGGTAAAGTGAGTGGTTCTGTTGTCAAAATTGAATCCGACAAAGATTTAAAAAAAGTTACACTAGATTCCATCATCGTTTCAAACTCGATCACCCCCCAATTCCTGTCTGCATTATACAAAGTAAAAGGCTGTATCGTCGACGAGTATTCGCTCACATCACACGCCTATCTCTATACAAATACGCTCCGAATTCCCGCAATCGGAGGAACCAAAATCGCATCTAAAGTATTAAAAAACGGAGATAATATCCTTCTCGATGCGACCAGCGGATCTGTTGAGATAAAAAAATGAAACAAAAAGATTTCTATATTACGTCACTCGGTAGAAAATTATACGGCCTCTATGAAGAACCGGAAGAAAATAACAGTCACCTGATTTTTCTTCTGCATGGACTGACCAACTCGCTGACCGATTGCCCCTTGATCGAAGAAGCAACAGAAGCGCTTCAC
>Ga0209542_10015865_pt1 | contig 12569 bp, 11 predicted proteins | sample RifCSPhighO2_01_FD_184028 | JGI IMG/M metagenome (GOLD analysis project Ga0209542, IMG submission 184028) | Soil microbial communities from Rifle, Colorado - Rifle CSP2_plank highO2_0.1 (SPAdes) (version 2) | ecosystem: Environmental > Terrestrial > Deep subsurface > Rock core/Sediment ...
GTCCAAAGGTAGTAGAGGCGTTAACTAACCTCTCACTTCCTTCGGGAGTCAACATTGATGTAAAGATGATGTAGTATTCATCTGCCATTAAAACTAAAAACCACCCAATTATTGGGTGGTTTTTAGTTTTTTAGAAAACCATAACTTTGCGCTGAAGGCATTGGACTGACTCTGTTTAGTTTGACGTGCAGTTTCCATGAGGTATCATCTTAGAAAATATCATGCCTGAATACCCCAGTGAATCTAAGGAGGGAATGTACCAAGTTTTGTATCGAGAAGATGGCAAAAAATTAATTGTGCTACAGGACCTAAATGAAGAAGATGCAATAGAACCAACTTATTTACAGAGTGTTTTACGTGAACACTATGCTCCAATTGAAACTTTTTATTGGTTACTTTTGGCTGGCGTTTTTGTGTACATGACAGGAGTACACGTTGTAATTCCACTCCTAAAGAAGTTTAATCTCATTTGATATATGTACGGACATGAGTTCAGGAATAATACTGTTCTGCAATGGGCTCTAGGCGCACTAGTTTTTGTGTACTTTATTGTGTTTGAGGGATGGGTAAGGAGCTCTATTTTTACAAAAGAAGCCTTTGATTCATTTAGATATGTTTGCCCGCCACACTTTCAGTCTTGCGGAGACCTGTATATATTTCAAGCTTTACCTCAAGGTTACTCTCAAACCATTTTGTACATGGTGTTTTTTGCCATACTTACATGGTCCGCGTATCTTATATCAAAAAAGGAGTGGGACACTGTCCAGCTCTCCCTGGTGCCAATTTTTGTTTGGCATGCAGCACATACTGTCATTTTTACAGACCTAACTGCTGGAAACTACGAATACTACATTATTGCGTTTGGACTTGTGTTACTCTTTTTTCCGCATAAAGAGTTTTTCTTAAAACTGATCTTGGTCATGTTTTATGTACTGTCCACTATTTCTAAGATATACCCTAGTTGGATAGAGGGAGGGTACTTTTCAGCACTAAAAACTGGACTACCACTTTTTCCTGATTGGTCAATTCCAATTTGGACAAATGTGGTTATGGTAATGGAGATGGTAGGCGCTTGGTTTTTGATGTCGAGTAATCGTGTTTTGCAACGAACAGTGCTTGTTTTCTTTATTTTGTTCCATCTATACTCTGGCATTTTGGTAGAGTATAGATACCCCGCAACCGTGTTACCCTTTATTTTAATTGCTTTTGGCCCCTGGTATCGCTTTACAAAAGTGCCTCTAGATAAAAAGTCATTATTTGGGTGGAGCTTTGTTTTGTTATTACTTATACTTCAGTTTTCTCCGAAGTTTATTGAAGGTGATGAGAAAATGACAGCAGAGGGAAATAAATATGGTCTGTATATGTTTGAAGCGAATCACCAATGTTTCTCCGAAGCGAAAATTTATTTTAAGGACGGCACAGTTAGAGAAGACAACTTTTATCGAAACCTAGCCCGTAATCGCTGCGAGCCATACCAGCCTTGGTTTAAATATAAGCAGCTATGCACTAGAACAGAGGAAATAGAAAAAATTGAATGGCAGTTTAACCACTCTTTAAACGGAGGGCCATTTTATAGAATAGTTGATACTAAGAACGTCTGTGAGTTGGAATATAAAGCCTTTGAGCACAATTCTTGGATTATTCAGGCTACTGAAGCAAAGAATGTCGGGTATCCAGTTAAGAATCTTTATTATTAGTTATTGATTTGGTGATACAAATTATTTCATTAGCATAAGTGGGAATAAAAAATCGTTTCGTCTGTTGATTGTATAGTGGAGAAGTTGTAATTCGCTCTAATGTCTGGTAATAGCCAAGCTGTTCGCCAGTATCCGGATTGAGTTCATGTAATCGTCCCGCATTGGTGCCTACATATAGGAGTCCTTCGATTATTACAGGACTGCTAAAGATTCTTGTTCCGTCGATATTTTTATCAAATAAAAGCTCAAGGGTGTCTAAGTCTATACATCTTAAGCGTTTATCAAGTGAAGTGAAATATACTCTATCTTTATAAATAACCGGTGTGGCCCAAATTCCGAACTCACAGGCAAAGTGCTTTACAAGATGACCGGTCGCGCGCTCCAAGATATATAAAAATCCATCAGTGGCTCCGAAGATAATATGGTCACGAATTTCATCATACGCAAAAGCTTCTTTAATCTCGCCTTCACCAAATCCAGCGTCGCTTTCTTTGTCGAATTTTGCTCCGCCGAATGTTGTAAAGTCCCACAGCTTTTTACCGGACTTAGCATCATAAAGTCTGACGACGCCATCATTTGATCCTATTACAACTTGTTGATAGGGAGCTATGTAGGTGGGTGAGCAGTGTGTGAATGCTGGGTGAGAGTAGTCTGTCCAGATAGTTTTACCAGTGTCTGCTTTAAGCGCTACAATGCCGCCATGTTTTCTAAAAAGTCCAAATTCTAGGCCAATAAAAATGAGGTTTAGATCGTCAGCTACTGCAGGAGAAGAACCTACATAATCTGCTTCAAATGATACCCAGCATTTCTTGCCAGAGGTTTTATCCAAGGCGTACACGTTTCCGTCATATGAGCCAAATATAACCATATTTTTGTATAATAGTGGGTTGGAAAAAATACTTTTTCCAGCAACTTTTTTCCCCACTGAGAACTTCCAACGCACAGTACCATCTTCTTGATTTATCGCGTAGAAGGTTTCGTTATCCGATCCGAGGTAAATTGTGTCTGAGTCTAAAGTTGGTTGTGATTTTCCAATTACATAGCTAAAACTTGGTTTGGGTGCTTTAAAAATCCATTTACCAACAAACGGCATGAGTGGAGGTGTTTCATCTTTGTCAACTATATTTTTTATATTACTACCAAGCACGTCCGTAAAATCATTTAAAGTAAAAAGAGAATGGACTTTGATACCCCGATTATGGAATCTTTGATAGTATTTATGGTCACGGTAACGAATGATTGACCAGACAGTATCTACGCGATGGCCGAGTGTTTCTAGTATCTCTATCTGACGCCAGAGTGAGCCACCGCTATTCATGGTGTCGTCTACCAAGATTATTTTTTGATTGGCAACTACAGTCCCTTCAACCATTCGCATAAGACCAGACTTTTTACGAGATTTTCTGATGAAGAAAGCATTTATGTCCGTATGTCCGTTGGTATAAAACTTATTCATGAGCGACGTTGCAAGTGGGACTCCGCCAACCTCAAGGGTGCCAATTTGAAAAGGGAGTATAGAGGAATACATCTCATAAAAAATGTCACTAATGAGGTTTGCGGTACTGCCGCGCATAAGTACTTTCCTGAAATCAAATATCCAAGATTCTGGATCAGTTTTCAGGTCTATTTGCTCGGCATTGTTTTTAATAAATACTTCTTTCGCAATCGTTTCTTTAAGGAGAGAAATTTTATCTGTAATCATTAACTGAGATTATAGCCTGTGCGCGAAATAGGCGGCTATTGACAAGTTTGTACTTTACGTATATAAAATTTATGGTGTTCGCGTTGGGTAATAGTAATTATTCCAACTTTCTTTGTATCCACTTTGGAGTACGTGATGAAGAAGCTCTTTTTGAAATTCTCAGTGTTGTGCTTTTTGCTCAGCTTTGGCTGGGTCCAGGCCGCCGAAAAATCGAAAATCTCGCTTGAGGGTTCGCCCAATACCACCGAGGTCGGGGTTTTGATGGCCGAAGGTGAGGTGGTGTTGGCCCCAGGTGGCAGTGCCGTCATTTATGGAGCGCGCGGTCGCTGCGGCCGAGAAGCACCCCCTTTCGAGGACGCCATCAAAGGTTTGGATGCTTTGCCTGATGGCGTCGGCGAGTTTTACGATGCCGGGGTCGGCGTTCGTGTCAGCGCGTCTTGCGGTGGTACGGTCAAAGCCAGGGCAATCGGCATCAGGCTCTATCCCGATTTTCGCGGGGAAGCGGTCATCTCATTTTTCCGCACTGACAAAATCACCCTGAAGGTCCAGTAGTCGGTATTGTGCCGACCACGTCAAGTCCGCAGCTGTTTCCACACAGCTGCGGATTTTAATATATCTGTTTGCTAGTTGGGGTTTTTCAACCCTGGTCAAGTTTTTGCGTTGTTTGAGGTTTCTATGTGTTATATAATCCCTATATATGAAAAAAGTTAGAAAGCTCAAAAAGCGTACCGCCTATGTTCTCGGCCTGGTCTTTGCTCTTGTATTCTCGTATGCATTTCGGGAAAAGTCTTCAGATCAAGACCAAGTAATTACCAGTAAGATATTTTCTAAGGTTCCACAAGCTCAGGCCGATATTCCTTCATCACCTCCACCTGCGGGCGATGGTGATGGTGGCGATGCTGCGGGCGATGCTGCGGGCGATGGTGGCGGTAGTGACGGTTGCTTTGTGGCTGGGACACAGGTATGTCTTGCAGACGGGACAGGGATTGCTATTGAGTCCATATTGCCCGGTATGGTTGTAAGAGGTCTAGGAGAAAGTACCTTTGTTGTAGCTGGCTTGATTGCTCATGATGGACATGATGCGTTTCTGCACAACTTTGCAAATGAGCCTCTGAAGATTTTTACTTTAAGTAACGGCGATACTTTAAAGACTGTAGATGGTCACCCTGTGTTGGTAGACAATGGAGCTGGATGGCAGTGGTCAAACATGAGCGACTTGCGAATTGGTACAAAAATCAGTCATATATCAAGTGATTTAGTTACTGTAGCTAAGGTTGAGGTAAAAACCGATCAGTTCCCAACTCTCTTCAACTTAGAACTAATTGTAGAACCCGGAGTAGAGCGGTCTTTCTATGCTAACGGTGTACTGGTCCGTGATACACAGTTTATTGCTTACTCTATAAGCAGATGGCTCGCACCACCGGTCGCAACAACCTACCACCAAACAGTTTAAAGAATTGTATTAAAACCTAATCCCTAAAGATTAGGTTTTTTTATAAAATTAAATATATACTTATACAAAACATGCAAAAGTCTCTCTGGTTACCAATAGTATTTCTGATTTGTGCTTCAGTTGCATTTTTTTTGTTTGGCTTATCTACTCAAAAACAAACAGTCTTAGAGTGGGGTGGGTACGCCGGTAGTGATTCAGAGGTGAGAGGCTATCTGTATGAGCTTAGCCATAAAGAACATGGTAACTCAGCTTACATTTCAACCGATAAAGAAATTACCTCAGAAAATAGCATAATTGATTCAGATTGGACTGTGGCACAACTATCATCAGAAGAACTATGGAACCCTAGGGTGTGTGCCAAAATGCCCTTAACCATAACTAAAGATGGTGATGTGTTTATGTACGAAACAGAACGTCAAGCAGCTGGAAAATTTATTTCAAAAATTATCTGGTTCTCAAAAACTGAATCAGTTGTCAGAGAGGCGCCAGTGTTTTTAGAAAAGTTTGTTGGAAGGTATATCTTTAAAGACGAATCAGGGTTGCCGTACTTTATATCAAACGAAGCCAATCAGCTTAATAAAAATATAATTGATGTAGGGGAGGGAATTATTTTGCACCAAAACCTTTCTAATCTGAGCAGTACCGAAACTGTCACGCTTGAAAGAACCGAGACTATGGGGCCGCTACTCAAGATTTATGATTCGGAGAAATTGCAGACGTCGCTATTTGTGGTTGCAGACGGCCAGTTGCACCCAGCTACGGATTCATTAGTAGCATCACGTAAAGCTGATGATACCTATGTTTCGTACGATATCGGCTTTGATTTTGAGGCAAAGTACCGCCCAGACGGACCATATGAAACAAGTGTTTTGTTTGAAGGAGAGGAGGTTCTTGTCTTTTTGCCAGAAAGTAAGGTATATTCGTATATATTAGGTGCATACCGTTAGAATTATTTACATAAGCAAGCTATATGAACAAAAATATTTTGGTTGGCGGAATGGGTGTTTTGGTCGGACTGCTGGTATCCTCTACAATTTTAATGCTAGCAGAAACCTCTCAAAATAGCGCAACTGAAAATATCTTGCCCTCTCGTGCCTGGATGGAATACGCTCAAAATATAGTACGAACAGAGATAATGACGCCACCAGAATCAGCTCGACTGTATTCATATGTTGCGACTGCATATCATGAAGCTTTGGTAAAAACACAATCAGAAGCAGAAGCAGGACTGGTGGTGCGTGATGTAATAAATAAGATTGTGCCCACACATACTGAAGCAACGAATAACATTTTTGAAGAAATATCTAAAGCAGACCAGGTTACAGCAAGTGCAGAAGCAATGGAGGTGCAGAATAAATTATTTTCCAGACTAGAAACTGATGGCAAGAACGACGTGTGGGCAGGGGAGCGACCTTCGGGTGATGAGTATTGGACAGGAGAGAATCCCTTTGAACCAAATGCAAAAAATTGGGAGCAATGGATTGTTGAAGGTATAGATTTTGAGGTGTCTCCTCCACCAGTTCATGGTGGCCCAGAACATCAAACTGCCCTGCGGCAGGTTAAAGAAGCTGCTGTAAACCGCACACCAGAACAAGGATCAGCTGTTAATTTTTGGGGAGGGGTACCTGGTACCGAGGCACCGGCCGGTATTTGGCAAAACGTCTTTTATACGGAAGTAAAAGACCTAAATTTAACTGACGAAGAATACGCCTTTGCTCAAATGATACTGGCGCAAGCAATCGCTGATTCGTTCATTGAGTGCTGGACAGTAAAGTATACTTATTGGACTAGGCGACCCACCATGGACGATTCCTCTATTACACCCTACTTAGAAATGAATAATCCGAACTTTCCGTCGTATGTTTCAGGGCATTCAACTGTCTCTAGGGCTGCGGCTGGGGTGTTAAGCGTATTGTTTCCAGATAAGAGTGCTCTATGGCTCGCAAATGCAAGTGAAGCCCGAGACTCAAGATTATGGGCCGGTATTCATTTCCCGTATGATAATGAAGAAGGATTTTTGTTAGGTGAAGCAGTTGCAGCAGCAGTAATTGAGAAACTATCTTTGCAGGCACTGTAAGGACATTGGGGGATAAACAATTGTAGAGTCCGTAAAGCTTGCTATATACTTAAATATATAGCCTAACAATCTCTCATTAAAATATCACTTATGAATCTAATTCATGGCCCGAACAGAAATGACGATACAGAGGGACAGCCTATTGTAAGGGTAAATAGTAATTTTTCTGTATCGACACCGGTTTTGTTTGTTGGAGTGTTTGTGCTCTGTCTCACAGGGTTATTTTTATTTGATTTATACCAAGAGAAAACAGAGGAGGCTTTACAGGCTGATATCCTTGAACAAAAAGAGATTGTAGAATCTCTAGCAAAGCCATGGTCTGAACAAGAGCGAGATTCGAGGCAGGAAGACTTGAATAAGTTTATTGCTGAAGTTGATGTACAAATTAGCGACCCTTCAATTGATATAGACACAAAAAAGCGTTTATTGTTGAGTAAGGCAATGGCACTCGGTTCAGTACGTTCGCTTGGGGTGCAGTACGATGGTATTCTAGAAGCAGCCAATATCCTTAATTCTCTGTATTCGACCGAAACTACCAACACCGACAGTGATAAGTTTAAGTATGCAACAATTCCTTTTTATATTGGTATGCTGCACTCGACCTGTTATTACCCTGGCTTAGCTCAGGCACTTCCGTCTCCATACAGCGATCAATATAAAGAATATGTAGAAATAGAAGGTCTGCCAGAAAAGCAAGCTGTACTTCTTGCGTTTGACTCATTTGCTGATGAGGGAAGGGATCCTCGATACGAAAGAGACGCGGCTGCAAGCATGAACCATGCGTATATATTAGCCTTATATTTTTATGCATACGGCACCCAGGTGCGCCCAGTTGAACTTGATCCTGCTAGTAATGAAGTTGTGTTGTGGAACAAGTTAGCAACTTTGCTCGAGACTAATATTAAGCCAATTTTAATTACTGGAGTTAACCGGAGCGTGATTGATCCTGCCTTTCGATACGCTTTTGCTTATGATATTAGCAAGACATATACCAATTATGCGATAACTGATGAGTTGAACGCTCAAATTGACGCCAACTACGAAAAAGTCTTTACTCTTATTGATGAGAATGAAGAACAAAGTGATGAAACAAGTGTAGCTGTAGCAAGTATTCTTAATGCCATTTTTTACCTTGAGTCTATGCATAGGCGGTATGATGCGGGTCAATTAGATGCTGAGCGAGTGCAAGAAGTTATAAATATCTTTATGGATAACGTCTCACTCAATACTGACACTCGGGAACTATACTCCGGTTATTTCCTTGAGGGTGCTACAGAGGAAGGTAAATGGATGCCAGTAAGAGCTGGATTCATGAACTTGGTGCCGCAGTACCCAGAATTAAAGGCCTTCTTCTCTGACTCATTTGGAGTTGATCTGTAAGTGCAGGTATTGCTGTTTCGTTACTGTTAAAAACGCATGGTAAACACAGCTGTACTAACGTCGCCCAGAATATATAAAATTGTCTTAGTTCTTGTACTCTTGTTAACTGTTGCCTTTTGTTTTATCCAGCCTACAACTCAGTTTCGATTAGGCAATCTTTTTTTTGGAGAACTTCCGTCTTTATATAATGTGCGTTTAGCACAGTATTTTTTTACTTCAGCTGCATATCCGCTAGTAGGGGAGACGCCAGTCTACTCACATTATCAACTTTCTCGTACATACTTTATTCAGGGTGAATTAGAAATATCGTTAAGTGAGGCTCGTAAGGAGTTGGCGCAGTACCCAGATAATAAGCGAACAAATTACATACTCGGCTTAACGTACGGCTATTTAAATAGAGAGGAGGAAGCAATTGAAGCCTTTTCAGAATTTATTAAAGCCTACCCAGAATCTTGGGCAGCTCGCAATGATATGGCTTGGTTACAGTTTAGAATTGGTGACGTAGAGGGTGCGCTGGCTACCTTAGAGCCTGTATCAACCGTGCAAAATCCTTGGGTACAAAATACCTACGGCACCCTGCTTTTAAATAATGGTAAAAAAGTCGAGGCCAAAGCGGCATTTTTGCTGGCCGAGGAGTTGGTATCAAATATGACAGAAGAAACCTGGGGTAAAGCCTATCCTGGAAATGATCCTAGAGTCTATAGTATGGGACTCGAAGCGATGAAGGTGTCCATTACAAAAAATCTGGAACTAGTTGCTGAAGGTGTCCCTGTTGTGTCCCCTGCCGAAGAAGGGGGGTAATTTAAATAGGTGATGTAAGTACGTGGTACTATTGAAATAGCTTATAAAGAGTATAATTAAATAACTCTAAAGAGTATGAAAACAATTTCTAAGTTTCTGCACCGACTTATTTTACCCACTGTGCTAGTAGTCGGAGGTCTCCTCAGTGTAACAGCTTTTGCTGCTGGAGTTTTCTTTGTTACAGATGAAAAAAGCCCACACACTTCAGAGCTTGCATTTATTGAACACTCCTCAGATACTTCAGTAGTTGGCTCGGTGGTGCCAGCCAGTTGTGAAAGCTCGCCACCAACTAATCATTTTGCTGGAGATTGTCCAGCCCCAGCCCCAGCCCCTGTTAATGGTGGTTGGTCTGGCTGGTCAAGTTGTTCAGTTACCTGTGGCGGCGGTACTCAAACCCGTAGTTGTACCAATCCTCGTCCAGCCAATGGCGGAGCTAATTGTTCTGGCGCTTCATCGCGTGCTTGCAATACCCAAGCCTGCCCTCCTGCAGTCACCCTTACTGCCAATCCGGTTAAGGTTGGTCTTGGAAACTCATCAACCCTCACTTGGGTGGTGGCGCGAGCTACTAGTTGCACAGCTTCTGGAGGTTGGTCCGGTGGTAAGTCTGTATCTGGAGGGAGTCAGGGGGTAACACCAACAGTAACAACTGCATACGGACTCACTTGTACTGGTCCTGGGGGCACGGTTGGTACTAGTGCTGCTGTAAGTTTGCCAACCGGTACTCTTTCAGCAGGACCTTGTATTATCTCGGTAGAAGCCCCAAGCTGTCGCTCAACTGTTACTTGGACCGCTAATAACTTTATAGGCACTCCTCAAATAACCCAAACAACAAGCGGTGAGGTAGCAGTGCTCACTAACCCGACCAGTTTGGCTGTGACACCAGATGCATACACTATAAAACTCGATGACCTGCTAAGTGTCTTTGAAATTACTGCTACAGCGAACGCTACCTGCGCTGCTGGGGGAATTTGGGTGCCTTCACTTGGTCGTTGTGCCGCCATTCCAATTATCACTATCGACGCTACTCCGGATGTCATCCGCAGTGGTGAGACCGCTGAGCTCAGTATTATTATTGATTCAATCTACGACCTAACCTGCACAGTTATTGGTGGTACTAATGAGATCATTGCACACCGTGGTACAGTAAATGCAAGAGCTAGTTATACTACTATTACTGACGCGCTTACGTCTGCTCAAATAGTTCGTATCAATTGTGTAGCAGATATCGCTGCTGAAATTAATAACTTTGCAGAAACTCGAGTTAATGTTGTCCCGATACTACAAGAGACTTAGAAAAGTGATTGAGATAACTAAACTAGCCCGACGCCTTTGGCGTCGGGCTTTGTTGTTGTGGAGTTACCACAAATTGCGTATTTGGCAATGTTAGAATTGAAGTAAGAAACTTAATAATTTATTACAACCAACCCTATGTCATTTTTTAGAATACCAACAGTAATCTTTGCTTTTATTTTCTCCATAATTGCAATTTTCCCTAATTCAGTCTTAGCAGAAACATACACTAGCGAACTACAGGCTGCGTATGGATTGTCAGCGGAAGACGCACTATATGTGTCACAGCGTATGGAGTTTGAGGGAGTTACTATGTCTGATACTGATAAGGTCACTGAATTTGTCAGCGAACGAACAAGTGATCGAACAAGTCAGGCTTTGGTATATCCGACCCGTGTCACAAGTGTGCGAGCCGAAGAATCTTCGCCTGGGATTTTTAAGGTATCGTTTGATCTAAAAAATGACGGAGCTGCTCAGTCTGGTATAAAGTACCGAGTTTCACTTCGTGAACAATCAGTGGAAGAGAGTGCTGTTGAGCCTCGTACCTACTCACAATATTTCCCAGAAGTTGTTACTTTGAATGCTGGTGATACATTGACTCGCACAGTTGATTACTTTGTACCAAGCTATACACCTGCTGGGGAGTATGTTTTGGCAGTAGAGCTTGGTGGTGACCATGGTATCATCCACGCTGTTGGTACTGTCTCCGAATTTGTTACAGTAACAAATCCTCCTGCTCCTTTATTTGTTCAGTACGATACATGTCAGATGACAGTCGAAGGGGAAGATTTAGTCTTTGATCGTTTGGCGGGAGTGGACGTAACTCCAGAGGAGGAGTTGCGCCTTGAGTGTGTGGTACAAAATATCTCAGATAAAGAAATTGTTGCAACTCCAAACTTTACAACCTATTTACGTAATCTGTGGGGTAATCAATTAGGTGATGTGGTGGTTGGCGGCGAGGTGCAAGTATTTGCTCCACAAGAGCAACGTAAAGTCTCGCTGGTTATTCCAAAGATGAATAATCCGCAAGCTTATGACGTAAGGGTTGATTTTAAGGTTGGAGAGATGTTGGTGGCAGAGCCAGTAATTGCTCACTATGTAATACAAGGTGATAGCGCCACTATTCATAGTGTCACTATGAAAGATATTGAGTATAAAACAGGTGACATTGCGGTTATTAATCTGGCCTGGACCGGATCGGCGGCAGACTTTATAGGTTCTCGCAGCGGTAATGAAGTTACTGAAGGGGAAAGATTAACAGCGGAGGTATTTTTACATACATTATCTGGTGTTCAGTGTTCAGATACAATCACACAAGAACTTGCTGTTGAAGCCAAGGGTCTGGCTGAAATTAATGTTCCAGTTACTTTTGATTGTGAGACAGTGGTAGCCGAAGTGGCACTCAAGTCCAAAGACGGCACTGTATTGAGTGAGCGAGCATTTAACTTTGGTTCAATCAACGTTGAGAAAGAAGAAGTGGTAGCGGAAGAGAATTTGGGCCACAACAGAAACATTCTTGCGGGTGTGGCTATTGGGACTTTAATATTGTTGGTAGGTCTAATTATCCTTCTCAGAAAAAAGCCAATTAATCATATTGTGGCTTCGTCCATTATTATTATTGCCTCGCTAGGTGTTAGTACTTATGTGTATGCTGCTTCACATAGCTCAAGGACAGATATGTGGAATGTGCGAGATCAGGGATGGTCAACCCATACCGCAACTATTGCAATGTCAGGACCGTCTGGTACTTATCGAAATTCCAGCAGCTTTGCCTTTGCTGGTAATGTGGCAAGTGCGAGTTGTGCAAATACACTTTCACGCTCTCGATTTGAGTTGAGAATTACAGGACCGCAGAATGTTTCGGGAAATTGGAATGCTTCAGCCTTCAGTTATTCTCGTCGAGCAAATCAGTTTGTTAATGGAAATTATCGAGGGGTGATAACTTGGACTGATACAGGTTGCCAACGTATTGTCGGTGGATCTACTGCAACTTATCCAGCCGATCGATATACTGACCATCAGTGTACGAAAAGTCCAAACGTATCTGAGACATTTTACTTCACAATTGATAACGATCCTTCAGGTTCTGTTAGTGCTGGCGGTTGTACGATTGCTGCAGGAGCCAGTACTTGTGCTACTGTCGTAAACTGGTCAATCCTTAATCCAAAC
>Ga0209542_10015867_pt1 | contig 12569 bp, 21 predicted proteins | sample RifCSPhighO2_01_FD_184028 | JGI IMG/M metagenome (GOLD analysis project Ga0209542, IMG submission 184028) | Soil microbial communities from Rifle, Colorado - Rifle CSP2_plank highO2_0.1 (SPAdes) (version 2) | ecosystem: Environmental > Terrestrial > Deep subsurface > Rock core/Sediment ...
CAGTACCCTCAGAAGCAGGTTTAAGTAATATTTTAGCTGCTCCCAATTTAATAAAAATTTCATGGGGGATTGTCCCGTTAGCAATAGGAGTTTTAATCATATGTTTTTTGGCATAAAGTATTGCTTTTCTTATTGAAGACTGAACATCTCTAGCCTTTCCTAAGCCGACCCCCACTTTTCCTTTTTTATCACCAACAACAACTAGTACTGAGAAACCGATCTTGTTCCCGCCTTTTGTTTTCTTTGAGACTCTGTTAACCTGGAGGACCTTTTCTTCAAAAATCTCTTCGTTATTTATATACATAGATCTATAAATTTAAGCCTGCCTTTCTTGCTCCTTCAGCAATTTGTTTAACTCGCCCATGGTATTTATATCCATTACGATCAAAAACCACGTGTATAATTTTCTTTGCTAAAGCTGCTTTACCCAAGATCTCTCCTACAAGATATGCGGCTTCGGATTTCGTTTTGCCAGAAGCGTTTTTACCTAAATCTAAATCACTGAATTTTAAAGTGGTTTTTGCTGGTTTATCGTCCACCACCAAACTTGCATAAATATGCTTATTCGACCTAAATACAGAAAGTCTAGGTTTGTTGACAGTACCAATTACTTTTGCTCTAACTTTTCTCTTACGCCTTTCCCGACCAGTGTAATTTAACATAGATTTTAGGCCTTAATGTCTGCTTTCCCAGCCTTTCCGGCTTTCCTTTTAATAACTTCACCCTGATATCTTATTCCTTTGCCCTTGTATGGCTCTGGTGGCCTTTGGCTTCTAATACCTGCCGCCACTTCTCCGACTAAACTCTTATCAACACCCTCTACGGTAATTTTATTTTCTGCGACTTTAAAAATAATTCCTTCGGGTGCTTCTACCTCAACCGGATGCGAATAACCGATATTAAGTACTAACTTATTCCCCTGCAAGCTAGCTCTAAATCCAATACCGGATAGTTCTAGAGTTTTACTAAAACCTTTCGTTACTCCTTCGACACTATTTGCTAAGAGATTACGAGTCAACCCATAAAGAGCTCTGCTTTGGCTATCTTCGCTTCTATTAGTAAGTATTAGTTGCGAGTCTTTTTGCTCAATAGAAAGTTTCTCAACTAGTTTGATTTCCTGATCACCTCTTGGACCGTTTATCTTAACAGTTTTTCCTTCAGTTGTTACCGTTACCCCAAGGGGTAGGTTAATCGGTTTCTTACCTATTTTACTCATTACCAAACCTCACAAATAACTTCTCCACCAACACCCTTTCCTCTTGCTTCAAAAGCAGTAAGTAAACCTGCTGGTGTTGAGAGAATAATAGTAGACAACAAAGAAACTTTTGGAAGTCTCTTTTTACTCACATATACTCGCAAACTCGGTTTTGAAATTCTTTTAACCCTAACTATTCCCGGGCTAGAATTCCTATATAGCAGCTCTATGTCTATCTTTTTCCCAGAATCATCAACAATCACCGACTTTATATACTCTAAATCCACTAGCTTTTTGAGAAGCTTTTTTTTAAATTCTGAAGAGGGGACTCGAACAACTTCTTTTTTTGCCATATAACCATTTTTTATTGTCGTTAGCATATCTGCAATCGGATCTGATATCATAATAATTAGGTTGCCTTTATTACTCCTGGCAACTCTCCTTTATGAGCAAGATTTCTAAAACAGATTCTGCATAATCCAAACTTTCTTATATAAGCACGCCCTCTGCCACAAATTTCACATCTGTTTTTTTCTCTAACTTTATATTTAGCTTGTTTTTTTGCTTTAACAATCATTGCTTTTCTTGCCATATTTAAAAATCCCTCAATTACTTCTCAAAAGGCATGCCTAACTTTTCTAATAGTTTTTTGGCCTCTTCTTTATTTTTGGCGCTTGTATTAATGATCATTTGAAGACCTGTTTGTTTTTCACCCTTCGTATATTCAACTTCTGGAAAAATATTAATCTCTGAAAAACTTATCGATATATTCCCATTTTTATCAAATGAGGCTTTTTTCACACCACGAAAATCTCTTAATCGTGGTAGTACGACAGAAACCATCTTTTGAAAAAAATCAAACATTTTTTTACCCCTCAGGGTGGTTTTAAACCCCACCACTTGTCCTTTTCTTATTTTAAATCCAGCAATAGCAGACTTAGCTTTAGTTGGGATCGGTTTTTGACCTGTTACTTTTGCGATATTATCGGCTACTACCTCCTGTGCTTTCTTATCATCTAAAATTGATCCTAATCGACTATTGATTACAATTTTTCTTAGCTTTGGAACTTCGAAAATATTCTCTAAACCCAATTCAGATTTTAATTGGGATTTTATCTCTTTTTCATATCTCTGCGAAATGGTTAAATTTGTTGCTTGCATTTCCTACAAATCCTTTCTTTCTTACCTTCATTTAATCTATAACCAACTCTTGTTTGCAAATTACACTTTGGACAAATCAATGCCACATCAGCCACATTTATTGGCTTAGCAAAATCTATAATTCCTCCCTGAACCACTTTCGCTGAAGGTTTTAAATGTTTCTTATACAAGTTAAGACCGGTAATTAAAACTTGGCTTTTCCTTGGAAATACTTTTTCAACTTTTCCGGTTTTGCCTGCATCTTTACCAATTGTTACCATAATTTGGTCTCCTAGTTTTATTTTCATATAACCTCTGGCGCTAAAGAAGCTATTTTAGCAAATCCTCTATCCCGTACTTCTCTGGCTATAGGACCAAAAATACGAGTACCTTTAGGAATTCCACTTGGGTCTATAACCACCGCAGCATTATCATCAAATCTAATGAGCGACCCGTCTTTTCTTCGCTGTTCTTTCTTTAATCTCACCAAAACTGCTCGTACAATTTCAGAAGTCTTAACCACACCAGTAGCGTCAGCCTTTTTAACTGTACAAGTCACCACATCACCAAACCTAGCAAATCTTTGTCTACTCCTACCAGGTATACCTATAATCATTAATTTTTTAGCCCCTGAATTATCGGCAACATTTAAAATACTACGATTTTGTACCATTTATCACCTCAACAATTTTGAAATGTTTTTGAGCTGAAATAGGTCTAACTTGCTCTATTTTAACAACATCACCTAGTTTAGCTCCTATTTCATTATGTGCTTTAAATTTCTTACTTCTCCTGACTCTCTTCTTATATACAGGATGGGGAACAAGCCTCTGAACTTCAACAACAGCTGTTTTGATCATTTTATCGCTAACCACCTTACCAGTTATGCTTCTCATAAGATTACCCGATCTCCTTTATTTTGGTTAAAATTCTAGCAATACTGTGCTTTTTTATCCTAATTAAGGATGGGTCCTTCAATTTATTTTGATTATGATCTAACCTAATCTTAGCTAACTCTTCCCTCGATTCAGTTAAGAGTTTTTTAAGTTCCATTACATTTTTATCATTTAGTTCATTTTTCTTCATTTTATTCTCCACGATCGACAAACTTTGTATGTACGGGTAGTTTGGCGGCGGCTAATCGAATTGCTTCTTGTGCTACAACTTTCTCTACCCCACCAATTTCAAAAAGTATTCTTCCAGGCTTTACTACAACCACAAAATGATCAACCGCTCCTTTGCCGGATCCCATTCTTGTCTCGGGTGGTTTTTTTGTGACAGGTTTATCTGGGAAAATTCTGATCCAGATCCTACCACCTTTTTTAGTATATCTAGTCATTGCTCTCCTAGCAGCTTCTATCTGGCGAGCTGTAACCCACCCTGCTTCTTGGGATTTAAGTCCAAACTCACCAAATTCAATATTATAGCCTCTTTGGGCAACGCCAGAACGTCTACCTCTAAAATTAAGCCTATATTTAACTCTTTTTGGTTGCAACATACTTAATTAGTCTCCTTTTTTCCCTTATTTATCCATACCTTCACACCAACCACACCGGCAGTAACTGTCTTTGCTGGAACTACTGCAAAATCAATGTTAGATCTTAGAGTTTGAAGAGGTACGCTACCAATTACTAGTTTTTCTCTTCTTGCAATTTCTGCACCATCAATTCTTCCACTACAAACAATTTTCACTCCCACCGCACCTGCAGATTTTACCCTTTCTGCAGTACGGGCCATAACTCTTTTTATTGGAAAACGTTTTTCGATCTGGTCAGCAATACTCCTTGCTACCAAAAACGCACTCAAGTCAGGGTTTTTTATTTCGATAACATTTATCTTTAATTTTTGATTAATAAACTTTTCAAGATTCTTTTTTATTTCTTCTATTCCTGTGCCAGATCTTCCAATTACTATCCCCGGTCTGGATACATGAATATTAATAGTTATTTGATTCACTGATCGCTCTATTTCCACATTAGCTACACCAGCATGTCTTAGGTTTGACATTATCTTATCTCTTATTTGTATATCTTCCAGAAGAAGTTCTTTATATCTTCTTTTATTTGCAAACCATTTTGACTGCCAATTTTTTACTTGCGATAATCTAAACGCAATTGGATTTACTTTTTGCCCCATTTAATTTGATTCCTCCAAAATAACTTTAATGTGACTTGTTCTTTTAAGAATCGGGCTTACTAAACCTCTACTTCTTGGTCTAAACCGCTTCCAATATTGTCCCTCATTAATAGTTAGTTCTTTTATTACAAGATTATCTTCTTTCAAACTATAATTATGTGTGGCGTTACTGATCGCACTTTTTATAACTTTAGAAATTGCTATTGAGGGCTTTTTGGTTATAAATTTCAACGATTCAAGGGCCTTTGTTGCACCTTTACCACGAATAGTAGCAGCTACTAATCGAGCTTTTTTAGGCGAAACTTTTACGTTTTTTGCTTCTGCTATCACTTCCATCTTAAGTTCTTAAAATTATGTTGGTGTCAACAGTCTTTTAGCAACTGTTCCATGGCCTCTAAACGTTCTGGTTGGAGCAAATTCTCCTATCTTGTGACCAACCATAGCTTCGGTAATAAAAACTGGTTTAAAGGTTTTTCCAGTATGAATCGCTAGTGTTACACCAACCATTTCAGGTGAAATTTGACTATTTCTTGCCCATGTTTTTATTGGTTCGCGAGAACCTTCTGCTTTGGCTGCTTTTACTTTTTTTATTAGCTTTTGATCAACAAACGGTCCTTTCTTGGATGACCTTGCCATAATTTTACACAATCCTTTTCTCTAAAAAATTAATTGTTAAAACGAAAATTAACATAATACCTATATTATTTCCTCTTTGTAATAATAAATTTATCGCTGTTTTTACCCTTCTTCCTTGTTTTTTTACCCAAAGTTCTTTTACCCCAGGGGCTTTTAGGTGAACTCATTCCAATGCCACTTTTACCTTCTCCACCACCATGTGGATGATCCCTCGGACTCATTGCTACCCCTCTCACAGTAGGTCTAATTCCTAGATGCCTTTTTCTTCCGGCCTTACCAAAAGTTATATTTTTCCAATCGATATTACCTAATGTTCCAATCGTAGCAAGGGCAGCTAAAGGGACTTTCCTAATCTCACCCGAAGGCAATCTTAAATGAGCGTGGCCTCCCTCCTTAGCCATAAGAGTGGCATAAGAACCTGCTGAACGTGCTAACTGTCCGCCTTTACTGGGTATAAGTTCTATATTATGGACCTGAGTACCCAAGGGGGTATTCTTTAAAGGCATAGTGTTTCCCAGTGTTACTTCAACCTTCTCTCCAGAAATAATTTTGTCGCCTATTTTTATACCATTAGGTGCCAGTATATATCGTTTTTCCCCATCTGCATAATTTACTTGAGCAATTAAGCTTGTTCGGTTTGGATCGTATTCGATCGAAACAACAGTAGATGGAACACCAAATTTATCCCGCCTAAAATCAATCAACCTATAAAGACGTTTGTGCCTGCCTCCCTTGTGGCGAACACTAATTTTCCCAGACCTATCTCGCCCACCCGTTTTTGGAATTGGTTCAACTAGAGACTTAAGAGGCCTCTGCCGAGTTAAATTTTCAGCTGTTTTAGTCATAAAACGCCTTGCTGGTGAAGTTCCTCTCAATTTCTTTATTGCCATTTTTATTTCTCCTTACGCTCAAAAATATCTATTTTTTGATCTGCTTTAACTAATACTGTAGCAATTTTTTTATCACTTAAACTGTACGCTGTTCTCGTTCTAAAGTTTCTTTTCTGTTTACCATGAATGATTCTTGTTTTAATGTCTAACACATTCACATTAAAAGCCTTTTCGATTGCACTCCTAATCTGATGCTTATTGGCCTTAGCTTCAACTTCAAATGTATATTTTTTAGATTCTGTTTCAGCCAAACTTTTTTCACTAAAAATTGGTTTTTTAATTATATACTTCATTTATCTTCACCTTTTAATAAAAAATGCTTAGTTAATCCCTCGATTGCTTCTTCAGTAAAAATAATCTTATTGTTACTAAGTACGTCATAAATATTCAAATTAACCACACTCTTTACACTAATATCCTTAATATTTCTAAACGATTTATCAATTATTTGGCTTTGAATGGGTAACACCAAAAGAATCTTACCAGAAATCCCTAACTTGGTCAGAAGTCCTAATGCTTTCTTAGTATTCGGCTCTTTGGCATTAATACCCTCAATAATTGTTAGGTTTCCTTCTTTAAACCTCTGGGAAAGTGCAGAAAAGAGTGCTACTTTTTTCATCTTCTTAGTAATTTTTAATGTCCAATCACGCTGTTTGGGACCGAAAACCGTACCTCCCCCTCTCCAATGAGGGGCACGTATGGTCCCTGCTCGGGCCCTTCCAGTGCCTTTTTGTCGCCAAGGTTTTGCTCCTCCTCCTGCCACTTCGGAACGAGTTTTTGTAGATGCAAGCCCTTTTCTCTGATTAAACAAATATACTCTTATAGCTAGCTGCATGAGATTACTATTAGGCTTCAGATCAAATATTTCTTTTGGCAAGAAAATTTTCGAAATTTCTTCCGCTTTCGCACTGTATACCGGTAAGATTACTTTTTCTTTTTTTACGACATTTTTTTTTGCTTTATCTGAAACTTTTTGCTTCATTTAATTTAATCTTCCTCACTTTTACCAACTTTGTCAGCTGTTAATTCTGGTTCTTTATTCGTACCAACAGGTTTATTTGAAATCTCTTCTTTAGATTCTTGTGTTGTCCCATCTGATTGTTTAATGAACGGAACAGTTGGGGCCTCAGGCTCATGATAATCTTTTTTCCTTTTTGAGGATTTTTTTATTAAAACAACAGAATTTGACGGACCTGGTATAGAGCCTTTTATCTTCAAGATGCTATTCTCATTATCAATCTCTATTATCTCCAAACCACGAGCCGTTACTTTAGAAAACCCCATATGACCGGCCATCCTGGTTCCCTTTAGAACTCTACCGGGGGTCGTAGCAGCACCAATTGACCCAGGAGCACGTTCACGATCTGATTGTCCGTGTGTCCTTGGACCACCAGCAAATCCGTGTCTTTTAACCACACCAGCGAAGCCTTTCCCCTTGGAGGTGCCAACAACATCAACAAATTCCCCTTTCTTGAAAACATCAGATACTTTTATCTCTTGGCCTAAAGAAAGTTCCCCGTCAAAGGGAACTTCTTTTAAAAATTTCGGTGCATCCAAAACCGTAGCTTTCTTAAAGTGCCCGATAAGTGATTTAGTTGGGTGTTTTTCTTTTCCGACACCAATCTGTGCTGCTTTATAACCATCTTTATCTATTTCCTTTACTTGAACTACAAGATTTGGTTCAATTAAAACGTTAGTAATAGGCGACCAACGATTATGAGAATCGTATGTGCTTCCCATATTAAGTTTTTTTCCTAAAAGTCCCTTTACCATATTCAAATAAAAAAGGCCTTCTTCGGCCCAGAGTTTGAAATAATTTAGTTTATATAGATAGTCTACATTTTTATTTCTATATCCACGCCCGCAGGCAACTCAAGGTGCATTAGAGAATCTAACGTTTTAGGTGTTGGTTCTATAATATCTATTAAGCGCTTATGTGTTAGAATTTCGAAGTGCTCACGCGCATCTTTATCTACATGAGGCGAAGTTGTCACAGTAAATCGCTCCCGTTCTGTAGGAAGCGGTATGGGACCAGCTATTTTTGCGCCTGTCCTAATTGCTGTATCTAATATATCCTCAACAGAGTCATCTAACACTCTTGCATCATAGGATTTTAAACGTACTCTAATACGACCTTTCGGCATAAAACTAAATTAATGAGATTGCTTTAGTTATGAAATAATCTTGGTGACTACTCCTGCACCTACAGTTTTACCACCTTCCCTAATAGCAAATCTCAAACCTTCCTCTAACGCGACTGGGCCGATTAATTTTACTGTTAGTTTAGTATTATCTCCTGGCATTACCATCTCAGTACCCGAAGGCAGTGCAGATTCGCCTGTAACATCTGTTGTCCTAAGATAGAATTGAGGCCGATATCCAGAAAAGAACGGTGTGTGACGACCACCCTCTTCTTTTGTTAAAACATATACTTCTGCTTCAAATTCAGTATGAGGCTTAATCGATCCTGGAGCAGCTATCACTTGTCCACGCTCAACGTCGTCTTTTTCAACCCCACGCAGTAGTAACCCTACATTATCACCTGCTTGACCTTCATCAAGTTGTTTCCTAAACATTTCTACCCCGGTAACAACTGTAGACGTTGTCTTGGGTCTAATACCAACAACTTCAACGTTATCATTAACTTTCACCCTTCCACGATCAATTCTACCTGTAACTACGGTTCCTCGTCCCTTAATAGAAAATACATCTTCGATCGGCATTAAAAACGGCTTGTCTAAATCTCTGGTTGGAGTTGGTATATACTCATCAACTGATTTCAGTAATTCCTCAATACTCTTCTGTGCTTCGGCATCTCCTTCTAAAGATTTCAAGGCACTTCCTCTTATGACTGGAATTTCTTTTCCTGGGAACTCATATTTTGTTAATAATTCACGAATTTCTTCCTCGACAAGATCGAGAAGATCCTTATCATCAACAGTATCAACTTTATTCATATACACAACTATAGCTGGTACTCCAACTTGGCGGGCAAGTAAGATATGTTCTCGAGTCTGAGGCATAGGGCCATCTGCAGCAGATACAACTAAAATTGCACCGTCCATCTGGGCTGCACCGGTAATCATATTCTTTATGTAATCGGCGTGACCTGGTGCATCTATATGAGCGTAATGACGCTTACTTGTTTCATATTCAACGTGTGCAAGGGCAATTGTAATACCTCGTTGTTTTTCCTCCGGTGCGTTATCAATTGAATCAAAAGATCTAAATTCCGCACCTCCCCCAGCAGATAAATACTTGGTTATTGCACTAGTAAGAGTAGTTTTACCATGATCAACATGGCCAATAGTTCCAATATTTAAATGCGGTTTAGTCCTCTCAAATTTCTTGCTTGATCCTTCAGCCATAAATTACCCGCCTCCTGTTCGGGTGATATTTAACTTTAATTCAAACATCCAAGCAACTTATTTATTTTACCAGAAGAAGTCAAGTTCAACTAGGTTTCTTTTCTTCTTTAATATTCTGGTTGATAATATTATTTGCAATATTAGTTGGAATTTCTTCGTAATGGGAGGTTTCCATGTTAAAGCCTGCTCTGCCTTGGGTCATGCTTCGGAGAGATGTTGCATAACCAAACATCTCAGCCAACGGTACTGAACCTTTAATTATTCGTGTATTACCTCTAGCTTCGGTTCCTTCTATTCGTGCTCTTTTACTCGATAAATCACCGATAATATCCCCCATGAACTCTTCTGGTGTAGTTACTTCTATCTTCATAATAGGTTCTAGGAGAACTAGTTCTGCATTCTTACTTGCTTCTTTTAAAGCAAGTGAACCGGCAATTTTAAAAGCAGCTTCAGAGGAATCAACATCATGATAGCTACCATCGTATACAGCTGCTTTAATATCTACTATTGGGTAGCCTGCTAAAATCCCATTTGCCATTGCCTCGCGAGCTCCTTTTTCAATTGCCGGAATAAATTCTTTCGGAATAGCGCCACCAACGATTTTACTAACGAATTCTTCGCCTTCCCCTCTACCCTTTGGCTCTACACGAATAAAGCAATGCCCATATTGCCCTCTACCACCGGTTTGACGTATATATTTTCCTTCGCCAGTTGCAACTTTCTTTATAGTTTCTTTGTAAGCTACTTGAGGCTTACCGACATTTGCACCAACCCCAAACTCCCTTTTCATTCGGTCTACAATAATATCAAGATGAAGTTCTCCCATACCTGAAATGATGGCCTGCCCTGTCTCAAAATCTGTTCTCATTTTAAAAGTTGGGTCTTCCTCTGAGAGTTTTGAGAGTGCTAGGCTCATTTTTTCTTGATCGACCTTCGTTTTTGGCTCTATTGCCAAGGAGATGACCGGTTCCGGAAAATGTATTGATTCCAAAATTACTTGCCTAGACTCATCGCATAGAGTATCCCCGGTAGTAGTTTCTTTTAAACCTACAGCTGCTGCTATTTCACCAGCGGCTATTTCTGAAATCTCTTGCCTTGCATTTGCATGCATTAATAATATTCGTCCGACTCTTTCTTTAACACCTTTGGTTGAATTGTGCACATAAGATCCCGCTAACAGCTTCCCAGAATAAACTCTAAAATAGGTTAACCTACCAACAAATGGGTCTGTCATAACTTTAAATGCCAGCGCGCAAAAAGGTTCATTAGTATCTGTTTTTATCTCTATTTCTTCACCGCCTTTTGAGTTTTTACCTTTAATGTGTGGGGTTTCAAGCGGCGAGGGAAGATATTCTATTACCGCATCTAAGAGAGGTTGAACAGCCTTATTTTTAAGAGCGCTCCCAGCCATTACGGGAAATATTTTTGCTTCAATGACAGATTTGCGAAGAGTTTGTTCGAGACTTTCTGTATTAATTTCTTCTCCATTTAAATATTTCTCTAAAAGAGCTTCGTCTTGTTCAATTATTGCTTCTACCAATTTTGATCTATACTCTTCAACTTTGCTGGACATTTCTAAGGGAATCTCGGTTTTTTGAGGTTCTTTTCCCATATCATCTGTGTAAATAGTTGCTTCTCTTGTTATTAAATCAACCACTCCCTTAAAGGAACCTTCTTGGCCAATTGGTAATTGTATTGGGTGGGCATTCGCACCAAGCTTGTCTTTAATTGTGGACAAGCTCATATAGAAATCACCCCCGATAGCATCTAATTTATTGATAAAACAGATTCTTGGAACCTTATATTTATCGGCCTGACGCCATACTGTTTCCGATTGAGGTTCCACTCCCATCTTCCCATCAAATACCACCACTGCTCCATCCAAAACTCGCAAAGACCTTTCGACTTCGGCAGTAAAATCAACATGTCCAGGGGTATCTATAATATTTATGCGGTATTTTTGACCTTTAAACGGTCCTCCGTGGGTCTCCCAAAAGGTTGTAGTTGCTGCAGATGTAATGGTAATGCCACGCTCTCTCTCCTGCTCCATCCAATCCATAACTGCAGTACCCTCGTGTACCTCACCAACTTTGTAGGTTTTACCTGTATAAAATAAAACGCGTTCTGTAACAGTAGTTTTACCCGCGTCTATATGAGCGATTATTCCAATATTTCTGATTCTATCTAAAGAGATTTTTTCAATCATTTTTTGTCAATCAAAAAACACCTTTTGGTGTTGTCGGCAGTTTGCGTTAACCTAACAACAAATTAGTGAATGCTTCTAGATAGTGCAACCGAAGGGTACTATCGCAAAGCGTTTGCTACCAGCGAAAGTGAGCAAAAGCTTTTAGAGAGGGGGTGCTATTGAAACAAACGGCTTTAATAGTAATGCACCTCTCGCAAGGTTTTTGCTATAATCACTTTCGCTACCAGCGAAAGTGAGCAAAAGCCTTATTAGCTTCCGCCATTCGATGTGTATTTTCTTTTTTCTTTACAGCGCCACCTTGATTTTGGTAAGCATCAAGTAACTCTGCTGCTAATTTATCTATCATCGTGGGGCATTCTGTAGTGGAGCGTGCTTTTGCCGAAGTGATCAACCAACGGATAGCTAAAGCTTCTTTTCGGTCACCACGAACTTCCATTGGCACTTGGTAACTTGCCCCACCAATTCTTCTTGGTTTAACCTCCAACTTTGGAGAGATGTTTTTTAGCGCTGTTTCGAATACTACTATTGGGTCTTTATTTTGTTGAGAGATCTTACCCAAAGCTCCATAAACAATTTTTTGAGCGACGGTCTTTTTTCCCTGATTCATTAACCTGTTAACAAACCTAGTAATCTGCCTATTTCCATAAATTGGATCTGGTTCCAGTTTTCGCTTTGGGGCTCTTTTACCTCTCATGAAACCTCTGCCTCCGCAATTTCAGCAGGAGCCTCAGTTCGTTTTGTATTTGGACTTGTCAAAATTCTTTTTGTACCATATAAACTTCTCCCCTGTTTTCTAGATTCCGTGCCAGTTGCATCGTAATGACCTCTTACAATATGATATTTTACCCCTGGAAGGTCTTTTACTCGACCGCCTCGTACTAAAACTATTGAATGTTCTTGAAGAGTATGGCCGATTCCGGGTATATAAGCTGTGATTTCTTTTCTATTTGAAAGTCTGACTCGAGCTACTTTCCGAAGAGCCGAGTTTGGCTTTTTTG
>Ga0209542_10015870_pt1 | contig 12567 bp, 11 predicted proteins | sample RifCSPhighO2_01_FD_184028 | JGI IMG/M metagenome (GOLD analysis project Ga0209542, IMG submission 184028) | Soil microbial communities from Rifle, Colorado - Rifle CSP2_plank highO2_0.1 (SPAdes) (version 2) | ecosystem: Environmental > Terrestrial > Deep subsurface > Rock core/Sediment ...
ACCTGACCAATGCCAGAAGGTCAAACACGGAGGGTCTTATTATCTTCGGATAAAAAGGCTGGACTGTGTAAGCCCTGGTGAATGTCGGCCGTAACTATAACGGTCCTAAGGTTCTCGATCTGTGTAAACGGGTCGAGAAGGATTAGGACTGTCTGGTTACTGGAGTAAATAGTTGTAACAAATTACACAAAACGCTACCTTGCTTCGTGGTAACACGAAGAGAGTCACATGGCACGTAGAGACTATACGCCACGCTCCGCCTCATCGGCGGATGAAGACATAGTCCTTCTTATTAAAAGGAATAGGAGAGCGAAATTCCTTGTCTGGTAATTGAATTGCCAGTCCCGACGGTGACGTTGGGAAAAAATTCGGCTTATAACGGTGGAGCTCCACCTCACAAGAGAGGGTAATACCGTGGGAAGTCATCCTGAGCGCAAGTGAAGGATTGACCCCGTAACGACTTATGCACCGCTAGCCAGTGGCGCATAGATAGCTTAGATAGTACAATTAAAGTTGTATGAATAGCTATAACACGCCGGCTCTGCGACGAGATCTCGCAAACTACATCTCCGGTTATGTTGATGGAGAAGGATGCTTTTCCGTTTCGTTCTCGAAACGCGACAAGCTTCTTATAGGGTGGGAAGTAAAACCAAGTTTCTGTGTCGGTCAGAATTATGACCGGCGAGAAGTGCTTGATCTGATGATGTCATACTTCAATTGTGGACATATACGTCGCGATTGGGGAGACAGGACGCTCAAGTATGAGGTACGAAAATTGGATGATCTTCTAAACAAAGTGATTCCACATTTCGGAAAATTCCCATTAATATCAGCAAAACAAAAAGATTTCCTGCGATTTGCAGAAATCTGTAGACAGATGAAAAGTTTGGAGCATCACAAATTACGCGGTTTGAGGACAATTCTCAAAAACGCGTACGAGATGAACGGATCAGGTAAGCGCAAGCTTCCCCTTTCTGCTATTCTCGAGACAATTCGCAGATGAAGATATAGTCTAATGCCCGCAGGAATGCGGGGTAGGAGGTTCTACTTCGCGCAAGTGGAACGATCAAACTCAAATGAAGTTCAGACGCGCACGAATGGTGTAATGACTGGAGAACTGTCTCGGGGACCTGCTCGGTGAAAATACAATACCGGTGAAGATGCCGGTTACCTGCAGTTAGACGAAAAGACCCCAGGAGCTTTACTGCAACTTGATATTGAGAGTACGGTTACGATGCGTAGCATAGGTGGGAGACTTTGAAGTGCCGATTTCGGTTGGCATGGAGTCGTCAGTGAAATACCACTCTTCTAGATTGTACTTTCTAACCTCGACGGAAAAAACGGCGAGAAACAGTATCTGGCGGGCAGTTTTAGTGGGGCGCTATCCTCCTAAAAAGTAACGGAGGAGTCTATTAAGGTCGGCTAGGCGCGAATGGAAACCGTGCCGATAGTGTAATGGCATAAGCTGGCTTGACTGTGAGGCGTACATGCCAAACAGGTGCGAAAGCAGAGCATAGTGAACCGACGGTCCGTGTTAGAGGCGGCCGGAGATTATCGGATAAAAGCTACCCTGGGGATAACAGGCTGGTTGCGCCTAAGCGTCCATAGCGACGGCGCAGTTCGGCACCTCGATGTCGGCTCAACTTATCCTGGAGGTGAAGAAGCTTCCAAGGGTATGGCTGTTCGCCATTTAAAAAGTTACGCGAGCTGGGTTCAGACCGTCGTGAGACAGGTTGGACTCCTATCTACTGCAGGCGTTCGATTCTTGAGGGGATTTGACTCTAGTACGAGAGGACCGAGTTGAACCGACCTCTGGTGTACCTGCTGTCCTGCCAAGGGCACCGCAGGGTAGCTAAGTCGGGAACGGATAAATTCTGAAAGCATCTAAGAATGAAGCCAACCCCAAGATTAGGAATCGTTTGAGAGCCCTAGGAGATGACTAGGTTGATAGGCGCTAGGTATAAGCACCGTAAGGTGTTAAGCCGAGGCGTACTAATTGCTCGAATTCTATTAGGAAACATAGAAATCACTTCACTAATAATTCTGTCCTGCTAAATGAAATCAATTTACCCTGCCATCGCGGGGTTTTGGTCAATAGTTAATCGAATTTTTTGTTTTGGTGGCTCGACGCAGAGGTCACACCCGTTCTGCCCAGTACCAGAGCAAAGCTCGGTACGGGCCAAGCATTCCGACCTGCCCCGTAGTAAATTTTGAGATTTAAAGATTGAAAGTTTGGTTTTGGTGGCTTGACGCAGAGGTCACACCGGTTCTCATTCCGAACACCGAAGTTAAGCTCTGTAGTGCCGATGATACTCGCAAGGGGAAAGTAGGTAGCCGCCAGAACCAAGTTTTCAATCTCAAAATTTTACTACTGGGGACACGGCAGTTAAGCTCTGTAGTGCCGATGATACTCGCAAGGGGAAAGTAGGTAGCCGCCAGAACAAAGTATTTGATACACTGTATCTGATGAACCAATGGTCTACCCAGCGCAAGAGAATCATCTTATCCATTATCCTTTTAACTCTCGTCGTCCTGATTGGGATGCCGCTCTTTTTCTTATTCTACCGAACACCCACTTGTTTTGATAGCAAACAAAATGGCGATGAGACTGGCGTTGACTGTGGCGGGTCGTGCCAGCTTCTCTGTACTGCCCAGTCTCTACCCCTTATCCTCAAAGGCGATCCGCGAGTACTTGAGCTAAGACCGGGTATCTACGAGGTAGTCGCTATCGTCGAGAACCCCAATGCCGCCGCTGAAATTCTTCGTGCCCGCTATACTCTTAAACTCTTCACAGAATCGTCCTCCACAGCCGTGCGTAGCATAGAGTCAGAGGTTTTCGTACCCAACAACGGCGACTTTCTTGTCTTTGAAGGCCCTCTCAATATGGGAGAAGGGCGACCTGTCCGAGCCACGCTTGAATGGCATAGAGATGCATTTGTTTGGCAGAAAACTACCCAAGTGGTTAAAGACGTCATGGCAAGAAACGTCGCTCTCACCAGAGAAGACAGTAAACCGAGAATTGATGCGATTCTCGTCAATAATTCACTAGACAAAGTTTCCAATATCGAACTGATTGCGCTTGTCTCGGGAGAGGATGGCAATCTCATAGCCGCTTCGAAAACTTTTGTGGAAGATCTCGCCGGAGGGGTTTCGGCGCCAGTTGTTTTTAACTGGCCAGAGCCTTTTAAGATTAAGGAAAATATTTGTGGTTACCCCGTAGATGTCGCTCTGGCCATTGACCGCTCCGGTAGTATGAACTATCTGGGAATTAATCCGCCGCAACCTCTCACTGACGTGAAAAATACTGCGCGCTATTTTATCAATCAGCTTGGGGGAAACGACCTCTATTCCCTTATCTCTTTTGCCAACGAAGCCAGTCAACCGGCCAATGCTACTCTTGGTACCAACCTGGAGACTATAGGGCGAGCCATAGATAGTATCTCAATCGCCACCACCGGTCCGCAGAATACGAACATCGGAGCCGGTATCCTGGCCGCCAGAGAAGAATTAAATTCGGCGCGGCACCGTCAGGATGCTGACAAAGCTCTGGTGCTTCTGACAGACGGAGTGCCGACCCTGCCAGTCAAGGCCGGGGCGAGAGATTATCCCAAAACCTACGCGCTGGAAGCGGCATCGCTTGCCCGACAAGATGGCATCAGTATCTACGCCATCGGTCTCGGTAAAGATGTGGGTGTTGATCTTTTGAAAATGCTTGCCACTACCACGGCCGAGGCCTATTTCGCTCCTTCGACCAAGGAGCTCAATGGCATTTACAATCAGATCGCGACTAAAATCTGCAGAAAAAATCCAGCTGTGATCGATATTTACATACGCTTTCTCCCGAACAAAAGTTTTCTCCGATGACTGAATCGATCGCTAAGTTTAGAGACAGAATGTATGTTGACTGGTATCTGTTTGTGCCGGCCATTTTAGTTTCTCTGGCCGGACTGGCGACCATGAACTCATTCTCCGGTGAAAATTATTTCTTCTTTCGCCAAAGTATCTGGCTTCTGGTCTCGGTTTCTATATTCTTTGCCACTACCACAGTAGACTGGCGGTTTCTGCGTAGGGCTAAAGTGCTTGTGCCCCTTTTCGTTGCCACCCTCTCGGTCCTAGTTGTTCTCCTCTTGGCGAGCGAAGTGACAAGGGGTGCGCAGAGTTGGTTCCGATTTGGAGCTTTCGCTCTTCAACCCTCCGACCCGGCCAAGCTGGTCATCGTCCTCTTGCTATCAAAGTATTTCTCCCGCAGACATATCGAGATAAAAAACCTGCGGCATATTCTTGTCTCGGGTGCCTACGCGTTTTTTATTTTCATATTGGTTTTTTTGCAACCAGATTTCGGTGGAGCTCTAGTGATCTTCGGGATTTGGCTGGGAATGGTCCTTGTCTCCGGTATCTCTAAGAAACATCTCGCTTTCGTGGTGCTTTTGGGCATAGTCACTTCAGCTATGCTCTGGATGTTTGTCTTTGCCCCGTATCAGAAGGCTCGCGTTGTCTCCTTTATCCATCCCTTAGCAGATATCCGGGGCACTGGCTACAACGCCTACCAATCGACTATCGCTGTTGGTTCGGGCGGGATTCTGGGCAAAGGGATTGGTCAGGGTAGCCAGTCCAAACTGCGATTTCTACCGGAATATGAGACCGATTTCATTTTTGCCGCTTTCACCGAGGAATGGGGATTTATCGGCGCGGTCATTCTCCTAGCGCTCTGCCTTGCTCTCGTTGTGAGAATTACGGATAATGCCCGGCTAGCCGCCACCAACTTCGAGACTTTTTTCGGTTTGGGCGTTGTGATCTGGTTCTCTGTCAACATCGCGGTCAATGCCGGTATGAACTTGGGTCTCCTGCCAGTGACGGGTATTACCTTCCCTTTCATGAGTTACGGTGGGTCGCATTTGGTCACCGAATGGCTCGCTCTGGGCATGCTCTCGAGCATGAAGCGCCACTCCCAAGGCCCGAGGTTGTGAGTAGAGCTGAAGAGTATTTTCTACCATCTTTTCGAATGAGAAGTTTTCTTGGATTGATGCTTTCAAGTTCGCGCCAAGGCGTTTCCTCAAATCCGGGTCTTCTGCCAAGAGAATCAGAGTAGAGAAGAGTGTCTCCACATCTTCAACTGGTACGAGGATACCATTAATGCCGCTCTCAATAATCTCTGGAATCCCGCCAACACTAGTTGCAATTACTGGTAGTCCAGCCAATCCTGCTTCTAAGAGAGCGTAGGGCAGACCTTCGGAACGAGATGGCATGCAGAAAATGTCGAAGCCGGAGAGAAGTGCGCGGGCATTATCGACGAATCCCTTGAAAGTCACTGAATCAGAAATACCTAAGTTTTTGGCCATATTTTGTAGATTTTGCCTCTCTTCACCTTCGCCAACTACGACAAGCTTAGCCTGATGCTTTTTTATAAACTTACTCCACGCTGTCAGTAGCACATCCAGTCCTTTAATCTTATGTAATTCAGCGATTGTTCCCACAGTAAAAGTCTGGTCCACACGTGGAATAGGGTCAAATCTTGCTATGCCATTATGAATTACGACCAGCTTATTTTTTGTGAAAAGCCATTTTCCCACGTCGTCCTTCGTCTTCTCTGATACACAAATAGTTTTATGCGCGAATAGTATTGTGAGCCAAGTGAAAAATTTTATCAAAACTTTCTGCCACACTGGGCGGGGCTCATTGAAGGCCCAGCCATGGGCGGTAAAAATGATGCGTGGCACTCCCATGATGCGACCAGAAAATATTCCAGCCCCTCCCATCTTAGCGCTATTGATATGAAAGACATCAGGTTTTTCACGCCGGACAGTTTTGATAATAAATAGGAGCCGAGAGGCGTCATTTAATAAATCTATATCTCTGCCAAAGCCGGGGATTGTAATGACTCTGATATTTTCAGCTTTTAACTTTTGAACCAAGGGACCACCTTCTCCGCACATCACTGCTACATCATGTCTTTGTTTTTGCATCGCTGTGGCCAAGTCGCATACATAGCGCTGGGCGCCTCCGAAATTTGATTTGGTAATGCCGTAAAGGATTTTCATTGACATTGGTTATTTTATCATATATAGTTGTTGGAGAATAACAACCTCTCGGTCTCATAATATAACACCAACTCAGCGGGGTCCCATCATGACATCGACTGAGTATTACCAGTGTATAATGTTCTATTGACTACGTTACTTTCTACCTATAGGCATAAAATAACGTATCAAGAATTAAGACCAAATTCATGACGGAGATGACGGCCATTCTCTATTTCGTTAGCGATCACATATAAAATTTCTTTTCCTACACCAAAATCTGTTTTCAACAATCCAATAACATCCTCACAATCATACGGGTATATCCATACACTATCCTGTAATCTATAAAATCCTGCTTGATTGAAAAGTGTAGCTACTTGCTTTCGAATCCCTCTTTTCTTTTCTGGAATATCAAAAATAATCATTCTCCATTTGCCATCCCACTTTCTAGATTCCTTCAATTCATGATTTGATAGCTGCCATCGTCTTAATACCTTTTCCCCCTCTACTGTCAGTCGGTAGCTTCCATTTTCAAATTTTAACAATCCACGCTTAACGAGTTTTATCGCAGAAGATGAAATATATTCTCTTTGACGTAGCTTTGGTAGAATTCCCATTTTGCTCATGGCTCCCATGACATTTGGGGCAATAAGACCGATACTCAAAACTCCAATAGTCGCCACGGAATTCAAAATAAGTTTCTGCAAATTTTCTTTTCTGTTCCTTTCCTCTAATCTGCCCATACGTTATTATCTGACTATAGGCATATTATAACGTATTGCAGAATAAATTGCGAAATAAGCTAGGCGCTATTCTTTTAGCGCTCTTTTTGTGGTATAATGCACGCCTATGAGTCTCTCCAATAGGAAAGAGCCCCTCGTCCTTTTCTTAGGCGATCTTAGCTCCTTCGTGGCAGCTCTTTGGCTGTCTCTCTTCCTGCGAAGTTTTGAGATGCCATCCCGAGACTTGTTCTTAACGCACTTGCTGCCTTTCAGCCTGCTTTTCGTCCTTTGGATTCTAGTTTTCTACGTAGCGGGCTTATACGATAAACACACAGCTATCCTCAGGTCGAAACTACCGAGTATTCTCGCCAATACTCAAATTGCTAATTCAACATTGGCAGTAGCCTTTTTCTATTTTGTGCCTTTCTTCGGTATTACTCCCAAGACTATCCTCTTCATTTATCTGTTGGTCTCTTTTGTGTTCATCCTCTTTTGGAGAATCTATGGTTATTTTGTCATTAGCCACGGTCATGCAAACAATGCCATCCTTATCGGTTCCGGGGACGAGATGAAAGAATTGCTTGAAGAAGTTAATAATAATTCAATCTACAACATCAAATTTGTCTCTTCTATCGACCTTGGTCGTGCTGACGAGAAGGGTTTCTGGGACGAAATTATCCCCCATATTTATTCTGAAGATGTCTCTGTCATAGCCATCGATCTGGCCAATAAAAATGTCGAACCGGTCCTACCGCATCTCTACAATCTGATTTTTTCCAAGATTAGTTTTGTCGATATGCATAAAATTTACGAAGACATCTTTGATAAAGTACCTCTCTCACTCCTTGATCACGACTGGTTTCTAGAAAATATCTCCGCTCTTCCTCGCGGGGTCTATGATACACTGAAGCGTTTGATGGATATTGTCATCTCTCTTTCGCTTCTTTTCATTCCCATACTTTCGTATCCTTTCATCTTGATAGCCATGAAGCTTGAAGACGGAGGACCAGTTTTTACCTACCAGGATCGTATTGGACGCAATAACCATGTTATTCGTATCTTGAAATTTCGGACCATGCTTTTCAACGATAATGGTGATTGGCGCAATAAAGGTGTGGCCAATAAAGTGACCAAAGTCGGTAATTTCCTTAGAAAAACCAGGCTTGATGAATTTCCTCAACTGTGGAACGTACTGCGAGGAGATCTTTCTCTGATCGGGCCCAGGCCGGAATTTCCGGAGGCGGTTAAACACTATACTGACGAAATCTCCTACTACAATATTCGCCATCTCATTAAGCCGGGCCTCTCTGGCTGGGCGCAAATCCATCAGGACAAACCTCCGCGTCACGGTCTTGATTCTTTTGAAACTGCAAACAAGCTCTCTTATGATCTCTATTACATCAAGAATCGCTCGTTTCTCCTGGACATCAAGATCGCCCTGCGAACCCTTAAGACGCTCGCTTCTATTGCCGGTCGGTAAATTTGCCGTATAATGGCGCTCTATGAAGTCGCGTAAGCACATCTATCTTTCAGCCGTCCTCCTTCTTGTCTTCGTATTCCTGGGATATTTCTTGATAATCGGGCAGAGGCCGGGAGCAAAGTTCTCATTTCGTTTCGGGCTTGATCTAGTTGGTGGGACGGAGCTTATCTATAGGGCTGATATTTCTGAAGTTTCAGATGTGAGTGGTGCCATGCAGTCTCTAAAAGAAGTGATTGAACGTCGAGTTAATATCTTCGGCGTTTCAGAGCCACTGGTTCAGACAGAGAAAGCAGGTATCATTTCTGGCAATGGAGAAGAGCGTTTAATTGTTGAGCTTCCAGGAGTAAGTGATATTGAATTGGCTAAGAAATTGATTGGTGAGACGCCGATTCTTGAGTTTCGTCTCGAGAGACCAGAGGCAGAAGCCATCATCACTCAAGCAAGCGGCACCCCTGTGGCACTGAGTGAGGTATTTTATCCAGCGGAGCTTACAGGACGTTATCTTTCCAGAGCTAGGGTAGAGTTTGATCCTAATACTGGGGCGCCACTTATTGGTCTCGAATTTACATCAGAGGGGGCGGATTTATTCGCCAAGATCACTCGAGAGAATATAGGTAAACCGCTCGCTATTATTCTCGATGGTGCCGTACTTTCTCAACCAGTTATTCAATCAGAGATTACAGGTGGCAGGGCACAGATCACGGGCCAGTTTACTCCCGACGAGGCTAAAGCTCTCGTTAGGAATTTGAACTATGGAGCACTTCCTGTACCGATTAGTCTCGTCAAATCGCAGACGATAGGTGCCTCTCTGGGTGACGAAGCTCTTTATGCAGGTCGTCGCGCCGGGATAATCGGTTTCCTGATTCTCACAATCTTTCTCATTCTTTGGTATAGACTGCCGGGTCTGGTTTCTTCCTTGGCGCTGGTTTCTTACATCATCCTTTCGTTAGTAATCTTTAAAATGGTGCATGTTACTCTGACTGCCGCAGGACTCGCCGGATTTATTCTCTCTATTGGTATGGCAGTCGATGCCAATGTCCTGATATTTGAGCGTGCTAAAGAGGAGTTGAAGAAGGGGAAAGCTATCAATGATGCTCTCCATGAAGGTTTCTCGCGCGCGTGGCTTTCGATCAGAGATTCTAATATCGCTTCAATTATCACCGCCGTCGTACTCTTCTGGTTGGGGACATCGGCGGTGAAGGGTTTTGCCTTGACTCTCGGTATTGGAGTGCTGGTATCGATGTTCACAGCCATTACAGTCTCCCGCGCATTTCTCTTCGCTGTTGCACCTAGAAATGAAAATAGAGTCAATAGATTTTTATTCAGTAATGGTTTCCATAGATAAAATGTTTGTCGTACGCTACAGGAAAATATGGTTTATTTTCTCGGCGATTTTGATTGCTCTATCCGCATATACTATCTTGGCTTACGGATTCGATCTCTCTATAGACTTTAAAGGTGGAACTATTACTGAAGTAAGATATGAGGGAGAACTTCCGGGAAAGGAGTCAATCGAAACTGCCATCAAAGCTCTCGGGATCGGAGGCTTCTCTGTACGACCGTCCGAGAACGATAGATATATAGTCCGCACCAGTGAACTTTCTGAATCAGAACAACAGGGGCTTCTAGCGGCTTTTTCTCAAGGCCAATCCGCATTTACAATCGAGAGGCAAAATACGATCGGGCCTACGGCTGGTTCAGAACTCAAAAGTAAGGCCATCAAGGCCATCACGGTGGTTGTGCTCATGATCGTGCTCTTTGTAACCTTCGCCTTCCGCAAAGTATCTAGCCCAGTTTCTTCGTGGAAGTATGGATTAGCAACAATAGTTGCCCTTGCTCATGATGTGATTATTCCTACTGGGGTGTTTGTCTTTCTCGGCCACTTGATAGGGGTGGAGATTGATTTGCTTTTTATCACTGGTCTTCTAGCCATCTTGGGTTATTCGGTGCATGACACCATCGTGGTTTTCGACAGAGTGCGCGAGAATCTTCGTGTTAATACAGAGAAGAATTTCAAGGAAGATTTTGAAACCACCGTGGGCAAATCTGTGGCCCAAACTTTCGGCCGATCAATTAATACCTCTCTGACTATCTTCATTACTCTGCTTGCTCTGTATTTAGTAGGCTCTACGGCTACCAAAGATTTCGCCCTGCTTCTTATTGTAGGCATCATCGCCGGTACCTACTCTTCTATTTTTGTCGCTTCACCACTCCTGGTCACTTTCTATAAATTGCAGAGGAAATAAACGTTACTTAGCATGAAAATAATACTCACCAACCATTTAAAATTCAGACTCTATGACCGTACTCTAGATATTGAGAAAATCAGGTTGACCGTAACGCGTCCTGCGTTGTCAGTTCCTGGGAAAGGTGATAGTATTAAATATCAGCGCGAATTTGAAGGCAGAATTTTAAGAGTAGTGGGAAAGCATATTGTATCGAAAAGTACGTTTATAGTGTTAACTGCCTATTATCTTAAATCAAGAACATGAATGTAACTTATGACAAAACAGTAGACTGCGCATACTTTAGGCTTACTCCAAAGCGGAAGGTTGCTTGGACGGAGCCACTTAAGGATTGGTTGATGGTGGATTATGATAAGAATGGCAAATTGCTTGGTATCGAGGTCCTGTTTGTTTCGGAGCATCTGCCAGACCTTTTTGGTATTAATGGTTTAAAAACTGGTCTAGGGAAAAAGATAGGCAAAGCCCGTCAGCTGGCTTAGAGTCTGACATTTACTGGTTACTTTCTATATATTAAGTTAAAATGGAAATATGAAATATCATAAAATTGCATTACTATTACTAATAATAGGAGGTCTTAATATGCTATCAGCTGCTATATTTGGTTGGGATTTTCGATTTCTCATTCTGTACCCAGGTTATGTTTATGTATTCAAAGGGGTTGGGATCCTGTTTGGTGTAGCCGCACTCTATGAATTGTCGCATTGGTCTAAAGTCTCAAAGCTCTAAAGTAAACCTGCAAGGCAAGGCCTAAGTAAACCTGCAAGGCAAGGCCTTGCAGGTTGGAAATTGAGGAGCTCTTCGAGGAATAAAATAATCTGATCACTTCTTGCATACTCTATAAGAAAGTGATATCAATAGTATGGGCACGAAACATTGGCTTGGTGAATTTCGCGGGACCCCGTGGTTCGCGAATCCGACCCAAGTTTACAGCCGACTCTAGTGGTTACGCGTATGGTCGCTCCTAGGGTGACCATCGGAGAGCGTAGTCATAGGGAAGTCCTCGCGGGACCCAGTCTCGGCGGCGGACCTCGGTTGACAGTGCGTGCCTGGGAGAGCTCCGTAGCTCTCCCTCGTCTTTTTCAATGCTTTAAAAATGACGCTTGACTCTAGATTTGATATCTGTATACTTATCCCCACGTCTTGACTACGAATAAACCCGTCGTTGAGACGGGTTCGTTGAAAATTGAATACTTGAGAACGCCCCGCTCGAAAGCGGGGCAAACAAGTCAATGTTTATTCTTATAGGATCATGTGAACAAGAGTTTGGACTTATCGTTTTCTCTTTTGTTCCGTTAATATTAAGAGTTTGATCCTAGCTCAGGATGAACGCTGGCGGCGTGGATGAGGCATATAAGTCGTGCGATGCAACTACCAACACCTAGCTTCTAACAACCAACAAGTTGTACTGAATGCTAATGGCATTCAGATACAGAAAATTTAAGGTTTACCAAGATGCTATTAAACTACATAGTCTGATAGTAAAATTAGTAGCCAATTTCCCAGTAGAATTTCGTCATCTTTCCGATCAAGTAAAGAGAGCGGCCCTCTCTATAGTCTTGAATATCGCGGAGGGTTCGGCAAGGTTTTCCGATAAAGATTTCGATCGCTTTATTGGTAATTCTCTCGGATCAACTGACGAGGTCATATCCTGTTGTGAAGTAGCTCTAAACGAGAAACTTATTTCTTCCAATGAATTTGAAACAGTCGAATCACTTGGGTTGGAAATATGCAATCAGTTAGGAGGTTTATCAAAGAAACTAAAAAGTTAGGAGTTGGATGTTAGGTGTTGGTAGTTGTGGAGCGGCAGACGAGGTAGTAAAACGTAGGGACGCACCCAGAAGTCTGGTATAGCTTCGCGAAAGCGGAGGTAATCCCAGATGTGGTCGCCGATGAGGCGACCAAAGGAGTGATTCGCTTCTGGAGCGACCTGCGGAGTATCAGCTAGTTGGTAGGGTAACGGCCTACCAAGGCGATGACGCTTAGGGGACCTGAGAGGGTGACCCCCACCGATGGAACTGAGACACGGTCCATACACCTACGGGTGGCAGTAGCCGAGAATATTCGACAATGGGCGAAAGCCTGATCGAGCGACGCCGCGT
>Ga0209542_10015872_pt1 | contig 12565 bp, 12 predicted proteins | sample RifCSPhighO2_01_FD_184028 | JGI IMG/M metagenome (GOLD analysis project Ga0209542, IMG submission 184028) | Soil microbial communities from Rifle, Colorado - Rifle CSP2_plank highO2_0.1 (SPAdes) (version 2) | ecosystem: Environmental > Terrestrial > Deep subsurface > Rock core/Sediment ...
GAGACAGGGAAACCGCCGGCGGCCGTGTTTTTGTCCGCCGCAATAGTGATTTTCTTTCTCGCGCTTTTAGCCGCCGACTCCGTCGGTTTTGTTCCGAGTTATATTGACGATATAAATCCTGCCGGTAACTACGGAAAAATCGCGCTTTCAAATCTTCCACAGCTTGGAGAAGAGCAATCTCCCGCGGCGCTGCCCGAGCGCATCGCGATATCCGCGATTGGCATGGACCTTCCGCTCCAAAATCCCGCCACGAAAGACATTGACGCGCTCACCGAGGTTTTAAAAGCCGGGCCCGCGCGGTATGTGGATTCTGCGCGGTTGGGCGAGAAGGGGAATATGCTTCTTTTCGGCCACAGCTCGCAATTGCCAATCGTGCGTAACAGAATGTACAAAGCGTTCAACAATATCTCCGATTTGAGAGAAGGCGATTCCATTTCAGTTTACGGAGGCGGAAATGAGTACATATACAGCGTAAAGAGCGTGCGCGAGGGAGACGCGAAGAAGGATGTGATTGACCTCTCGCGCGAGAAAGGCGCGCGCCTTACGCTTGTCACCTGCAACACCTTCGGAGAAAAAAGCGCGCGTTGGATAGTTGAAGCCGAGTTCATCGGTTCTTTACCATCCTATCTGTAACATGAGGGGTGATGTCGGGAGTTACGAACTCCCGATATGGTCTTTGACACATAAAATAAGCCAAGGGGCGCCCTTGGCTCCAAGGATTCCCCTTGGAGTGATTCATAATCGCGCTAAGCTCTTCTTCATTGCATCTTTTTTGCATTGCTGTTACCCTTGAAGGGTATGAAAAAACTCAAGAGAGATACAAATTCCTATGCAGTCGTATTTACTCCCGCGGAAGAAGGCGGGTACACTGCCACGGTTCCTGCGCTTCCGGGCTGTATTTCTGAAGGCGATTCTTTTGAGGAAGCTAAAAAAAATATTAAGGAAGCAATAGAGCTGTACACAGAAGTTGACGGGGGTTTTCAATCCGCGACCGCTGATTTCATCATCGCGCCTGTCACGGTGTAGAGAAGGCTGATTTTAATATGCCGAGACCGAAACAGATGAATTCGGCACAGGTAGAAAAACTGTTAACGGCGAACGGCTTTACATTCGCTCGGCAAAAGGGCAGTCATCGCATATTCATCAAAGGAGGCATTCTTGTGATAATTCCATTCCGCCGCAAACCGCTCAAAAAGGGAACCCTCTTTGCCATATTGAAAGATGCGGGTATTCGTCGGTTTTGATAGCATTTGCAAGTTTCTTCCGAACATTCTGCAGATTAAACCTGCGGAAGTTCATTCAATCTGCACGAAGAAGGGATAGAGTTACCTGCCTGCGATGCTGCGCGACAGGCAGGCCTGCCTTTCGGCGGAAGCTTCTTTCTTGGCTTATATGCTAGGTCTTTGAGTATATATTATGGTGTTCCAAATCAAGGGGAGTCCTTGATTTTGATATTCCAAATCAAGGGGAGTCCTTGATTTTGATATCCAAATCAAGGGGAGTCCTTGATTTTGATATCGCTTGCAGGCTATCCAAATCAAGGGGAGTCCTTGATTTTGATATCGCTTGCAGGCTATATGCCAAGTTTACGAAAGAGTATTCGAGCAGAAGAATGCGTTCGCGTATTTCCATCTTTCGCCTCGCGAATACTCAAATAAGTTTCAATGAGGAATCTATTGCGCGCAGTTTTTTTCGCCGCCACATCTGCCTCGCGAGCGAGCCTGCGAATACCTGCGATATTTAGTTTTTGTAACACCGTACTCATGAATGAAAGTGTATCACATGATAACGTGAAGAGACACTGCAAATTGACGCAACGGTCTTTGATTTGGCTTAGAATAAGGTTTATCTAGGAGGGGTGATTGGCCCCTTACCACTTCTGCCTTCTAGGGACGGAAAAAGTGGTAAGGGGTTGACAAGTGGACAGGAGATGATATAATGACCGCCGATTGACCTGCTCCTGAATTGTGTTTGCATGAAAGCGTTGGATGCACTCTAATGCTTCCATGCCGGCGCAATATGAAGTTCCGGCTTGACCTTTTTTCAACCAGAGGAGTAAAATCATGAGCAAAAAACTCATGGCAGTACTCGCGCTAGTTATGGCGAGCGTAGCACCTGCGCCAGCGATGGCATGGGACGGTTCGTGGAACGCCCCCCTGATCATCGGGGGACTGTTGGGCGCGGCGTACGGGCAGCGGGTCATTCCGCAGCAACCTCGCATCGTCCAGCAGCCGGCGCAGATCATCATGATCGAGCGCCAGCAGCCGCAGGTCGTCATCGTGCGGGAAACCGCGCCGACGACAGTGGTCGTGCAAGCCGATCCGAGAATTGTTGGGACGGCATGCCGTTCCAACACCCACGGATGGACAGGGACTTGGGTGTCCCTATCCGACGGTTCCAAGGCCTGTAAGGCCTTTTGACAGCCTCCGGCTGTCGGTCGTGGGGGAGGAGGAAATGCTTAACAGCACCTCCCCCCGACCTTGTTTTTCATCTTGTGTTTATCAGATGGCGTTCCAATTTCGAAATGGAATTCCATCGGGTGATCGTAAGTTTACCCGTTTCGCTGTTCATTTACTTCAGGAGATCATCATGGCGCAAGCCAACAACCCGCAACAACCGGCACGTCGCCGGACAGCACCCGCAGCCGCAAACGTTTTGACGGGAAACATCACGGCATCAATCCCCGTCGCCGTCACTCCAGTGGGCTCGCGCCCCTGGTTCTGGCCGGCAATCGGCGGCATTTCTGCCGCCATCGCGCTCGGATTTTTGTTCTTCTCTGTGACGCATGTCACAGACGAGGGACGGGTTCGTGCCGCTGAATCCGCCGCGACCGCCAGGGTAACGGCGGAAGTTGCGGCTCGCCAAGCCGCCATTGACGCAGCCGTGGCGAAAGTAGCCACGGAAGTTCGCGACCGCGAAGCCGCCATCAAAACGGCGACCGACACGGCTGTGGCTCGTGCCACTGCCGAAGTCACCGCCCGTGAGGCAGCAATCCGGCAGGCGACGGCGGATGCTCGGGCGCAAGCTCTGGCAGAGGCCGCCGCACGGCAGCCGACGCAAGTCGTGGCCGCGCCGGCAGCCGAAGCACCGGCGACCGCCACTGCACGGTTTGCGACTCACGTCGCGAATCGCGGTGCAAACGCCGGGCGTGATCCGGCGGTGCGTTACTCGGGCGGCACTTGCCGTTTGAGCACGGGGTCAGCCGGCCTCGACGGCTGGCTGAAGTCCACCGGGGAAAGAAGGTGTTTTACCTTCTGAACCCAAAATGGTCCGGGAGAGTCGCTTTCAAAGCACGCTCCCGGCCATCCCTTCTTACCTTGACATTATCCTTAGACCTGTTATAATTGAAATTCAGATTGAATTAACAACTTAGTAATCGAAATATGACATATACAAACACAAGTGAAAGAAATATCCTGACAGTTATCGCTATTGCGAGTCTTTTCGCTGTTTCTGCTTTTGCGTTTGCCGGTGTCGCTCGCGCAGATGATTTCAACTATTCGGAACCATATGTTGGCAACTCTGAAGCCTATGCCAACTTCTCAGAACCGTATACATCAAATTATTCCCAATCCTACGCTAATTATTCAGAACCATATATCCAGAATTATTCCCAGCCATACGTATCAAATAATTATTCCGAACCGTATTCAAACTATTCCGAACCGTACGCCTCGAATTATTCTGAGCCATACGCAAATCTTAACATTGACCCGAATGCGGGGACGATAGACATGAACGCGTCCACGATTGATGTAAATGCTTCCAGCATTGACACTTACGCATCCAGTATTGACACCAATGCGTCAAGTATTTATTCCACGAGCTACAACGTCTATTCAATCCCAACCTACGACTACGGTTACAACAGCTACGGCAACTCGCTTGCTTATGGCGTTGGCTACGGGCTTGGTTACGCCGCGATGTCTTATCCTTACTACACATATCAGAATTATCCGGTCGTGGCTTCGGCGCCTTCAAACACCTCCGTCTACTCTCCGACAAGCATTGTCGCTCCGACGAACACCTGCACAGCATCAAACAGCTGTAACGACAATTCAGTATTCAACGCTCCTTCAACGGTAATAACCCAGCCGGCAGCAGCATACGTCGCGCCTGTGACTTACGCGACTCCGCAGTACAACGTGCAGGCATACGTTCCTTCATATTCGTATTCAAGTCCCTCTTACGTCTACACAAACCCGGCTCCCTACTACGCTCCAGTAAATCCAGTGGTAAATCCGAGCCCGTACGTCGCTCTTACACAGATTCCTTACACCGGATTTGATTTCGGTCCGTTCGGAAATGCGATGTATTGGATTGTTCTCGCAGGATTTGCAATTGCCGGCGCGTACTTGCTCGTCTACTACTTGCCGTCACTAAAGTTCCGTCAGGCGAATTTTCGAGGAGACCCCGCAGAACAGCAAGCTGTCTACGGGGCAGGCACCTTGCAAAGCCAAGGAGTCACCTCGGGAACCGAGAGCCACCTCGGAAACATTTACCGCGGGACAAGCGACATAATGCAGGTTATAAAGTCCGCGCACGGCGCGGCCCCGAGAATCGTGATTTCGCGCAACTAATCCGCCGCCGTCCGCCAAGCGAGCCGTCTCCAAGGTGAAAGCAAACCAAAACGCCCCGAGAGGGCACATCAGGTAGAGATGTGCACCTGTAGACGGGGCGTTTTGCGTTTGTGATATATAGATTACACCGTCGTTGTCTTTTTGAAGCCGAGATGTTTTTCTATGCTGTCTACGCGAACATCCAACAGTTTTCTCTTATCAAGTCCTGTTTTAACATCAGTTTTGATTGTATTGAGATCGCGTGTGTGCTCATCAAGTATCTTTGTGTGTTCATCAAGTATCTTTGTGTGTTCATCAAGTATCTTTGTATGATCGTCAAGAGTTCCCTCCATTGTTTCAACCTTCTCCTTAATAAAGATAACAGTCTCAAGGATTGTTTCCACATTCTTCTCCATTTTGGAAGTTTTTGCCACCATACCTTATTTCTTGAGTTTATAACTCTTTAGGATTTTCGCAATGGGTTCACCGCATTTCTTGCAAAATTGATAAGTTCCTGTAATACCGAATCCAAAACCCGCGGTAACGGAAGCGAGCTTATCCTCTTTGTGAATAACCTTCTTGCAATGGTCGCATTTGTATATCCACATAGGCGGTGGATTGTATCACAATGCCCGAAACGCGATTTCTTCTCGCGGCTTGTGGATAACGGCAATTTCCGAGGAGACACCTTCCAAAAGCGAAGGAGCCACCTCATTTTCCGAGGAGACACCTTGCGAAAGCCAAGGAGTCACCTCGGAAACAGAAACGCCTTGCAAACGCCAAGGAGTCGCCTCGTAAGCTGTATTACAGGGCGCGGGACGAGATTTCCTCCTTGAGTTTGCGGATAATTTCTTCTACGGCGAGGGCTCCGATTTTGCCAGTGCGCCCTTCCAGCGTTGCCGTCTGTGATTTTATTTCTTCATCTCCGACGACGAGAATATAATTTGCTTTTTCAACCTTCGCATTTCTTATGCGCTTGCCCAGCGTTTCGTTTGAATCATCAAGCTCCGCGCGGACGGCATTATCTCGGAGCTGTTCAAAAACCTCCCGCGCGTAGCCGGCCTGACTCACTGAAACCGGAATGACTTTTGCCTGCACGGGGGAGAGCCAGAGAGGGAAGGCGCCATTCAAGTGCTCTAGGATTATTGACATGAAGCGCTCAATGGAGCCCATGATGGCCGCGTGTATCATCACGATGCGCTCCTTCTCGCCTTTTTCATTAATGCAGTTAAGATCAAAGCGCTCGGGCATGTTCATGTCCAACTGTATCGTCGCAACTTGCCACTCTCGCCCCAGAGTATCAAGCGCGATGAAATCCAACTTCGGGCCGTAAAAGGCGGCCTCGCCCACGCCGTCAATCGTTTCCACGCCCTTCTCCTTTGCAATGCCTGCCAAAATATTCTCCGCGATTTTCCAGCGGCTTTCATCGCCGAGATATTTTTCGGGGTGTTTCGGGTCATGGAACGAAAGCCGTATTTTCTTCGGTTCAAAACCGAATACCGCATAAAATTCTTGGATAATGTCCCAAATCTTTATAAACTCCTCTTTAACTTGGGATTCACGGCAGAAGGCGTGCGCATCATCTTGAGTAAAGGCGCGGGTGCGCGACAGGCCGTTCAGTTCGCCCGATTGCTCGTCGCGATAACACATGGTCGTGTTGGCGTACCTTTGCGGAAGTTCGCGGTAACTCCACGGCTTTCGCGCGTAAATTTGCGTGTGATGCGGGCAGTTCATCGGTTTGAGCGCGAATTCGTCTCCCTCGCGCGTCTTCACGTGGAAGAGGTCGTCTTTGAATTTCTCCCAGTGCCCGCTCGTCTCGTAGAGGGCTTTCTTGGTCATGTGGGGAATTTCAACTTTCTCATACCCGCGTTTTTGCCGAAGTTCCCACACGAAGTCATCCAAAAGGTTCCGCACCAGCGTGCCCCGCGGTGTCCAGAGCGGCAACCCGCTTCCTACCAGTTCGGAGAAGACGAACAAATCCAGCTCGCGTCCAAGCTGTTTGTGATCCTTGATTTCCGGCGCATCCGCTTCACCCACCCCATTAGAAATTTGATGCGGATTATTGGAACCGGTATTTTTTGGGTTCTTGTTCATGGTCTAATGTTTCTGAAATACAATACTACGAGATTTCTAACGGGGCAGGTAGTTTTCAATATTACAGTGCTTTTGCGCGTTCAACAACAAAGGACGACTCGCCGTTGCGCAGCGAGAACTTGCCTTTGAGCATTACGCATGTGCCCGAAGATAAGAGCGCGGAGTTTTCTTTTAAGGTGCGCGGGAAAACAACGACTTCCACAGACCCCGAGTAATCGGAAAGCCGCCCGAAAACCATCCTCTCGCCGTTTTTAGTCAGGATGTATTGCAGGTTTTCAAGAAATCCCGCTATTACCGTCTCTACTCCTCTCGGGAATTTCTCTTTTGCGTCCTTTATGCTGATTTTTTGCCGCGCGAGTTTTTCTTTATGCGCATCCAATGGGTGGCCGGATACGTAGAGCCCGAGTAATTCCTTTTCCCACGCGAGGCGCTCTGTGTTGCTTGCAGGAGCGCCTGCAGGAATATTGAGTGTTGCGTTTGATTTGGGAGATGCACCGAACAGGGAGTTTTGATTTATTGGAACATCTGCGTGTTCGCGGTGGAAACTAAGTAGCAGGTCAATGTTGGCGAGAAGTTTCCCGCGGGCGTCTTTGGCCTGTGACGTTTCCGCGAACCCCGTTAGAAGTCGCGCCCGCGCTAGCGCGCCCGAAGGGCCTTGGGGGCGGGCTACTTCTAACGGGGCAAGTTCATCTAGCGCGCCGCATTTGATGAGCGACTCCAAAGATTTTTTGTTGAGATTCTTGTCGGGTACGCGCCGGAGAAAATCTGCCACGTCTTGGAACGGTCCAGCAGACTCTACGGCTTCCATAATTGAATCCGCGACTCCGGTGCCGAAGTTTTTTATGGAGTACAAACCAAAACGAATACTTTTGTCGTCCACCACGGTAAAGTTCCCCTGGCTCTCATTTACCGAGGGCGGAAGGATTGCAAGACCCATGCGCGCACATTCAGCCACCACCTGCGCCACTTTTTCCACATCTCCCGCGTCGGCGGTGAGGACGGCCGCCATGTAATCAACAGGATAGTTCGCTTTCATGTAAGCCGTTTTGTACGCAAGATTTCCATAGCTCGCGGCGTGCGCTTTCCCGAAACCGTATGCGGCGAACGTCTCTATCTGCTCCCACAATCTCTGCACTGTCTCTTTTTTCATCCCGTGCCCGATGCATCCGCGCGTGAATTTTTCCTTCTGCGCCGCCATCTCAATAGGGATTTTCTTTCCCATCGCGCGCCGCAGCTTGTCCGCCTCAAGCCATGTGTAGCCCGCGATTTTTATTGCAATCTGAAGAACGTCTTCCTGATAAGTGATGACTCCGTATGAATCCTTCAGTATTTCCTCCATTAGCGGATCCAGATACCGGACTTTTTTCGGGTCTTTCTTTCTTTCTATATAACTTGGAATGAAGGCCATAGGCCCGGGCCGGTAAAGCGCAACCATCGCGTTGATGTCGTGAACTCTGGAAGGGACGAGGTCAATGAGATAGCTCGTCATACCGGCGCTTGCGAGCTGGAACACGCCGAGCGTCTCTCCGCGCCCGAGCATTTCAAATGTCTTTTTGTCGTCAAGCGGCAGGCGGTCCAAATCAACCTTGATGCCTAGCCGTCTTTCAACTCTTAAAATGGAGTCCGCGAGAACTGAAAGGTTTGTGAGTCCCAGGAAGTCAAATTTGAGAAGCCCCGCTTCCTCAACCGCGTACATATCGTACTGCGTTATTTTTTTGCCTCCTTTCGGGTCTAGTTGTATCGGCACATATTCAGTAACCGGCTTGGGCGCTATGACAACGCCGGCGGCGTGCACGCCCATGTGCCGCGCATTTCCTTCAATTTTGCGCGCGAGGTCAATCACCTCGCGCGCGTCGGAGTCTTTGGTGTAAAGGTCCGAGAGCTCCGGCACGGTTTCAAGCGAGCTGTCAATAAAAACAGGGAAGCCCTGCTTTCCGAAAGGAATTAATTTTGCAATCGTATCGCCCACGCCGTAGGGGTGCCCCAAGGCGCGCGCAGAATCGCGCACGGCCGCGCGCGCCATCATCGTCCCGAATGTGCCTATTTGCGCGACCCGGGTATCGCCGTATTTCCCGCGCACATAATCAATGAGCTCGTCTCTGCGGTTGTCGGCGAGGTCCATGTCTATGTCCGGCGGCGACGGCCTCTCCGGATTCAGAAACCTTTCAAACGGGAGCTGGTACTCTATCGGGTTTACCGTGGTTATCTGCGAGAGATAGGAAACGAGAGAGCCGGCGGCGGACCCTCTTGTGTTCGTGAGAATCCCTTTTTCCCTCGCGTGCCGCAGGAGGTCTGCGACGACGAGGAAGTACGGGGAATATCCTTTGCTGGAAATAATAGAAAGCTCGTAATTGACGCGTTTTTTATTTTCTTCGGTTTCTTCCATTCCGCGAATCTTGAATCCGGAATACGCCAGTTCGCGGAGCGCTTCGTCGTGGGTGGTCCCCGCGGGCAGGGGAAATTCTGGAAACACCCATGTTCCTAGCTCCAATTCAAGATTACACATATCTGCTATTCGCGCGGTATTTTGAAGAGCCCTCTCTCTACCCGCGAAGCGCTGGATGGCATCTTTTTGAGATATAAAAGAAAAATCCCCAGAGAAATTAAAAGAATCTGCACCGTCGGCGTTTGCACCTGATGTAAGATTGCCGTCCTGATTGCGCTCTAGACTTCCGCCTGTACGAATTTTGTCTACCAAATCCCGCGCCAAGGCGTCTTCCTTTTTCATGTAATAAACCTCATGACCGGCCATCGTCTCTATGTTCAATTCGCCCGCTAGCTTCTCAATTTCTTTCACCCGCTTTTCATGCCCCTCTATTTCCGGGTGTATCGTAATTTCCATATAGCAATCTTTTCCATAATTGCGCGCGTACCAATTCGCAGATTCGCGCGCCCTAGCCCCGGCATAATTCCGGAGCGCCTCCGCCGGCCCTCCTCCAGAGGCAGGAAGAATTGCGACGAGCCCTTCACGATGCACTTGTAGAAGTTCGCGGTCAACTCTGGGCCTGATATGGAACCCCTCAAGAAATCCCTTTGAAACGAGCTGGATTAAATTATGATAGCCGGTGAGATTTTTTGCCAAGAGTACCAGGCGCGAAGGAGAATCGTCCACTCGGTGTTCTTTGTCGTGGCGGGTTCTGGGCGCCACAAAGAAATCAACTCCTATGATGGGTTTAATCCCTTTTTCCTTGCATTCTTTGTAAAAAGAAATGGCTCCGTAAAGATTGCCATTGTCTGTAAGGGCAAGCGTTTTCTGGCCGCCGTTTGTGGCGGCAGGCCGAGCCACGAAATCTGCTGATTCGCCTGTAGACGGGCCATCTGCCGCAGCTCCGGCTACAAGGTGGGGAATTTGGGGCAATGCTTCAAGCAGAGAGTAGTGGGAATGAACGTGCAAATGGATGAAATTGTTTTCCGAAGCGGACATGGGGGAAGTATACCGCGTGAGATATAACTCGTCGTGTTTGACAGTCATCCGTGAAATCAAGGGGAGTCCTTGATTTTTGTTTTGGTGCGGGCGCGAAGTGGTAGTATAGCCGAATGAAGACATTCGTAGTCGGCATTGACGAAGTCGGGCGCGGGCCGCTTGCGGGGCCTGTATATGTGGGGGCGGTTCTCGTACCGCGTAACTTTGACTGGAGATTGGTCCGCGGAGTTAGGGATTCAAAAAAGCTCTCGCCCAGCGCGCGTGAAGAATGGTACTGGAAGTTGCACGGCTTGCGGAAAGCCGGAAAGCTGGATTTCGCGGCCGCGTCTTCACCCCCGGAAATGATTGACCGGCGCGGAATCGTTCCTTCCATTTCAAGAGCGCTTCGGAAATGCCTCCTGCTTCTCAATGTAAATCCGAAAAAGTGCGAAATACTTTTGGACGGCAGTTTGCATGCGCCGGAGAGTTTTATGAAGCAAAAGACCATTATTCATGGCGACGATATAAAACCGATAATTTCCATGGCTTCTATCGTTGCAAAAGTGGAGCGCGACTCTCTAATGAGGCGCCTCGCGGGGCGATTTCCTAAGTACGGTTTTGAATCCCACAAAGGATACGGTACGGCGGCGCATCAGCTTTCAATCAAAAAGCACGGCCTATGCAAGCTGCACAGGAAGACATTCTGCACGCGCTTTGTGCGATAAGGGTTTTTCTGCACGTCTAATAATTCACAGGCAGACCCTTCTTCATTAGGAGTTACCATAGTTGCACATATGTGCAACTATGGTAACTCCTAAAATATGTCCAACTCAACGAATTTGATATTTGCCGTTTCCTCTGGTATTCTCTTGGAATGGTAGTACGAATGCGGGCAAACCGCTCCAAGACGGGAATGCGCCGCAGCCACGCGGCGATTTCTGGAACGCGCGTTTCAAAGTGCGAATGCGGAGCGGGCCGCATTTCTCATCGCGCATGCCCCGAATGCGGAAAATATAACGGCAGGGTAGTTATTGACATTGTCGCCCGGACGAAGCGCGAACAGCGCCGCCTCAAAAGACGCGAGAAAGAATTAAAGGAATCCGGCAAGGATGTAAAGGAAAAAGCCACCTCTGAAAAAACATAATTAAGCTGACGTTTTTTGCTCTTTCAATAAGCTGTCTTTATGGCCAACAGACATCTCGCGCGGTCGGTAGTTCTTCAGGTTCTATTTGAGAGGGATTCTTTGGGCGGCGCAATGACGAACCAAAGCGTTTTTGCGCGCCTCGCCGATTATGCTAAGGAATTCGGCGCGCGCGATTCCGATATGCCTTTCATGAAGGGGCTTGTAGAGACGGTGATAGCGAAGCAGAAGGAAATAGACGGCGTTATCGTGGGTGCGGCTCCCGAGTGGCCGCTTGAGAAAATCGCCGCCGTTGACCGCAACATCTTGCGCTTGGGGTTAGCGGAGCTTTTGTATGCCGATAAGACGCAAGTGCCCGGGCGCGTTGCGATAAATGAGGCGATAGAGCTTGCGAAATCTTTCGGAGGCGCATCTTCTAGCAGGTTTGTAAACGGGGTTTTGGGCGCCGTCTATGTGGAGCTGGGCGAGCCCGACAAGAACGACGGTCATGCAGGGAGAAAGAAAATCGGCCCGGGAAAGATGCCTACGGAACACTTGGCGGGAGCCGTCGTCTATGCGCGCTCAAAAGACGGGATTTACCTCGCTTTCGTGCACGATATTTTCGGACATTGGACCATTTCAAAGGGCAGAGTTGAAGAAAACGAGGATGTACGCGCAGGCGCAATTCGCGAGATAAAGGAAGAGATGAATTTGGATATCAAGATTGTGCAGGAGCTCGGCGTGAACGAATATGTGGCGAACGACCCCAAGATAGACGGCGGTAAAAAGCGCAAGCGCGTTACATACTTCCTCGCAGAATCGCCGTTTACGGAGCTTCGGCTCGGCTCAAGCGGGGGATTGGACGATGCGCAATGGTTTCCGATGGCCGATGTGGGCAACCTGAATTTTTACGATGATACTTTGAAGATTATTATTCCTGCGATTAATATTCTTGCGCAAAAAACAGTAAGTAGAAAATAGTTAGTGGAACGTAGAACGTAGGAAATACAGGGTATGAATAACGAGATTATGAATTTGATTACATACTACGTACTGCGTTCTAACCAAATATGACAGATTTCAAGAAATTTCAAGAAGAAATCGGATACAATTTCAAAAACGAACGCTTATTAGAGCAGGCGTTCACTCACCGTTCCTATTTGAATGAGAATCGCCGCTCTGGGCGGGAGCACAACGAGCGCTTGGAATTTCTGGGCGACGCAGTCCTTGAGCTTGTCGTTACGGAATTCTTGTTTGCGAAGTATCCCGAGAAGCCCGAGGGGGATTTGACTTCGTACCGTGCGGCTCTAGTAAATACCGCGAGCATCTCCGATGCGGCGGTAAAGCTTGGCATGAACGAATATCTGCTTTTGTCGCGCGGGGAGGCCA
>Ga0209542_10015876_pt1 | contig 12564 bp, 10 predicted proteins | sample RifCSPhighO2_01_FD_184028 | JGI IMG/M metagenome (GOLD analysis project Ga0209542, IMG submission 184028) | Soil microbial communities from Rifle, Colorado - Rifle CSP2_plank highO2_0.1 (SPAdes) (version 2) | ecosystem: Environmental > Terrestrial > Deep subsurface > Rock core/Sediment ...
GTTGACGAGGCTTGGCACATGATGCGCTACCCTGACACTGCCCAGTTCCTTTATTCTGTTGCCAAACGTTCCCGTAAATATTACCTAGGTTTGATAACTATTACCCAAGACGTAGAAGATTTTCTGTCCCAAGACATAGGGCGCGCCATCGTAACCAATTCTGCTCTCAAACTATTAATGAAACAATCCCCTGCCGCCATTGAACGCGTCGCTGAAGTCTTTAAACTCTCAGAAGGAGAAAAACAGCTACTGCTCGCGGCAGACGTTGGTGAAGGTATCTTTTTTGCCGGACCAAACCACGTTGCCTTGCGCATTGTTGCCTCAGAAGAAGAACACGCTCTGATCTCTACCAAGCCGGAAGAGGTCTTACTGCGCCAACGTAAAGAACAAGAGATTCAAACACCCACCCCAACAACTATTCCCATCACCGTAAACAAGCCAATTTATCAGGTAGAAGAAATTAAGTAAGAACAATGGACAACTTAATTCTCACTCCAAATATTGCTCGCGAACTCTTAAATACTTATCAGCAATTCACTAAGTTCAACAAAGAAGAGGTCGAAGGTTTAACGCAGGCAGATTACCAAAAACTATTGGCGGCTTATGGCCAGCTTTATTTCAATACTAATGAGATTAGGGTTGTTCTGGACCAACTCGAAAGACTCGCCAGCTTAAACGAACAAGCCCTGCCGACAGCCGCAGTTCCCAACGCGGATCAATTAAAAACACTTATCGAAAGCCATGAGAAATTTCTGCGCGAAAAAGCTCTTCACGACTCAAGCTGGCGCGAACGTCAGGCGTTACAGGTTAAAGAAAAGGTCGCGGCACTAAAAGACAGTGCTGTTGTTTACCAAAGAGAAGACCCTTCCTTAATCCCCATCCGTCCAGACCTGCCGGAAGAGGCTCTGGAAGACCGCGTCGGTAAATTCGCAGAACAAGACATTATTAAAAACATTGAGGCTATAGTCAGCGAGGCGGGTGTTGAGGAAAACATAGCCAAGCAAACAGCCGAACAAATTAACCAATACATTAAATTAACAACGGGCGAAGGACTGGTTTTAAGCCCGCAAGCTTTACAAGAAAGAGTTGAGACTTTTCTTTCAAGGCGCGGCGCCATTGTTACCCGCTCCCAAGTCGAACAAATCACAGAACGCTTACAGACATCTGCGCCGTCGAGCGCTCCTTCGCCGTATGTCAAAACCCCAAGACCAATCCGGGCACAAACACGCGAAGAAGACCAACAACCGGAAAAACAAGAAGCGCGCCAGGCATCAAGACAACAAGAACACCTTTATCTTATTTACCGCGGACAACCGTATTGGAGAACTTTTGCCGGCCAACTATCACCTTTTTCCTGGTTTGGTAAACAAAAAGACCCGACACAAGATAGTTTACAACTGATCAGGTCAGAACTTGAAAGAATTAAAGCGGATGAACCACAAAACTACCGGAAGTATTCCACAATTTTCCAGGCAATAGAAAACAGGGTTGAGCAATTAATCGAAACAGGAACAGCTCTCGAGAGCGTAGCAGTCGTCACACCGGAAAATCTTGAACAGGCGCTCCAAAACTTAGACGAAGCGGCAGACCAAGTACAAAGGCTTGAATTTAACGAAACAACCCAGAGCCTTGAAAAACAAAGAGAGACTAAAGAAAGCTTAATCTCGTCACTTCCCGGGCATTTAAGGCAAACTTTAGAAGAAAAGGGTTTTGCGGCCGAGGAAGCAACACGCTTTGCTGGACAAGAAACCAGACGCTTGCAGCAAAACTTTCTTTCCTCACTCTCGATAAAACTGCGGCAGTTGTTTACAAATCCAAACATCGGCTGGCTGCGCTGGTCTTTATCCGGGGCTCTGGCGGCGAGCATTCCATTTTTGCCCGCCCCAATGGCAATTGCGGCAGGGGGGGCAAGCGCATCTTTAGCCCTTGCCCAACTCAAACACGCCGGAGGGGTGCTTAAAAACGTCGGCCTTTTGGTTGCCAAAGTTGCAGGTGTTACCCTTGGACCTGTCGGGACAGCAATCGCCGCCGCTACAAGCTTTGCCGAACCCATATTAAAGGCTGTCAAGTGGATCTTTATCGGTTTTTTTGCCATCCTTGCCTTTTTGGTATTTTTTGCCATCACTTTATTCCACGGCGTTTTTCTTAAAGAAACCACTTCGGTCGGCACAGTTCCGGAATCAAAATACATTGCTGTTATAAAAACAGCAGAACCTGTTAGCCTGCCAAACAGCGCTTTGCCGACAGAAATTAAATACACCATCGCTGTTACAGCCAAAGAGAAGAATTTGAAAAACGTCCGCCTTGCTGAAAAATTCTCTGCATATGGCAAAAACAACCCCCCAGAACCCAGCGCGGGAATCCACACAATACCGCCAACCTTAAGCGTGGATGGTCCTCCTGAGATTGTTAGTTTTAGCGTCCGCCTTGCGCCTGAATATGCAGATTCTGTAGTCGTAAACACAGTTACGGTTACGGCCGATGTTGATGATGGGCCAAGCGGAGAGTCAACATCAAAAAACGCCACGGTAATAATCGGAAACCCCCCGACAGGGTGTTTTAGTTTTGCTGAAGGCGGCGGCAAGGCGTGGGAAGCCGGAGACAAAGCCTTGGTGGCTGCAGCAACTGCCAGAATAGCTCAATACCAGACATACATGTCCACTCTTTGCCGTCAAGGGGCAATTAGAGTGTTTAGAGACACTGTTGCTAAAGGCGAAGAGAGCGGCCACGTCATCGGAAAGGATATTACTTTGTTCAACAAAGCTTTTAGTGGTATTCACCAGTTGTCTTATACTCTTTCTCACGAGTCTGCCCATGTTTACGCAAAAGTAGACGGGGGCGTTGCATTGACCGGTTTTGCAGACTCAGGAGCTACAAACAAAGAGGATATCCTTCCCACATACCCAAAAAAATATTTAAACCCGGACGGTTCAAATAAAATAGACGAGGATTTTGCCGAGACAATTGGGTTATACATTATTCGCCGCGAATTTAAATCTTTAGGCGGTGTAGATATTTCAAGTATGCCAACTAAGTGGCCAGAGCACTACAAGTTTGCTCGTAACAATCTTTTCGGAAATCAAGATTAATGGAAAACACTTTTCAAAGCCAAAATACCGAACAAAAAAAGTCAGGTTTTTTAAAAAGAAATTGGTTCCTGATTCTTTTGGCTTTTGTGGCTACGGTTATTGTTTTGGCAAAAATCTTTCTTACTAAACCGCAAGAAACAGTCCAAGCCCCCACACCCCCTCCTGCGCCTACCTGGAACGAAATAACTCCCGGAACAACAACAATAGAACAAGTTAGGCAAAAACTAGGAGAGCCTAAAACAGTAGTGCCTGAAGGAGATTACCTTAAATTTCTCTACCCTAGTCAAAGCGACGGACCAGAGCACGAGGTTTTATTCTCAGGAACAAGTGCCGTTCTTATTAAAGACCGTATTTTGGGAAATGGAAACATTGCCTCGTTCCGGCAAAAATACGGACCTTCAGAGAGAGAGTTTTGGGGAGAACATAAAAGCGTTGGTTTTAAAACTTACGTTTGGGCAGCGCGCGGAATTGTCGTTGTTGCCCACGAAAATTCTGGTTTAATTTACGAATCCTGGTATTTCACCCCTCAAACTATGGAGCAATTTTTAGTAGTATGGGGAAAAGATTTAACCGTCGATTTTTCTCCTGACGGTTATTAGTTTTGGATCTTGAAAGGCATAATTAAGTGGAGATAAGACGGGTCTTTAGTATCGCGAAAGACGCCAGGAGCTGTTGGTCCTTCGGTTTCTATTGATATTTCCTGACCAGTGACAGAGTTTAAAAAATCTAAGATATAGCGGTAGTTAAAAGCAATAGTAATTCCTCCCTCTTCAACCTTCGCCTCTACTTCCGACTCTTCACGGCCGTACTGCTGGCTTTCGGCGACAACCACAATCTTGTCTTTTTCCATAACCAATTTAATAATACCAGAGGCCTCGCGGGCAAAAACAGCGGCGGCACGGATAGCGCGGATAAAAGCCTCCCTGTCGACGCTTGCTTTATGGGGAGTGTTTTGGGGAATAATTCTTTCAAAATCCGGATAGTCCCCTTCTAAAAGCCTCCCTGTAAGAACCATGGATTCGGCTTGCGACATTATTTGCTTTTCGCGCTCCATGAGTGCTACTTTTATCTCCTGTCCTCCTACTATTTTGTAAAGCTCGTCTAAAAGCTTGGCTGGAACAAGCAGGGTTTTTTTGTCTGCAGCAATTTTATTAAAAATAAGCTCTTTAGATGAAAGCCTAAATCCGTCTGTGGCTACAGCTCTTAAGTTGTCTTCGGAGAATTTAAACAACACTCCGGTTAAAATAGGTCTTGAGTCGTCTTGAGCCGCGGCAAAGACCACTTGCTTATTAATTAACTGCAACACGTCTCCAGAGATGGTGAAATCTGTGTGGTCTAGTTTGTCTGGAATGGAAGGAAATTCAGAAGCTAAAATTCCGGATAGCTGAGCCTGGAATGAACCTGAAGACACTTTTAACTGCTCTTGTTCTGAGGATAGAGTAATTTGTCCCGGGGGTAAATTGGCCGTTAGTTCGAGTAAAACCTTGGCCGGCACAGTAAGTAGTCCGTCTTCTTCTATTTTTGCTCCTACTTCAAAAACAATACCTGTTTCGAGGTTTGTCGCTCCAAGTTTAAGTTTTCCTTTTTCTGCCTTTAAAAGAATGTTTGATAAAACAGGAAGCTGTGCCCGTACTGAAACAAAACGCGAGACACAACTTAAACCTTTTAGTAAATCTTCTTGTAAAACTTTTACTTGCATTTTATTAGTCTTTAGCTAAAGATAATTTGTGTTTTTATCATATATTTAACTAGTAGTTGTAGTAGTGTTGTGTGGACAAGTGGACAACAGCTTTGATTTTCGCCTTTTTTATTGTTGAAAGCAAGAAGCACAATTTCTGTATAAAAACGTTAACCATTTGAAACCCCTTGTTTATAACTCTTAAAGTTATCCATAATTTATCAAGAAATGTATTTTTTTATCCCCAAAATATCGTCCCTCAAACCGCCGTTTGTGGATAAGTTTGTAGATATCTTACCCACAGCGTGCATAACGGTTGTGTGGTCGCGTCCCCCAACAAGCCTGCCGACTTCTTGTAAAGGCAGGCCAAGCTCAACACGCAAGAGATACATAAGAATTTGCCGGGGGTGGGCAACGGGACGTGTGCGTGTGTCGCTAAGGAGTTTCCTTTTTCCTAAAGAAAAATAATCACAAACAGCGTCGATCAGCTCTTGCGGCAGTGTTGCTTTTCTTTGGGGGGTAATCAAAACCCCGTTTGTTTTGCCTAAAATTTTATTAACAAGGTCGATTGTAATCTTTTCTTTAAAACTATTAGTTTCAGCAAGTAATCTTGTCAAAAAACCCTCTATTTTGCGTGGGTTGTCTATGTTGGCGGCTATAGCCTGGGCCACATCCATGTCCAGCGTCATCCCCTTTTGTTGAGCCTTAATTAAAGAAATTGCCGTTCTTAACTCAAAATCAGGAGGGGAAATGTCGACAATCATCCCTGCTTCAAACCTATTTCTCAAACGGTCTTCAAGTTTTTGAATTTCTGTTGGGGGGCGGTCAGAAGTTAAAACCACCTGTCCCCCTTCCCGCAAGATGGTGTTAAAAGTGTGAAAAAATTCTTCCTGTACTTTTTCTTTTCCGGCGATAAATTGCACATCGTCAAGCATTAAAAGCTTTAGGCTGCGATATCTTTTTTTAAACTCTTGTGTGTTTTTATTTCTAATAGCTTCTACGATCTCTGTTGTAAACTCCTCACCCATAACGTAAAGTGCCTTTCCGTCTGGATTGTGACGCAAAAAATAGCTGCCTATTGCCAACATTAAATGAGTTTTTCCTATACCCACTCCTCCCCAAAAAAACAAAGGGTTGTAGGCGCTGCCGATGTTTTTAGAAACAGCATCGGCCGCGGCGTGGGCCATTTGGTTTGACGAGGAGACGGCAAAGTTTTCGAAAGTAAACCCCTGCCGGATTCGGGCCTTTTTAAAATCGTCTTCTAAAGATTTTTCTTCACTTTGTAAATTTTGAGAAAACAAAGGAGACCCAACTATTTTTTTTGTTTCGCTTTGGATTTGTTGAACACTAAAGACCACTTCGTTTTTTATACCCGTAACCTGGTTTAGAGATTCTTGAATGAGTGTAAAATATCTTTTTTCCAAGCCATCCGCAATAAAAGCGTTTGGACAGCCGATTTCGACCACCTGCCTATCGGCAGGTAGACCTGTTTCTCCTACTGGTTTGACAGAAATAATAAAAGTTTGGGACAACCAGGTAGAATAGTTAGCTCCCGAAACAGAAACTTTAATTGTTTCAAGTACGTCTTTCCAAAGTTTTTGAGTATCCATATTTTAGGTTTTAGTTAGTAGTGTTTAGGTTGTAGGAGACTGTAAAATTAGACAGGAAATATAGGGTAGGAGCCTGTCCGCTAACAACTAACAACTATACGCTAATATATAAGTTATCCACAATAGCGTCAACCCCGAAAATGTACGAAAGGCGTGTTTGAGGTTGCATTAGTTTTGTTTAAAGATGTAAAATTGGAAAGATATGCCAAAGAGAACATTTAAAGGAAAAAAGATATCCCGCAAAAGAGCTCTTGGATATCGCGCGCGCTCGAAAACAAAGAACGGCCGCCGGGTTTTAAAAAGCAGACGCAAGGTCGGACGAAAAAAACTCTCCTCTTGAAATGCTTCCTAAAAAAAACCGTTTAACTCTTAAAGCTGATTTTCAAACTGTGTTAAAGCAGGGTAAAATTCAACACGCAAAATATTATGCCTTTTCGTGTGTGTTAACAGAAGCTCCAGAAAAAAAGGTAGGCATAATTGTTTCAAATAAAATTTCAAAAAAAGCTGTCGAGAGAAATAAGATAAGGCGTGCCGCGCGTGCTGCAGCCCAGGAAATGTTGGAAAATCTACCAAATGGTATACTTGGGGTGTTTTTGGCCAAACCCCAAGCAAATCTGCAAACACACGGGGTTTTAAACAAAGACGCCCGGGAAGTTTTAAAAAAAGTGGTTTAATTTTTGTATGTCAAAAATTGTATTATTTCTGATTAAGCTGTACCAAAAGTATTTATCGTTTGATACAGGACTGGGTAGGTTTCTGGTCTTTGGCCGCCCGGTATGCCGCCATTTCCCAACCTGTTCCCAATACACCTATCAGATGGTGGAAAAGCGCGGCGTAATTCGTGGTTTGGCACTCGGCGGTAAAAGAATACTTGGCTGCAGCCATTTAGAAAATTTTAAATTTAAAATCTTAAATTAAAATATGAATATTTGGCAAACCATATTCGTCGGCCCCCTTGTTAACGGTCTTTTGGTTTTTTACCAACTGACCGGCAGTTTGGGCTGGGCAATTATTACCCTCACGGTTGCGATAAAACTAGTCATGCTTCCTTTGACCCACCCTTCAATGAAAGCGATGCAAAAAATGAAAGAGCTTGCCCCAGAGCTGGAAAAATTAAAAATACGCCATAAGGGTGATAAGACAAAACTAATGCAGGCCCAGGCCGATCTTTATAAAACACACGGCGTAAATCCGGCGGCTGGCTGTTTGCCTCAGATAGTCCAGCTAGTGATATTATTTGCTTTGGTTGGTGTGTTTGGTATGTTTGCTACGGGTAACCCTACAGAAAGTTTAAACAAGTTTGCTTATTCAGGACTGCATCTTAGCGAACCTGTTCAAACTAAGTTTTTTTATCTGGATTTAACCCAGCCGGATGTTTTCCGTATTCCCAGTTTACCTATTCCCCTCCCAGGACCACTCCTTGTTTTTTCAGCGGTCGTGCAATTTTTGTCTGCTTTAATAATGATGCCGGAGGTTAAAAAGGCGGAAAAGACAGCGAAGAAAACCAAAGAAGGAACAGACGATATGATGGCGTCATTCCAAAAACAAGCGCTTTACCTGTTCCCTTTGATGACTCTTTTTGTGGGTGTTAGTTTTGCTTCAGGCTTGGTGCTTTACTGGACAGCTCTTTCTTTAGCTCAAACTATCCAGCAATATTACGCTTCTGGCTGGGGAGGTCTTACCCCTTGGCTGAAGGGGGTCAACCTTCTTAAATGAAGAAGCGTGTTATTCCCATTCGGTTGTGCCGGGCGGTTTAGAAGTTAGGTCGTAAACCACTCTGGAAATACCACCGACTTCATTTAAGATTCTTTCTACAATTTCTAATAAAACCTCTTCTGAAATATCCTTTCCAGGTAACGCGGGAACACCAGTCATAAAATCGTTTGTCAAAAATGTGCGAATGGCAATTGACCGGTTTCCTGGAACCCCAAAATTTACAGGAAAAGAAACGACCGGTACCTGACTTAGTTTTCGCAATAATCCATGGCGGAAAAGCTCTGTGTTGACAATTGCATCTGCCTGGCGTAGTTGATTAAGAACGTCTGGTGTTAAATAAGTAGGCGTGATATTCAAGGTTTGTTTTGGAAGCATGCCTCCAAAAATATAAGCAACCCTGTTTACTTTATGAATTTCTTTGGGGATTTGTCTGGCAAGTTGTATCAATTTACCCCAATCTCTTTGCCCGCTTAGCCCCACTAGGTAACTATATGACCTACTGTCCCCTTGTACTCCCACGGTTTGGACTGGCAGTAAGGTTGCTCGAATCTTGTCGTTGCTGAATCGTTCAAGTTCTCGTTGTGTTGCGACAAAATCATCTTCCCTGTATGGTCGATCTGCGCAAAGCACCCGAATAGCAAGGCCTGGACCGGGAAAAGGTTGTCTCCAGACAATTTCCTCGGGTAACCCAAGTTGTAATCCTAACTCCCGTACTTCATCTTTATGATAATCAACAAGCGGTTCTATCACCCGCCCCGCCAAACGCAGTTTTCTCACGGCAGGGCTATCGTTGTGGTGTGTTTTTATAGTCTGAGCGTTTCCGCTTACTAGTTTTGAGGCACTTTCGATTAAGTCTGGGCGCAATGTTCCTTGGGCGAGTAATATTTCTTCTGCTTCCAGACCCAATTTATTAATGGCGTGCTCTGCTACAGCTATGAACGTATCGCCGATTCTTACCCTCTTGACCTCTGGGTTTGTGACGCCTTCTACTTGAGCATAGAAATCTTGAAAAGCGTCAACAACGGTTAGTTCCAGACCAATTGCCTCAAGGGCACGCTTGACTTGAACGCTTTCGTTTTGGCGCATGAAGCCGTTGTCGATATGAACAGCAACAACCCTGTTTGCCCCAAGCGCCTCATTAAGCAGCGCGGCACACACAGTTGAGTCGACGCAGCCACTAACGAGGGCTAAAACTTTACGGTTCCCAACCCTTTCTCTAATTTCAGCGACAGCTTTTTCTTTTCTGTCCTCAATTGTATAGTTTCCTGACAGGCCGCAAATTTCATACAAAAAATTGTGTAAAATATCGTTTCCGTGTTCTGTGAGATCTACTTCAGGGTGAAACTGTACGCCATATCTCTTTTTTTGCGTGTTTTCAATTGCTGCGATTAAGCCATCTGAATTTGCTATTGCCCTATATCCATTAGGAACCGTGGTTACGCTATCGCCATGGCTCATAAGGACTTCTTGTAAAGGATCAAGACCGTTAAAAAGTAAGGAATCGTGTTTGATATCGATATCACAGGGTCCATCTTCTCGCCGCACCCCGGCAGTCACAATCCCGCCCTCATCACGAGCCATAAGTTGCATACCATAACAGATTCCCAGTATCGGCATATCTAATTCAAAAATTTTAGGGTCATGTGTCGGAGCATCTTCCGAATAGACGCTTTTCCCTCCTCCGGAAATGATAATTGCAGAAAACTCAGCAAGTTCTCCGGCTGGGGTGTCTAAAGGTAAAATGATAGATTCTACTGAAAGCCCTCTTACTCTCCTGTCGATAACCTTGCCGTATTGCGCGCCAGCGTCAAGGATTGCAACCCGCTCTTTGCGGGAAGGGATAGGATCGTTTTCGATAGGTTTTAATTGAGACAACTCTTTCATCGCAGATAGTATACCAAAGGCTTGTATCCCGTCTTCATATCTCACCCCTTGGCTTACACGCCTAAATCTGGTAAAATCCTCCTAATGGCGAAGGACGGCAAAACCGAAATTAAAAAAACAGCCCAAAAACTGCTTGATTTGATGGGCGTTAAAGGAGATGTTGTGGTTGGCGAGGATAAAGAAAACGAGGCTTTGTCGGTAAATATTACAACTGACGAGGCAGGGATATTAATAGGCAGGCACGGAGAAACGATCTCCGCCTTCCAGGTTGTTTTGGGACAAATTCTGCAAAGGCAAACCGGAGAATGGCAAAGAGTATTGGTAGACACCGGAGACTATAGAACCAAACAACAGGAGATGTTAAGAAGCATGGCCGAGCAGGCGGCAGAACGTGTCGCTCAAACAGACAGCCCCCAAACGATTTACGACCTTACTTCTTCACAAAGGCGCTTTGTGCATATGGTCTTATCAGAAAACCCGCAAGTAATAACCGAGTCAGAAGGAGAAGGAAGAGAGCGGCATTTAGTAGTAAAGCCCCGTGGGTAACTTTTTTAGACGGCACTCCCCAATTGGCGTGGAATCATATATCCTGTATTGGTAATGCAAGTTTTTCCCGGTGTCTTGAAAAATACTCTAGCACAAGGATTAAGCAGGCTTGGTACGGTTCTGGTCTCTATTTTTTTAACCGGTGTTTTGTATCGTTTGTTAAAAGACGACGGATTTGGAGCTTACTCTTTTATATCTGCTTTAGTACTCCTCTTTGCTCACATCTCAGATTGGGGTACAAATATTATTACTGTCAAGCAAGCGTCTCAAGAAAAAGAAAAACAACCTGAGATTTTTGGCAGTTTAATTATCTTCCGTTTTGTTTTAGCCGTTGTTAGTTTTTTGCTTGTTAACGTCGTTGTTCGCGCTAATCCCTCTTGGCAAAGCTTAATTCACCCAACAACAATCGCCTCTTTTGTCTTGCTTTTTTTATCATTTAAAACTTCTGCGCAAATGATTTTTCAAACCCTTTTCCGTCTTGAGCTGTCGGCGGTTGTTGATTTTTTAGCCTCCTTGGTTTTTCTGCTTTTGGTCTTGTTGTTTGTCTTTCTCTCCCCTGCAAATTTAAATTTCATAATGTTTGCCTGGGTTTTAGCAACTATTGTCGTTGGAGTAATTGGTATGTTATTAGCTGGAAAAGTTTCCCGCATAAACTGGACGCTTAACTGGAAAATTATTAAATCTGTTTCTTCGGCAGCTATTCCTACAGGAGCACTGCTTATTACCTTTTCTCTTTATAACCGCATCGACATCGTTATTCTGCAGTATTTTCAAGGGAACGCAGAAGTCGCTCCTTATGCCTTGGCGTACAAGGTTTATGATAATGCTGTTTTGGGAGCGGCGTTTTTAATGAACGCCATCTTCCCCCACTTAGCCCGTGAGTTTGCCGAAAAATCTAAAAAGGTAGCAGTTTACTACCAAAAAGCCTTTGACTTGTTGTTTCTTTTTGCTTTAGCGGTATTCCTGCTAATTTTTATTTTTGCACCTGTAATCGTCGGAGTCCTTGCCGGCTCTGCAAATAACCCGGCAACCGGAGTCTTAAGAATATTAAGCGTCGCGGCGTTTATCGCCTATTTTAATCACCTGACAGGATTTTCGCTCATTGCCGCAGGACGTCAAAAAATCTCACTAGCAATAGCTCTTACCGCGCTTAGTTTTAATGTTTTAGTCAATTTAATGTTTGTCCGGCAATACTCGTTTACAGCGGCGGCATACGCAACCGTTGCAACAGAGGTTTTAGTTTTGTTAATATCTACTTTGGTGATTTGGAAAAGTATTGGTGTTTTGCCGTCTGTCACCTCTTTCCCAAAAACATTTTTAGAATTAGTAAAACGTAAAATTTAACATGAGCGGAATAATTATCCATTGCGATGGAGCGAGCCGCGGTAACCCGGGAAGCGCTGCCGCGGCCTTTGTCGTTATCGATAATGGAGAAGTAGTTTATAAATCGGGAAAGCTATTGGGCGAAACCACAAACAATGTTGCAGAATATTCAGCGGTTATTGAGGCGCTCTCCTGGCTCCGATTGGATCGGAGCTGGCTCGCTGGTAAGACAGAAACATTAACTTTTGTTCTCGACTCGCAACTAATCGTTAACCAGTTAAACGGTGTTTATAAAATTAAGAACTTAACTTTACAAAAACTTGCATACACGGCAAAGAAGCTGGAAAAAGATATTGGTCAAAAAATATTTTATAAAAATGTTCCCCGCGCCCAAAACTACAGGGCAGACACTTTAGTTAATCAAATTCTCGACGGTGAATTTACCGGGTGAAAAGCGCATGTCAAACGCGTCTAACTTTCACATCTTACGCGTCATAACATAGTTGCGGAGAAATTTATTACTCATTCTTCTAAATTAACCAGCACATTGAAATACTGCGGTGATTAAAGATAAAATTAAGGGCAATGCCCATCTTTCCCCCTCGTGATTTTTTTAATAGCGCGAAACCTCTTGCTTTAGTTGTTGGAGATGCTAGTTTTATTGCCTCTCACCTTTGCGACGAACTGGTTTCCCGCAGCGTAAAAATTATTTGTCTTG
>Ga0209542_10015877_pt1 | contig 12564 bp, 16 predicted proteins | sample RifCSPhighO2_01_FD_184028 | JGI IMG/M metagenome (GOLD analysis project Ga0209542, IMG submission 184028) | Soil microbial communities from Rifle, Colorado - Rifle CSP2_plank highO2_0.1 (SPAdes) (version 2) | ecosystem: Environmental > Terrestrial > Deep subsurface > Rock core/Sediment ...
AGTAAGTAGTTTTTTGATTTTCTTTTTCATCGTATTTAGTAGTCGCGTGTCTGTATTGCTACAAACTACCGGCTACAACCTACAAACTAATTTATGTCTAACTCTCTTGTGCTGACTGTTGTTTGAATATTTAATTGAACCCCTTGGCTCTCAGCGCTCTTACCCGCACCACTAGCACTAATTACCATCGTAACCCTTGGCTGTTCTGGATCAGAATTTTGCTCACCTTGAACCAAAAAACTCAAGCTATCTATCTTTACGATGGTGTTATCAGTGAGAGCTATCTCTCCGGAAGGAGTGGTTGTATTCTCGTATACTAAGGCGCCAAAAGAAAGAAAAAAACTTATACAATCAAGGCTGGAATTAATAAAAGATATTTGTGACCCCTGAGTATTAAATGTCGAATTTATTGGTATGCAAACTCCTGCTGTATCACGTTTTGCAACACGCATTTGGCGCGACATAAACTCCAAAGCAAAATTTATATTTTCTGACATGGCTTTCTCTGTCAGGACCACTCTCTGAGCTTTAATTGCTACTAAAAAAGCACCTATTGTTACGCTAATCACCACAGTAAAAATTCCCATGGCAACAATCGTCTCTAGTAAGGAAAAACCATCAGATTTACGCTTGTTCACTTTATTCATAAAAATTTTAATAACTAACTATTGTTGCACCCTAGCAATTCCTAATTTATTTACAAAAATATGTATAACTCTATCTTCAGAATCGCGTAATGTTACCTGCGCCTCATTGCCAGCTAAAGACGGTTCAAATAGAGTTCTTGGGTCTGGGGGTAAAAATGTAATTACAAGCTGACATGGCGTACCACTACATGGATTTAGTGTACTTACGGTTATATCCTTTTCTAAAGTAACTGTGGACACTTTTTCCCCATAAGGTGTGGCAACGGTTGCACCTTCGCACGACGCAGAACCCCCTGAAGCATCAAAAGACTGGTTAGAGTTACAATCTGCAAAAATTATAATGTCCTGTGAATTCTGTTCTAAAAATAACCCAAACCCCCCCGGACTTACTGAATCACCGTGCAACTTGCCCGCCAAAGAGTTGCTTACAGCTTCTGAAATTGCCTGAGTGACTCTATGAGCCGCCCTTTGGATGGCTAAGTTTTTTTCACCTTGTCTAAAATTCAAAAAAATTATTCCAGAAATCATAATCGTAATACCCATTAAAACAGTTAACTCTATCAGGGTAAAACCTTTACTAATGCGTAGTAAGCCCGCCTGCCGGTCGGGCAGGTAGTGAGCCTGCCTGCCGGTCGAGCAGGTAGTAAGTAGTTTTTTAATTTTCTTTTTCATCGTATTTAGTGATTGTATGTCTGTATTGCTACAAACTTCCAACTACAACCTACAAACTAGTTATTGCTATAACAATAACGAAAAATACCAATCTATAATACCTTGCCCCCAAAATAAAGCTACGTATGTTCCAAGTACTAAAAATGGGCCAAATGGAATCTGACTTTTTAATTTTTTTCCTTTAGTTAAAATTAAAATTACACCCATTATGCCTCCGGCTACAAAGGCTACAAACAAAGCAACCAGTGCATTGTGCAAACCTAGTAATAAACCCATAAAAAACGCTAATTTCACATCTCCAAAACCCATCCATGTGCCCCTGGACAAAAAATGTAAAGCGGCAAAGGGAAGCGCTACCAGCAGGGCGACTGCTATAGAAGCCAAAACAGTTTGTGGATTTCCAATCCCAATCCCCCAACCCGCGAACCAATTTTTAAACAAATTTGAGCTACCGAGAGACCAAAAATCTAAAAATCTAAAAATTAGTACCAAAACAACTATGGGAACTAAAACTAAATCAGGAATTATAAAATGTTTTAAATCGTATACAAATATAACGATTAACCCACTAAGAATACTCCATAAAAATAATGTTTCCCATATAAACTGATAACCCACATTGTTTGAAGCTTGTAGAAATAACAATGCAGTTACTATTTCCACAATTGGATACTGCCATGATATTTTATCACCACACCCCCTACACCTTCGTTTTTGTACGATAAAACTAACGATAGGAATTAATTCGTACCATTTTAATACTTTTTTACAGTGTGGGCAGTATGATCTTTTTTTTACGATGTCTTCTTTAGCGTACAGTCTATTTATTACTACATTCAAAAAACTGCCTGTTATAAGACCCAGCAAAAAACCTTTTACTAAAAAAAGATGCATATACTACTTAGTATAACAAAAATTCTCCCGTCTGAGCAGGAGAATTCTTGTTATTTTTGAATTTACTGTTTATGGTTGTACGCAATAGGCAGGATCGTCACAGTTGCATCCAAATACAGTACCGTCAACATCTGTATCTAAAGCCGCATCCCCCGTATCTTCAAGTATTCCCATTAAAACATAGTTCGTTGCAGCATCTTGGTTTGCGCCATAAGAATAATTCTGACCAGCGCTAGGATCTGAAACTCCTGTCATTCCAATAACATCTAGTAAGTCTCCCGCTCCTTCTGCTGTAGCACATGTTGTACCCTCTGTCATTACAGCTGCTAAATCGTCGTCATCTGGGTACTGACCATTGTCATCAAAATAAATTTCCATAGCTAATTGAGCATTTCGTAGGTTACCCACTCGTTGTGTATCGCGCGCGGATGTTCTTGCGTCGTTTAACGAAACAAGCACTATAGCAGCTAAAATACCTATTATGGCAATAACAATCAAAAGCTCAATCAATGTAAAACCTCTAGACTTATTTAATATTTTTTTCATACTACTTAATTTTTAAATTTTTCTTAAAAAGAACGACCTTTATTTATTTTATAAAGATTATGGACAATTTGTTGATCCACTAGCCATATGACCAAATCCGGTTTCTGAAGCATATACCATTTCCTCTCCCGTATCCCCAACTTCAAGCGTTGCGTATACACAAAAAGTTTGATCATCTGCAGTATTGTCTACCCACGTATAACTAGAACCTGATTGTGGATCGTTGGGCATATTGCTTGCAGCAATGTACGTACCAATACCTCCTGTATCTGCTGCCGTATAATTGGCATATGTAACATATGCTTCCGCACCCCCACAGGCAGTATCACCATAACACAACTCCATTGCTGTTTGTATGTTTCGTACATCTCCCTCTCGTTTTACATCTCGCGCAGTTTGGCGTGGTCCCTGAAGAGCAACCACTACGATAGACGCCAACAACCCAATAATAGCTATAACAACTAAAAGCTCGATAAGTGTAAAACCCCTAAGCTTATTGTTGAACATATTTATCATATTTTTAGTTTAATATTTAATAATTTTAGCATTATCAACTTTTATTATACCATGTCATAAAAGAGCTTGCTGGTAATTATTATCCACAAGTATTTTACTGTAAAGTATTGATGCTTGTGTATATTGGCAAAAGGACTCCGGCAACTAAAAGAGCTACGCCAAATCCCATAATAACTATCAACATTGGCTCAATAAGAGAAACAAGGTTATCAACAGCGTTTGTAACTTCCTCTTCATAAAAGCTAGCCACGTTCTGTAAAATTTCGTCTAACTTTCCTGTTTTTTCTCCAACAGCTATCATTTGGGTAACCATTGCAGAAATTTCGGGATGCTCTTTCAAGGATTGGGACAAGCTAATGCCCCTACTCACTTTCTCTTTTGCGTCCATAATTATTCTTTTATAAACTAGATTGTCTATAACATTTGCCGATATTGTTAAAGATTGGCTAAATGGAACGCCTCCACGAATAAGAAGACCGAAAGATTCTGAAAATCTAAACAAATAAATATTCTTAAATATACGCCCAAAAATAGGAATTTTTAACTGCGCTAAACTCCAAAACTCTTTACCTGTTTTTGTTTTTAAAAACCGAATAATCCCCACTATGCCCACAATAACTACCGTAACAAATATATACCACTGATTTCTTATAAAATCCGATGCCACGGCGATAACTCTTGTTATCAAAGGAAGCTCGGCCCCGGATTGTTCAAGTACGCTCAAAAGTTGCGGTATGACAAATACAAGCATTGCAACTCCCACAATTATAAACACTCCCAACACAAAAATAGGATAAATCATGGAACCCCTAATTTTTGAAATAATTCCGTGCTCTCTTTCGGTGTATCGCGCCAGATAATTTAAAACTTTATCAAGGGTGCCGGACTCTTCACCAGCTTTTACTATTTGTACATAAAAGTTAGAAAATATATTAGGATACTGGGCCAAAGCTTGATCAAACTCCATACCACCGTCAACGTCAGCAACTATATCTAAAAGAGCCTCCTGCAATTTAGGATTTTCTGTTTGATTGGCAAGTGTATGCAATGATTCAACAAGCGGAACTGCGGCAGCAAAAAGTGTGGCTAATTGTCTAGAAAATATAGATAAATCCCTAGAAGAAACCCTCTGAAAAAATTTAAACTGCCTTAGATAAACCGGAGTGGCCTCAACAGATTTTATTGAAACAACTACAAGATTAATGCGTTGCAATATCTGCAACGCATTTTCTTCGTTAGAAGCTTCAACTGTTCCCGTCTGGGTTTCTCCTGTTTGAGTTCTTGCTTGATATTCGTAGATTGCCACGTTTTTTTAATCTATTTAATTCTTATTTATTTCAATAACGACCTCAACTCTCTTGAGTTCAAAGAATAGCTTTCCGCAACTTCCATAGATATTTTTCCCTCTTTCACCATATCGCTTAAGTATCGATTAAAAGATATCATTCCCTCATCTCCACCAGTTTCTATAACTAAACCTATTTCGTGAACCTTTCCTTCTCGTATCATGTTGCGTACCGCAGGATTTGCAATAAGCACCTCCACTGCCGGTATTATTCCCCCATTAAGTTTGGGCACTAACCTTTGCGATACAACACCGATTAAAGTTAGAGCAAGTTGAGCCTTTATTTGTTGTTGTTGCTCCGGTGGAAAACTATCTATAATTCTATTTATAGTTTGCGCACTATTATTCGTATGAAGTGTTGCTAAAACTAAATGTCCTGTTTCTGCGGCAGTTACTGCGGTAGAGATAGTTTCTGGATCTCTCATTTCCCCAAGCATAATTATGTCTGGATCTTGTCGAAAAGAGTCCCGAAGCGCATCTTTAAAACCAAGTGTGTCCCTGCCAACTTCGCGTTGATCTATTATTGATTTATCTTGAGTAAAAATATACTCGATAGGATCTTCTATGGTAATTATGTGTTCTGCTCTTTTGTTATTTATCTGCTCTATAAGAGCGGCAAGTGTAGTAGATTTTCCATGCCCAGCAGGTCCAGCTATTAATACCAGCCCCTGTTGATAATTAGCAAATTTACTCACAATATCTGGCAAACCTAGTTCTTGTACTGTCTTTACTTGAGCCGGAATAAAACGAAACGCTAAAGATACTGCCCCAAACTGGTAATACACATTTACACGAAACCGAGCTACGTTTTTATATGAATAAGAAAGGTCTACTGATTTGTTTTTCTTTAGTGCTTCATTTTTTTCGTCGTTCAATATAACACCCGCCAAACCCTCGGTATCTTGCGGTGTTAAAATCTTTTCTTTCGTCATAGGCACTAATTCACCGTCCACGCGCAATGTTGCCGCCCTGCCAGCAGACAAATGTAAATCAGACGCGTTATTGCGCGCGACATTTTCTAAATATTCAAATAATTTTTGTTCGTAATTTTCCATATTTATTTACCAAACAGCTTACTAAACTATTTTTACTTTTTAATATTCCTCTACCGCTCTTAGCACATCGTCTAATCTTACAACACCCTTCAACGCTTTGATTATCCCATCCTGTTTCATTGTAACCATGCCTTGCCTTAATGCTTCTTGTTCAATTTTCAAAGCGTTCGCTTCTTCTTCTATTATTATTCTTTTTAGTTCGTCTGTCATTTCTAAAGCTTCAAACATACCGATTCTTCCTTTAGTTCTTTTATTATTACATTTTTTACACCCCTTTGCTTCCCAAAGTTTATATTTGCTTGATATCTCATACTGAGACAAAACTTCTTTTGGCAGTCTGGCTAACTCTTCATCTATCATTCTTACAATTTTTGGAGTTGGTTCTATCTCATATTTGCAATCCTTACATAACCTTCCAATTAATCTTTGGGCAACAGCCAGTGTAACAGAGCTTGGTATCAAAAATACTTCCACTCCCAAATCTATTAACCTTGGAATTACTCCAACAGAATTATTGGTGTGTATAGTAGAAAAAACCAAATGCCCGGTTAAAGAAGCTTGTATCGCTAATTTTGCTGTTTCTGAATCTCGAATCTCACCAACCATTACAATGTCTGGATCTTGTCGCACAACACTACGCAAACCAGACGCAAATGTATAATCAATCTCTGGTCTTATTTGAGATTGTGAAACACCCTCTACGTGATACTCAATAGGATCCTCTAGACTAACAACATTAACCCCTTCTTTGTTTACCTTGTTTAATCCTGTGTATAATGTCGTGGTTTTTCCAGATCCTGTTGGACCAGATACAAGAATCATTCCAAATGGAGCAGAAATAGCATCGTTAAATCTACGCAAATTCTCCTTGTCCAAACCTAAGTCTTCAAACTCTACCGCCGCCGCCGTAGGATCAAGAACACGCATTACAATTTTCTCACCAAGATTTGTGGGCAACGAAGATACACGAAAATCTATTAGCTTTCCTCCTATATTGGCCCCAAAGCGTCCGTCCTGGGGCACACGTGATTCATCTAATCGCAAAGATGCTAAAATCTTAACTCTAGCCACTATAGAACTGTGAACCGCTATTGGTAGTAGCAAACTGGAATACAAAACTCCGTCTACCCTATAACGAATACGTGTTTTATTACGAAGAGGCTCTATGTGTATATCGGAAGCCTGAGCATCTATGGCATGTTTTAATATAACTGCGACAATTTTTGTAACAGGAGTTTCTTTAACGGTGGTGATTCCAACATCTTCATCTTTACCCTCATCATTTAGTCTAGTTATATTCTCTTGTAAACTTTTTTCTATTTCTTCTAGTGCGCCGCGAACCTCAACCTGCATTCCTTTATAAAGAGTAATAATTGCTTCAAAATCCCTTTCGGTTATAACAACAATTGAGGGCTCGAGCTTTGTTCTTAATAAAAGAAATCTAAGCGCCTGTTGGGCTTTGATATCTGTAGGATCAACCATGCCAACAATAAATGCATTATCTCCCCTACTTATTGGAACCATTCTATACTGATGAGCTATTTCTTGCGGAATCAATCCTAGAATTTCTTTTGAAATCGGGTTGGAAGAATCGTAAGTGTAACTTTCTGTTCTGGTGGATTTGGACTTGGCATTCAATAGTTGCTCCAAGGTTACATTAAATTTTCTTAAAATGTATTCCTCAAAACTTAACTCTTGCGAATCTATATTTGCATTTACGTCGTTAATATCCTGTTGCGTTAAAATCTTTTGATTTACTAAAATTTCTAATAATTTTTTCTCAAAAATAGTCATATTAGTTTTGTGTTTCTAAAGATGGCTCGAACGGATTAGCTCTTCCAAATGACTCTGGCGCCTCAAGCGGTGTATATTTATCAAATTGACGCAATACACCATCCTCAAAAAATGATTTCGGTATAGATATCTCTTTAATTAATGCCCGCGCAGCATCTTGAGTCGCCTTGGGCGTCAATACAGCCCCGCCGCCCCTTGATCTTGGTTTGTTGCCCAATCCTAAAAACAAAACAACCACCGTAACTAAAATAACTCCAACCAAAAGACCTACCAATCGTTGCGTGCGTTTTCTTTTTTGTAATGGGGTTAACTTTGACATACAAATTTAAATTGCTTAACGAGCATAAAATGCTCTTACATTTACTGTAAACACCTCCAAATTATTATCCGCAGGTTTTATGTCTATCTTATCAACTTCAAAAATACGAAGAGATTTTTCTAAACTATTAACAAACTCCTTTAACGATGGATAATTCCCTTCCAGAACGAGAGTCGTGGACATGGTGCCAAAAAAACCGACGCTCTTTTTTTTACCAATAAGCTCGTCCTCTTTAGTGCTTATACTATTTACAACCAGCCCGTTCTGTTCTGCTAGATTATTCAAAACGCTTACCAAATTTGCTTTATCTGGAAATTTTGGAACAGCAAGCTCTACTAAACCCCTGTCTTCATCGGTTAACTTAGAAAAAAACGCTCTAGCTTCTAATATACTTGTCTGTGTTTCCTCAAGAACAAGCACATCTGCTTTCTCGTTGTTAATCTGTTCATTTAAACTATCAATAACTGTTACATTGGGCCATATAAGCAACCAAGCAAAAACAAGCAGTAGGGTAACTGACAAGGTGTATAGTGTGGTTTTGGTATTTTTTACCATATTATAAATATTCCTCTTATAACCTACTCAAGATACTTATCTTTAATTACTAAAAATGCGCTAAATTCTATCTGTCCAGTTGTATTTTTATCGAAACTAGTTAAGTCAACACTCTGTACAAATTCGCTTTTTTCGTGCCATATAACAAACTGCTGACCCAATATTTCAAACGTAGGAACAACGCCTTTAAGTTCTGCGGTTCTAGTTCCTAATACAAAATTAAGTTCTTCCAGCACGGTGTTGGGGTGAATGCTGGCTTCAAAAACAGGAAATAACTTTGAGGGAAAATCTCGCGCATCAAGTATGCCTTTTAAGGTTTGGGTTTTTTTAGCAAATACTTTTATCTCTGTTGTTTGCGTATTTTCTGCAAGTTCAAGTAGAACATCTTTTTTACCCTGCAAATCTACAATTCTTTTCTCTAAACTTTTAATCCACAGTTCGCTTCCAGCGTATAAAAAAACAAAAAATACAAACACAACAAGTACAGGACTAAGGTACTTGTATTTTTGCATAATTCTAGAAATATTTATCCCCTCCTGTGTTTGTTGGCCTCTGCCATGTGGGATTAATGAAATTGCCATAAGCGACTAATAACTAGAGATAAATCTGCTTGCGCAGTATATATCTGTGTTTATAAACTCAAAACACTTAATACTAAAACCCAACTTATTTTCTCAACGCCAATCCAACTGCAACTGAAAAATCCGGACTGTTTACTCCCAACATATTTTTTAAGCTATTGGGAATCTCCACAGCACGAAAAGGATTGCCAATTTCAACATCAATGCGTAAAACCTCTTTCACATATTCTACCAACCCCGGCATAAGCGCCGTTCCACCACACAACATTAATTTAGATGCTCTTTGCCCGCCCTCCTGAACATAGTTATCTAAAACTTGTTGGCTCTCTGTCAAAATTTTATCTAAGGATATTCTAATTAATTCAAGCGCGTTACTGTCGCTGGATTTCATACCGTCTTTTTTCTTTAACTCCTCTGCCCTTTCCATATCTATGGACATGCCTCTGGCGATTGTCCTTGTAGCGCTTGCTCCGCCGTAATCTATATTGTGGTGCATAACAACAATGCTCCTATCTACCACACTTATATTAGTTGTTCTGCTTCCAATATCTAAAACCGCTAAAATATCTTGGTTATCGGCAGGAATTAAGGCCCTAGCACTGCTGAACGTTTCCAGTTCCATAGTGGTTAACTCTATATTTATCATTTTAGAAAGCTTGTTATATCTATTCACTATCTCATTTGGAACCGCTACCGTTAAAACCTTGAACTTTTGAGGATTAGATATGCTGTCTACTTTCATCCAGTCAAACTGAACTTCCCCAATTGGTACCGGTATATATTTTCTAACTTCGTATTGTACGGCATCCTGCAATTCATCGTCGCCCATGCTTGGTAAATCTATAAGGGTTGCGAAACTGGAAAAAACAGGCAAGGCCATGGTAGCTCTTTTTGCGACAAATCCAGCACCAGAATACATATCTTGTAAAACATTTGCTATCTGGGAGTCCAATATATTAAAGGATCCGGAATGCGTACTAATGTAATCTCCTTTGGCAAAAAATTGAGCATAGTTATTAAGCTTTATATTATTGCCATCGTGTAATAATTCAACCATCTTAATTGAAGAAGTTCCTATATCTATACCTAGGTTATAAATTTTGTTCTGTTTTTTAAAAACGCTCCACATAATATACAAAAATAGCCCACGCTTAATACCGACTTTGGGTTCTCTGTCTATATATATTTTAACAAAATAAAACGATTAATACTAAAAACTAATCCACACTAAACCGAATTTATAATTTTAATAAAATCTTGTTTAAAACAATTCAGTATGTTTTAACTAAGAGGATAGAATTCAAATCAAAACCCAATTATGCTCCTATCTAAAATAAGAAACTTTGTAACAGAATCCGTAATCCCCTCCTACTGTTACGGCTGTAAAAAAGAAAGCACTTACTTGTGTGAGGATTGTTTTGAAATTATAAATTCATTTTCAAAAAGCATATGCCCTCATTGCAAACAAGCTCTAGCCTTTGGGAAACTACCTAACACTTGTCGCCGCGAACTTTATTTAGACCGTATATTCAGCTGCGCAGACTATAAAGATGTGCGAATAAAAAACTTGATAAAAGACTTGAAATACAATTACTCTTTCGCGCTTGCAAAACCATTAGCGGAATTTGGATATTGGTGGCTGCAAAAAAACGAATATGCAGACGAAATTAAAAATAATATTGGTTTAATAATTCCTATTCCATTACATAAAACTAAATTAAAAAAACGTGGATTTAACCACGCAGAACATCTTGCAAAACATTTAGGAGTTTTGCTAGATATTCCAGTTGCTAATAACCTTCTTACTAAAAATCGGCGTACAATACCTCAAATTGAAACTGAAACCAAAGAACAACGACAAGAAAATTTAAAAAACGCTTTTAGCACTATAGGGACTCCTGGAGTCCCTATAGTGAGCACAAATGTTTTGCTAATTGATGATGTACTCACCACCGGATCCACCCTTCGTGAATGCGCAAAGGTTTTGCGAAAAAATGGAGTTAAAGAAGTTTGGGCGCTAACTATCGCACAAGACTAAATTAGTGAGTAGTGAGTAGCAGGCGATAGTAAAAAATAATTCCTAGGGGTTGAACCCCTAGGAATTTAAACGCTAAAATTATGACAATAAATCCTCTACAGTCAATAGATGCTTAACTGATATTTCCAATTGCGCGTCTCCCCGCTTCACTACAACACATGCTTGTAAAATTTTGGCTCCTGTCGGTTTTAATGCCTCTATCACTTGGGTAATACTGTTTCCTGTGGTTAAAACATCATCTATAACCACTACCCTATCTTGCATGTTTGGGATATACCCATCAATCATTTCTTTTGTTCCATGATTTTTAACCTTATCTCTGATAAGCGATAGTTTTAAATTATTTTTAAGAGCGACTGCGGTTGCAAGTGGTATGCCTCCATATCCGCAAGCTCCAACGCATGTTGTGTTGTTAAAATTTGACTTCAATAAATTACTCATCGCTTCCACCAACAAAAAAAAAGCCCAGGGATCTCCGTAGGCCTTTTTTATATCAACATAAAAATTAGACATCTTTCCGCTTCTCAACCGAATTGGTTCTTTTATCACCACGCCTAATTCTTTTAGTTTTTTAATAAGAAGTTGCATATACTATTTTATGTAAACTTCGTTGCCACTTTTTTTAAATTCCTCCAAAAATTGTTTTTCTATAAAATTATTTAGGTAAGATATGTTGTGAAAGAGTAAGCTTGAATCTAAAACTGCTTTTCTTCTCCTTAGATCACCTGCGTATTGTGGCAAATCCTTATATTCTCCCAAATCTAACCTCCGAGACTCTTCTACTGCTTCGTCAAACGATACAAGAAACTTTTTTGTCTTAAAAATAATATAGTTTCTTCAAACGCAGAGGCAAAAAGAATTATTCAACAGGGAGGAGTTACCTTGGATGGAAATGTTATAGCCGAGTGGGGTAGGGATCTTGAGATCAAGGACGGAGCTATTTTACGAGTAGGACCCAGAAGATTTTATAAGATAAAAACCGGTTAGACGCCAATCTAAAACCCGCCCTTCGACTATGCTCAGGGCGGGTTTTAGTGTTCTTAGGATTGCGGAGTTTCTTCTTTGCCATCATCTGTATCGTCCTTAGAATCATCAGACTCTTCCTCATCAAGCTTTTCGTCTGCGTCGTCTTCTTCGTCAGACACGTCTTCGTCTGACAAAATGTATTTTGTCTCCATATTTAAACAAACTTTAGCCTATATAAAGTAAGCTAAGCTGACTTTATATAAAAGCAACGACCATTATCAATTGCTCTATTTTATTTATATAAAATATAAAGTCAACCCCCACACCAAACAAGAAGTTACTTCTTAAAAGTTCCATGGATTATATACAAACTTATATAGATTTATATTAATTCTTGAAAAACAACATATAATACGTCGGCAGATGAGAACTTTCTTCTTGTTTGGTGTGGGGGTCAATCCCCGTCATGTTTATATAAAATCAACTGAAAGAACCATGCGCCTTTATGCTTTCAATTATTCCGATTCCAACCGAAAGGGTTAAAAGATGACTTCCGCCATAACTTAAAAAAGAGAAGGGAATTCCGGTAACCGGAAGCATTCCCACATTTATACCTATGCTTAATAATATATGGGC
>Ga0209542_10015878_pt1 | contig 12562 bp, 15 predicted proteins | sample RifCSPhighO2_01_FD_184028 | JGI IMG/M metagenome (GOLD analysis project Ga0209542, IMG submission 184028) | Soil microbial communities from Rifle, Colorado - Rifle CSP2_plank highO2_0.1 (SPAdes) (version 2) | ecosystem: Environmental > Terrestrial > Deep subsurface > Rock core/Sediment ...
CTGCCGAATGGCATCGACATATGCACTTGGCATTTTGTGTTTTCTTTGAACACCGGTTTCAAATCGACTTGTCCGAGCGCACGCGCTGATACGTGGTATATGCAATTGTCCTTGGATACATATTCCGATCTACCCGACATACTTCCTTGAGCTACTTTCTGCTCCAGACAATCTTCATAACGCTGTGCGGGAGCAGGAGCTCCGGCGTTCTGTGTGGTTTGCGTTCCGCCTGTTGATCCTGCGGACACTGTTGGTGTAGTTGCACCGGGCGTAGGAATAGCCCCTGTCGTCGCCACTTGGGCCCGCGTCATTGCCGTGCGCTGTGCGCTTTCCGATCCGAAAAGTCCGACGCCGACAAACACGCACACCACAAATACAGCTCCCAATACCAACTCAGAATCGCTCAGTCGGCGATTTTTGTACATGACTTCATTTTAGCCCGCCATTTCCAGCTACCAAGCCCGCACTGTGTACATCACATCTTCTCAGGCGCGGGAATGCCGAGGAGGTACAGCCCGTTTTTGAGTGTAGTGCGAGCGGCTTCCGTGATTGCGACCTTGTGCGCCGCGTCTTCGCCATCCACTATTCGCACCTCCGCATACCACCGATTGAAAGCGGCGGCGAATTCGATCAGGAAATTGGCGACCAAATGCGGCTCGAGCTCTTGCGCAGCGCGCTCGAGAGCTCCGGGAAAACGGTACATGAGGCGAACAGGATCAATTGCTGTTGCATTGATGTCGACGGATGGTTCAATGTTCGCGCCTTTTGCGCGCGCGACGACCTGCGTGGCTCGTGCATATGTGTATTGAATGTACGGCCCCGAGTCTCCTTCGAGAGAGAGCGCTCGCTCGCGATCAAAAATAATGTCCTTGCCCGAAGCTTGGCGGAGAATCTGATATTTGATCGCCGCAACCGCAATGTCCTTTGAAAGTTGCTCGTGATCATCTGCTCTACTTTCCGCTGCCCGCTCTTTGGCTACTTCGGCGACATCTCCGAGCAGCGATTCCCCCGTGATCACGTTGCCCGTGCGCGAGCTCATCTTCCCCTCCGCAAAGCGCATCATGCCGTGCGTTACGTGCTTCGTCTTCGATGCAATGTCTTTCACTTCGGGCACATGCTTCGCGGCCGCGATCATGACCTTGAAGTAGTCGGCTTGTTCGTGCGCCGTCACGGTGATGGATTCGTCGAGCTTTCCCCGTTCCTGTTTGAATTCCAAGAGTCCAAGATCTTTCGTTTCGTACGTCGGCGTACTACGCGACGTAATGAATACACGCGTATGCAATCCGTCTTGCTCACCTTTATATACAATCGCGCCGTCACTCTTTTCGAAAATATCTTCGTGCGCATGTACAAGCTTCAAACCGCGCGGCGCCGTTTCGCTTTCGAAAAAGTAGTGATCAAATTTTGTGCCAAGCATTTCGTAAATTTCTTCAAAATGTTTGAGGCTCGCTGTGCGACCTTTTGCATACAGCTCGTTCACCTTTGCGTCTGAGCGATCGTACACTTTCGCATTGATTGCATCGATCTCGGCCTTAGCCAATTCATCAGCCTCGTATGCAGAAGCTCCCGCCGCGTACGCTTTCCCGAGTGCCGCCGAATCAGCTGCATCAACACCAAGCTTCTGAATGCCCCAAATAGCTTTCGCGACATGCGGCCCCACGTCGCCCTGATAATTCGCCCGCTTCACTTCCGCATTTGAAAATTCGCAGAGGCGCGCGATCGATTCGCCTATCGCGTTGCTCATCAAGTGCCCGATGTGGAATTCTTTAAACGGATTCGGGTCGGTATACTCGACCATTATTCTTTCTCCTTTATGCAAATCATTCTTCCCCCACTCATCGGGAGTATCAATAATGTTTTGGAGCGACTGCGCAAAGACTGAATCCGCAAGATAAAAATTGATGAAACCAGATGCAGGGGTAATTTGTTTAACGCCTGGAATATCACCGAGTGCAGCAACTAATCTTTGGGCCAACTCATCAGGATTGTTTGACGGAAGCTTTATCATTCGGGAAAGCTCTTTTGCTTCTTGTTTTGAAACAACTCCGCTTTGTTCCAAGTCTGCTTTCTTCGGCTTTCTCTCCAGTGCCAGAATTTTCTTAGCGACAACTGAAGAATAATCACCATTTTTTAAATCATTTGAGCATTCGAGCGGAATATCATCGGGACTTACGACGGTACCAAAAGAAGCAAGCGCTCGCGAAAGCGCTTCTCGTATGTTGGCTTCGACAGTCATACGCTGATTGTATCAGCGGAACGATTTAGCGTTCAACATCAACGCCCATCGAGCGAGCGGTTCCTGCTATGATTTGCATTGCTTGAGGAACGTCATTCGCATTCAAATCTTCCATCTTTTCTTTGGCGATCTCCTCAAGCTGAGCTCTAGAGAGCTTGCCTACCTTGGTGGCCTGCGGTTTGCCGCTGCCCTTCTCCTCCCCGATGGCCTTCAAGATAAGGCGCGAAGCCGGCGGCTTTTTGACGATAAAGTCGAAGGAGCGGTCTTTATAGACCTTCATGACTACCGGGAGAATGCTGCCCATCAGTGGACGAGTCAGATTGTTGAACTGATTGACGAATTCGCCGATGTTGACCCCTGCGGGGCCAAGCGCGGTACCAACGGGCGGCGCAGGCGTAGCCTTGCCTGCCTCGATCTGCAATTTGATGATTTTGGTAACTTCTTTTGCCATGAGCGGCTACTATACCTGCAAAGATTGCTTATTTCAAGTTCAAAGCCACTCTTCAAAGCCACTCTATGGGTTTTTTATTGCGCTCATTCAAATACGCGTTTGTTTTACTGAAAGGTTTCGAGCCGAAGAACCCGTTCGTTGCTGAAAACGGCGACGGGTGTGCGGACTGGATAACAAGGTGTTTGTTGCGATCAATATGGGCGCCTTTGGCTTTGGCGTAGTTGCCCCAAAGGATGAAAACAAGCTTTTCTTTTTTCTCGGAGAGGATGCGAATCACCGCATCAGTAAATTGCTCCCATCCTTTCCCCTGATGTGAGCCTGCTTTATGTGCGCGTACCGTCAGGGTGGCATTGAGAAGTAACACCCCTTGTTTCGCCCATCGCTCAAGATCGCCAGTGCGATGAATTAATGTTTCTCCGAGATCGCCTTCAATTTCCTTAAAAATATTCTGCAAGGACGGTGGCAACGCCACACCCTCCTCCACAGCAAAACAAAGACCATTGGCCTGCCCGGGGCCGTGGTACGGGTCTTGCCCAAGGATAACCACTTCAACCTTATCAAAAGGTGTCAATTCAAAAGCACGAAAAATATTCTTCGGCGGAGGATAAACGATGGCGTGCTGATATTCGCTTTTGACGAACTCTCTAAGCTGTTTGAAATACTCCTGCCCAAAGTCGTCTTTTAGTATCTCCTTCCACGAGGACTCTATCTTCACGTCGCTCATGGCGACACTATAACAATTTCATTTGAGCAAGGGGAGAACTTTTTATCTTTTCCCTTCGATTTGTCGAAGACGACCGCGCAGCGGAGTCGCGAGTGTGTATGCGTTGCCATGTGAAAGCAATCCCAAGTACGAGATGATGCTGTATTCGTTCTCGCTCCCCTTCGTGCGCTTTTGCATCCTGCGCTTCGTGCTTGTGCGCAGCACCAGGTGGTCGGGAAAGTGCACCCATCCTAGGAAATCGACACCGGATTGATAGTTTTGAATAGAGACTTTTCCTGGATGCAACTGCAGATGTAATCGCTCGCGTAGAAATGTATCGATATATCGATACATGGTGATAAGGAGTTCCTTGTCGTGCGAAAGGATGACAAAATCATCGGCATACCGTATGTAGAATTTTGCCTTCAGTCTGTGTTTTACAAACTGGTCAAACTCATTCATGTAGATATTGACGAGCAATTGCGACGTGAGATTCCCGAGTGGCAGACCTTTGCGGACACCTCCAATTCTGCCGGTCGGCATAGTTTGATGTGTTTGGCAGGAACAGAAGCTGCTTACAATTTCGGTGATGAGAGCCACGATTCGTTTGTCGGGAATATAACCTACAACGATATCAATGAGAATCTTCTGATCGATCGAAGCGAAAAACTTCCTGATGTCGCACTTGAGTACCCAGCACTCCCGATGCTTTGCAGTAATGCCGCAAGCAAACGATCTAAAACGATTTATCGGGCGGTGGACTCCCTTCCGCTGTCGACATGAATAGGAGTCCGCGATAAAAGTCCGGTCGAAGAATGGGTACAGTATGCGGTGAACGGCGTGATGGACGAGGCGATCGCGCACCGTCGCTTTATGAATATCTCGCGGTTTGGGGTCGGAAATCTTGAATGCTGTGTATGGGTCGTGCCGGTAGGTGCCGCTTTTCAGGTCGCGGTGCAGTGCCAAGATATTGGCCATCAATGAGTGCTGAAATTCCTGCACATCGCGCTTCCCTCTCTTTCCTCGCACGAACTCTTTCCATGCGGCAAGGAGATTCTCGACGGAGATGATATTCTCGTATGAATGAGCGAACAAAATTCTCTGAGCGCGACCCCCCCCCAAACGACTTTTGCCTCTTTTGGAGCGCATCAAGAGCGCCTATCTTATCTGGCATGGATACCATTCTATACTTCCCAAGACTCATCGGTATTCACTCGGTAACAGGATAGACGATCTGTTCATTCAAACAATAGAAGCCATTTCAGCAGCCGCATTTCTCCCGCGCGATGAGAAACTGCCGTATGTGCGGCTCGCGGTCAGAAAAACAGATGTGTTGAAGTTGCTCCTGATGATCCTCTGGGAAACAGATTCTCTCAATGCGAATAAATACATCGTGTTGTCGGAAAAGATGGACGAGATCGGCAAGATGCTCGGTGGCTGGAGTGGGCAATTGAAAAAGCAAAACCAGGCACATCCTTAAATTCGAGAATGTGCCGGGAAATGAAGAGAGTTGCGGGGACGAGGAAAGCAAACGCGCCGTTGTCGTTCCAATGGTTGTCGGGGTGATCGATGTCCGCGTTGACCCACCGGCCATCGTCGTTGCGGTTGGCGTTGAGCACGTTCGGATCGCCGTCGGAATGTATGAAGCGCCGTCCATTTCCATTTCACCACCTTCGAATACTCTCCGGTTGTATCGAATTCGCGATCTATAATCGCCTAGCGCCTCACACCAAGTATCTTCGTTTTTTGGTTTTCGCGACTCGCGCTGTCGCCAATCGTAATCGGAGACATTCTGGATTCGCGCCAAACCGGCCTCGGCAGTGAGCAACCTTGATCGCTCACATATTCGCCTATTGCCATATTCATCATATCAAAATCAATCGGTCTCGCACGACAAGCGTGCGAGACCGAAATAACAAAGCGCCAAGGACGCAAGTGCAAGGGCTCAGGCAGCAGGTGCCAAGGGCACACTTGCGGGGACGAGGAAAGCAAACGCGCCGTAGTCGTCCCAATGGTGGCCGGGGCGACCGACGTCCGCGCCGACCCACCGGCCATCGCCGCCGCGGCGGGCGCGGAGCACGCTCGGATCGCCGTCGGAATCCTCGATGGGATCGTGCGGTGCGGCGATGTACGAGAAGCCCATCTCCTCCATCTGTGTGTAGGAGACGCGCTCACGGACGCGCGGGATGGCGCCACCGAGAGGCTTGTGGTAGCCGTAGAGCTCCACGCCGCGAGTGCGGAGATTCTCAGTCGTCCGGTCGGCGGGAACCTCGATCTCCGCGGTCGGCATCAGCGCGAAGCGGTACACCTGCCCGGCAACGAGCCGATGGTTGGCGTCGTAGCTGTCGGGCTTCGTGCTCAAGAGGCACGATTTCGCCCACTTGCTGAAGCGGTCGCCGGCCTTTTCGAACCGTTGAATCTCCTGCGCGCCGGTCAAATCAAGGCCGTTGACGGTAACGACGATGTGGCCGTGCTCGTTGCGCTCGAAGCTGAACGGATCACGATGTTCGAGCATTGCCTGCATGTGATAACCCGTCAGACTTCCATCGCCAACCTGACGCCAGAAATCCTTCATTTGCCCAGCCGTTATACCCAACGACCCGGCCACGACAGTGCGATCTGCCATGATACTTCTCCTCGCTAACAAAACACAGTCGCGGATGCGAGTGTGCCGTAGCAGAAAATGCTCTCTGTTATAAGCGCTTTCTGCCAGGGCACACTGATGTCATGTTCCTTCAAAAACTATACCTTTATATTTCTCAAATGTCTAGAGCCGCTGCACTTGGTCTGCTTCGAGCTCCACGGGCGTTTCGCGACCGAACATGGGGACGAGTACCTTTACTTTGCCGCGATCTTCGTCGATTTCACCTACTTTGCCTTCGAGATCCTTGAAAGGACCGTCGATAATGATGACCGCGTCACCCTCACCGAGATCGATGGCGTGGCGGACGGTCTCGCCGGCGGTGCGCTTCAGGATTTTTTCGACTTCTTCGCGGCCGAGCGGCACTGCTTGATTCGCAGTACCAACAAAGCCAGTCACCTGCGGCGTGTTGCGCACGACGCTCCATGCCTCATCGGTCGCGATCATCTCCACGAGCACGTAGCCTTGGAAAAGTTTTTCCTTTACCTCGGTCTTGCGGCCGTTCTTGATGCGAATCTTTTTCTCGGTCGGTACGATGACATTGAAGATTCTGTCCTGCATGCCAAAGGCCTCGATGCGCTGCTTCAGATTGCGCGCGACCGCATCTTCGTAGCCAGAGTATGTGTGGATCGCGTACCATGCTCTCTCGCTTGCGTATGTTTGTCGGGCCATAAAATTAGTTGCTGGTTACTTGTTATCTGGTTACTGGAAATGCATTATTGAGAGATTGGGATTTCGATAGTGGGGAGAATACTGTCCGTGGCCGTTGCCGATTTGGTTGCGCTCGCTGAATTCTGATTATTCTCCACCTGCTCCGTCTGTGCGGGAATGTTCACTGGCAACGTCTCGAGAAAGCGCGCAAGGGTTGAGGTAAAGAGGAGATCGAAGAGACCGAGGTAGAGTGCGACAATTATGGAAACAGCTGCTACAAGCGTCGAATAGACGACCGTCTGCGTGCGCGTCGGCCATGCTACATGGCGAAGCTCTGCCCTGGTGTCCCGCAAATACTGAGTGAATCCTGACATAGTTTTTTACGTTAAAATTAGCATTTTAAAACCGCCTCTCGGCGGCTTTTCATCACTGTACCAAACCTTTGCGGGGCATGCAAATCCTATCTTCGCAATGCCCTGAGGGCCGCGATAACCTTCCGCGCGGATGTTTTTGTGGTCAACGTATACCAGACATCTCGCCCATCCCGCCTTGATGAGACGATTTCAGCATGTGAGAGGAGGCTCAGCTGATGACTTACGGCTGACTGCGACATCTCAAGCCCGATGGCAATTTCCTGCACGTACGCGCCACCACATTCTTGGAGAAAAAGGATAATGAGTACGCGTGTCGGATTGGAAAGCACGCCCGAAAGCAAAGCGACACGCTGCGCTTTCCCTTCTGTTGCACGCGAAAGCATCACACTAGTTTACCTGCAAAAAAGCCATGGTGCCGCTTTGCGGCTTTTTTCACTGTATTTCGTACGTGAGCGAAATGTTGGAGATGATTTTGTTTTCGCCTGTTGGAATTTCAGGAGCTGGTATTGCTTGCTCCACTGCATCCATCGTACCGCCCAATCCGTATGCGGCCTTGGCGTAGTACGGTGGCAGGTTGCCACTCTCATCAAACCCGACAATGCGCACCAAAGAGACATTGAGTGACTTCGCCAATCGCTTTGCCTTTGCCTTCGCGTCCGCGATCGCAAGATCACGCGCCTCTGCCTCCACTGCATCTTGGTCGTCCACGGTGAAATTGAGTCCCGAGACCGAAGACACTCCCTTCCCGCCGACACCAGCCAAGAGATCACCAGCCTTTTTCGTATCACGCACCTTGATCGAAAGCGTCTGACTTGCCTCATACCCGATAAGCACTTGCCTGCCGTCAGGGCACAAGCTTCCCGCAGGACAGGCTGCGCGCTGCCACTCATATCGCGGATTCGCGGAGTAATCGATCGTGCGAATGTCTTTCTCTTCGATGCCCGCATCTTGGAGATAAGCGTAGATATCGTTGATCTTCTCGGTTGCCTTTTCTTGCGCCGCCTTTACATCAGCGCCTTCTTCCATCACCGTCGCGTTGAATTCCGCGATATCGGGCGCCGCGAATACTTCTCCCTCGCCCGTCACAGTAATCGTATTGGTCGCCGGCACGCCGGAGCCGATAAAACGCAAGCTCTTGATCTCTCCGAAAGCTGCAAAGAGGAGGAAGAGCGCGAGCGCGCCTAAAACCGCGATCAATAATTTCCGCGGCCATTCCATCGCGATTAAAAACCTGTCCATATCCTGATCGTTCATCCCATTAGAAGCAGGGCGCGGACATACAGACGCCTCCTGCTCGATTACGTTCTTTTAATATCAAAACTACCCAGCATTGCAATAGTATAGCAGAGCGTCCGCGGCTTCTAACGGGACTCATCATGCTAAAAATTATAAACCCTGTAATGTTTCCAAAGAGCCGTAGGTAGATAGAAATGAGGGTACCACAAACATGAGTCCGATGAGCGGTAAGACGAACGCGATGACTGTGATAATAAGAACTGCTAAAAAGTATTTGCGCGTCTTCTCGCAAGACGCATACACCGCATCAATCTTTCTTTCGATTCCCTCGAGTCGCTGTCGCACGTCTTCCTCCATGCACACAGTATACCCCTCGCATCGAAGACGTATAATTATCCAGATGGTACTTGCTACGGTGCTCGTCGGGGCCGATATGATTCTGTGGATTGCCCTGTTTGTTGTTCAATATTTTGAATCGAGAGCGCAAATGATTCCGCAACGAGCACGCTGGAATAACCCCGCTCCGTTTCTCTACATGCAGGATTGGCATACTATTCTCTGGGGAGACCCCCTTGGCCTTTCCCTCATCAATGGAGCTGCAGGATTGTATCTTTCTACACACCAACTCCCCACTACTGTTGAAATCGCACTCGCGCTCGGTCTTGGAGCTTTTGTGACGCTAACGTTTGTGCACATCAATCGCTCGCCTCGTCATCGACCCGATTCCGGCACGCCGCGTCCGGGAACATTTTCCTGGACCGGCAAAATACACTTGCTCTATTTTTTCGTACAAGCAAGCCTTTGTTCGCTGATGTTCGAATTGGCCGCTGGAGGCGCACTGGAGGGAACAATACTCTTCGTTGCGAAGATTGGTGGCGTCATATATTTTGCAAGTTTCCTCGCGGACTGGCACTTAGGGCGCTTTGCACCGTTACAAAAATAAAACTACGGGGCGATCGCAGGGAATTGAACCCTGATCGAGAGCTCCACAAGCTCCAGTGTTGACCATTACACCACGATCGCCATTCGAACATCTGATTTATAGCAAAAATGTACGCAGAGCGCGACCGATGCGAAACGCCGCCGCCCTTTTGGGCGGCGGCGCTCTGTCCATATCAACAAACTGAAGTCATTACATCGTCGAACCGGAAGAAGGCATCGAGGAAGGTGCGGGTGCGGAGCTCATGCTCATCATCGGTGACTCTTTCATCGCGAAGCCAACATAGAGCGCAAATGCAGCGATCGCCACATGGAGGAGGTGGTCGAGCATGTTCATCTGCATGCCGAGCACATTCCCGCCCATCGTGAGGCCGAGAACTGCCACGAGCCCATACACTACGCCGAATACTTTGAAGAAAAGGCGCGCGTGCGCCCCCGCTACGGCAGCGATCGCGACGGCGACGATACCGGTAAGGATGTGGACGATATTGTGCATGGCATCGACTTCAAAGATGCCGAGGAGCATCCCGTTGGACGTAATACCGGGAACAAAGCCCAACATACCTACGACAAGCATCACAATACCGAAGATCCAAGCCAATTTTTGAACCATACGTGTGTTTATACAAGGTTGGTAACATCGACCTCGCTATACCCACAATTGTCCCGCGCCCACAAATGCCGTCAACCCCACTAAAGGAGAGGGGTGAATAACCCAAAACACACCTCAGCGATACGATTCGACCAACGGCATCGCAGTATCCACATCAATCACCTCGAAGCCCACGCGCCCGATGATCTGGCCATATTGCGTAATCACATTAACCCGCCATTTCCCGGCCTCCCCGCGCACCTTTTGCGAATAGCCGCGATAGCCATAATCGCTTCCCCCGCGAATGGGAAAACTCACTCTCGTTTCCGTGATCCATGCGCCGCGCTCGCTGTCATATCGCTGCCACTCATGCAACACTTTCGTATTGAGTCCGCTCGGCGCAAAAACCGCGCTCCATACATAGATCGGCTGCCCAGGCACCCGGTGATACGCGGGCGCAAAGTTCCACAGCTGCTTGTACCAGGGCAGCGGCTCTCCTATAAGTAGATACCTACCGTCAGCTAAACGCTCTACAGAATGATACACGCCCGCGCTCTTGAGCGAGAGGGGCAGCGGGGGGATTGCCCCGGTAAAATAGAGCAGATTGAATATGAGGAAAATCGCGCTGATTGCAGCTACCACCGTGCGGCGATTCTCGCGCACAACCTCCGGAACGAACTTCGCGAGGATGTACCAAAAACCGGCAATGATCGCGAGGCTCATAAGGCCGGAGCCGAGAAACATGAGCGGTCCTATCACACGAAAAACAACCGGCAGAAAGAAAATGAGGAAGGAAAAGAGTACGGTGAAATAGATCGGTACTTGCACCGAAAGGCGCGCATAGAAGTGCGAGAAGCGCTCGTTCAAGAAGACGAGCGCGGCAACGGCGATGACGAAGATCCAGCTGATCGCCACCTCGGCGCTCCGGCTGTAGAGCGAAAGGTATGCCGAAAAAAGACCGCCGAAGGCGAACTGCGCAACGACCGGCAGAATCGGGAGCGCCTGTATCGCGGCCCGCTGTCGCACGCGGCCCGTCTGGATCAGGTTGATGAGGATGATCGCGATTGCCGACACGAGAAGATACGAAAACAGAATCGCGTTGGTAAGAAAAAGGTCCACGCGCTTGGCAAGAAAGAGCGTATCGAGAATAAATCCCGCGACGAGGGAAAGCGGAGAAACGTACCGCATGTACCAATTCGCCAGCTCTTGCGTACTTTTGGGAATATATCGGCGAACCATTACAAAATTGTACGCGCTGAAACGTTTCCGAACAATCTATATGCGGTACTGCTCACTCCATGTACAATTTGATGACAGGTGCCATCAAATTGTACATGCGTCCAAACACCTACGATAGATACGTTGGTGGAGATTCTTCCGCGCCTTCGAGATTATTGGCAAAACGCGTGAGCGCATAGAAAAGCGAGGAGAGACGGTTGGCGTATGCACGGCTCGATGCAGAAATTTCCCGTTCCCCCGATTCGTGGAGCCCCACTAATCGTCGTTCGACTCTGCGCGAGACCGCGCGCGTAATGTCGAGTCGCGCCGAGAGCTCCGTCCCACCCGGTACGAGAAACGACGTGACAGGCGGCAGCGAACTTTCTATTTGCTTGATGAATTCCCCCAATCGCTCCACCGACTGCTGCGGCACCGACTTCCCCGGCGCGCCGGCCACTTCCGCTTGAATGGTAAAGAGATGATCCTGCACGTCGCGTAGCACCGTTTTTCCCTTCCGGCCGACCACCTCAAAATCCTCCGGACATTCCGCCTTGCACCAGCCGGTGAGGCCATTCAATTCATCGAGCATCCCGAGTGCCTCAAAAATCGGCGACGTCTTCGTCACCCGCTGTCCCGAAGGCGTGTCGAAGAGCTTCGTTGTGCCGCCGTCGCCCTTGCCTGTATAGAAAGCCATACACCAATGATAGCAAACGAACTCATTTTGAGTTTATACGCCTTGCGCTATACTCGCGAAAGAAAGGAGAACGGTGATGGAAGTCGATATCTATCATCCTGGTCTTTACCACCTGCGCCAACTTGGCAGCCGAAAGATGCAGCCGTTTCAACTTTCCTCGCGGTTTCCTGCCAAGAACGCTCACTACCATGGCGCACATTGGCGAGATGTCATTGTCGCACTTATCGATCGCACCTGGTTCGCCAACAAGATATTACCTTGCAATGAAACCCCAACTGCCGCGAGACTTATGGAACAGGCAATCGGAGAGTATAGAGCAACCCGCGTACACGTGCTTGACGAAGGTCACGTATATGAATTCGGCAACGGCAAACCCGCGAATCGCCAAGTTCTTACCTTTGTAAAGCGTTCGAGCAAAGCGGTTCAATATCCGAAGGAGTGGCCAGGCACGCAATCGCAAGAAGTAATGCGGATGCTCATCTACCACGTGGCGGAAGAACGTGCCAATCGCAGGGAAGAATTTTCCCTCGAAGGTTTCGCGCCGGAGGAATATCTGCAACATGCGATCTACCAGTACGAAGCACGAGCATACCGGCGACACACGCAGCGGGTTAACCGAGAAAAAGAACCACATGAAGCTCTGAGCGACGGAAAAGATCTGCGTGATTACGGTCATTACCTCGACGTTCCGTTCGAGCCGGACTATGTAGATCTTCTTCCCACGAGGGATGACGGACATGTGTTCATGCCAAACGGAAGACGTTGTTTCCGCAACGAAATTGACGTCATGTTGGAGCTACTTGGGTAGCTCCAACATTTTCTTTGTG
>Ga0209542_10015879_pt1 | contig 12562 bp, 16 predicted proteins | sample RifCSPhighO2_01_FD_184028 | JGI IMG/M metagenome (GOLD analysis project Ga0209542, IMG submission 184028) | Soil microbial communities from Rifle, Colorado - Rifle CSP2_plank highO2_0.1 (SPAdes) (version 2) | ecosystem: Environmental > Terrestrial > Deep subsurface > Rock core/Sediment ...
GATATAATTTATGATGAGAAGGAAGATTTCAAAATAAAAGCAATAATCATATTTTCAGTTCCAAATGGAGAACTCTATCCAATTTATAAAGATAAAATAATTGCACAAGGAAAAAATAAAGGTAAATCCTTCCGTTATTTCTATAAAAATAAACCTCAATTTAAACTTCTGCAAGACGAGCCTTATCGACTAAAAGTTTTATGGTTGGATAACGATTTAGAAGAAAAAGATATTCTGGGATTTACTACAGAAAAATAAAGAGACATAATTAATAAATAAAATAGGGATAAATATGATTAATTTCACATCATTGACGCCTTAATAATTTTAACTTCTTCAACTGGCTTATCGTTTGCATCAGTTTTTATTTTTGCTATGGCATCAACAACTTCCATTCCCTCTACAACTTCACCGAAGACAGGATGTCTGCCATCAAGAAAATTATTATTAACTAAATTAATAAAAAACTGACTGCCTCCTGTGTTGGGGCCTGCATTTGCCATTGATATGGTTCCTCGATTATTTTTATTCGGAACATGCGTAAATTCATCTTTAATATTATAACCTGGACCACCTCGTCCTGTTCCGGTTGGATCGCCCCCTTGAATCATAAACCCATTAATAACTCGATGGAATATGACACCATCATAATATCCTTGTTGCACTAATTTTTCAAAATTTGAAGAAGTTATCGGCATATCGCTATATAGCTGCATCACTATGTTTCCTTTGTTTGTTTCAAGCATTACCTTTTTATCAGAAGATTGTTGACTAGGCATGTTGTATTTGTATGCTACTACACCAATAATTATTAGTATAAAAATTATTCCAAGGATTAGTTTTTTGTTCATTATTTTTTATAAGAAGCAGAGTTTAAAAATTTTTATAATTCTTTTAATAACCCCAATTAACTTTTGTTTTTCTTTTGATTTCAGCAATTTTTTGTAGTGTCGCCAGTTCGCTATTTGATAATAAATCTTTGTTGTCCTTAAATTTTTTAAATTGTGCCTCAGATAGATCCGAGTACAAATAGGAAATAGTTTGTAATTGGCGTTCGAAATTTACTCCGGGAAGCGATATGGCAATATCTTTTCCCTCATTTGCTTCGTTGACGCTTTTCTTGTCCTCTTGAATATCTTTTACACGTGCAACCTGCTCCCCGTTTTCGTTTATAATGGGGATTCCTTTTTTGAGTTTTCCTGCTTCAATATGTACTCCAAAAACTGCAGGATTAGAATTCCGGAAAATAAAATGAGGGAGTATTTTTAATTTTGAAATTGTCGCCAGTTCCATTAATCTATCCTTTAAAATTTTATTTTGTTTTTCTTTATGCAGTTTTACCACTTCATCAATTAATTTGTATATTACTTCATGCGTTACTATTGAGACATTAGTTTCCATGGCTTTAACATCTTCATCTTTATCGACATTGAAGCCGATAATTATAGCGTTGACTGGATCATTTTCAAGATTTGCTTTTGCACTGATTACATCTTTTTTATTTATTTTTCCAATTCCTGCATTAATAACAGAAATGTTTTCTTGTCTTAATAAAGTTAAAAGTGCCTCTAAACTGCCTAATGAATCTGCTTTAACAACAATGCCTTTATCACTTGTCTTGATTTTTTGTCCAACTTCTTTTTCAAATATTTTTTTTATTTCTTGAGTATTGTTTTTGTAAATTACAAAGGGCATTCCAGGAAGAACATTTTTTGCATCGATTAATTGAAGTCTAATTCCTGCAGCTGCTGTAATTTTTTCTGCTGGTTTAAATTTATAGGATATTGGTTCAATTTCTTCCAACACTCTTATTTTAGTAATAATTGGATCATCGAAACTTGCAATCGCGATTTCATCTTTATTTGTTATCACGCCGTCGTATAAAATTGCCTCGCAGTATTCCATTGAACGTTCACGTTTTATTTCCAGGATTACTCCCTTCGCTTCATCCCCTAATACTAATTGTGATTTGAGAAATTTTTGAGATAAACCTGACATAGTTAAAATAAGTTCGGGAATCCCTTCTTGTGTACGCGCTGAACAAGGTACTAACGCAAGTTCTTTAGAGAAGTCTTTTATTTCGTAAAATAATTTGGCATTAAATCCATGATGATGCAACGAACCCATGAGCGTCATGACTTTTTCATCGAATTGTGCTTTTGCATTTATTGATTGTGAATCTATATTAGTTTTCAAATCTTCAGATCTTTTTTTCCATCCCCAAATATTATCTATTTTATTTAAAGCAACAATAAATGGAACTTTATTCATTCTCAATATTTCTAAAACTTCCATTGTTTGTGTCATTATTCCTTCATTAATATCAATGACTACAATTGCTAAATCTGCTAAACTTCCCCCTCGTTTACGTAAATGTGAAAATGCTGCGTGTCCTGGCGTATCTATAAAAAGAAATCCTGGAAAATCTAATTGAATTTTGTGTTTATCAATCAGCGGACATTTTTCTTTGATATATTTGAGCGGAACTTTTGTAAAGGAAATTTTTTGAGTAATACCTCCTGCCTCTCCTTCTTGAACACTGGTTTTTCGTATACTATCTAGTATGCTTGTTTTCCCGTGATCAACATGACCTGCTACTGTAATTATGGGAGATTTAATATGTTCCATAATAATCGGAAATAGAGGAAGCTTTTAAATTTTTCACTTAACAAAAAACTTCTTAAACTTCCATTTTATGATATTCATATGGATAACGAAAAATGGAAAGATAAAGTGTTAATTGGATTGGAAATTCATGGTTATATTGAAACCGAGGAGAAATTATTTTGTCGATGCAAGAATTTTCACGATATGAAGAAAATTAAGCCTAACACTAATGTGTGCCCGATTTGTACCGGACAACCTGGCGCTAAACCTATGCTGCCAAATAAGTCTGCTATCGACAAAATTATCGAAATTGGTTTAATTTTAGGATGTAAAATTAATAGCATAGAAGAAAATAAACCATTAATTTTTCAACGAAAACATTATCGTTGGCCAGACATGCCTTATGGTTATCAGAAAACTATTTCTGGTGCGCATTCGCATCATGTTGCTGAAAATGGCAGGTTCGAAGGAATTAGGATTAGAGAAATTCATTTAGAAGAAGATCCTGCGGCTTGGAATCCTGAAACGGGAGCTATAGATTATAATCGTGCTGGTGTCCCTTTAGTTGAAATTGTTACTGAACCAGATTTTACTAACGCTGAAGATGTTGAAGATTGGTTGAGGAAATTAGTTCTTACGCTCTCTTATATAAAAGCATTGAACAAAGATGCGGGAATTAAAGCTGATGTGAATATAAATATTAAGGGACTGACCGAACGTGCGGAAATAAAAAATGTTAATTCTGCTTCTGAAATTGTTAAAGCAATTCATGCCGAAGTTTCTAGACATATAAAAGAAAAGCCGATTAAACGAGAAACTCGTCGATGGAATTCATTTAAAAATGCAACCGAATTAATGAGGAGCAAAGAAGAGCAGGCTGATTATCGTTTTATTTCTGATCCTGATTTGCCGATGATACCTTTGACAAAAAAAAGAATTGCCGAGCTACAGAAAAATATTCCGGAGACTCCAATGCAGAAATTGAGCGCTATTATCTCAAAGCATAAAATTTCACCTGATGATGCAAAGGTTTTAACAAAAAATTTAGAAATTGTTGAATTTTTTGAAGAAATCGCTGAAAAAATTCCGCCTAAGTTTGCATTGCCTTGGATAACAATCGAATGGCTTTCGGTTTTAAACTATAATAAAAAAACTATGGATGAGGTTTCTGTGGATCCGAAACATTTCATCGAACTTTTGGATTTATTGCGGAAAGAGGTTATAACGCCATTAAAAGCGAAGGAAATTTTAAGGAAGTTTGTGCCTAAATCTTTCTCGCCTGGAAATGAGGCAAAGAAATCCGAGAAAATTGATGATGAGAAAGAACTACAGAAAATTATATTATCGATTTTGGATAAACATAAAAACAGTGCAGCTGATTACAAAAACGGCGAAGATAAGGCGTTTCATTTTTTGATGGGGCAGATAATGCAGGTTACTCAAAAACGAGCTGATTTTGTTATTGCTAAAAAAGTTTTGGAAAAAGAATTGAAAAAATAATTAGATTTATTATACTGGACAATTATCTGAAGTTATTCTTACCCATTCTGGCTTTGGTTCTGAGAAGCATTCGCACAAGACTTCATCGACTTCAACTTTAGAATAAATCTGTTCACCGCTTGGGCATTGCGTATTTGCACAGGCACACGGATCAGAAAAACATCCCATCACTTTAGTCCAATCATCCCGTGGTTCGCTAAAACATTCACATGATGTTTCCCCGATTTCTGAAGTTTGAAAATAGATATCTTCGTTTAAGGAGCATATAGTATCTTTACATTTGCATGGATTTTCAATTTTACAAAAATTCGAGCATCCGTCGCCGTTTAGGGTATTTTCGTCGTCGCACTCTTCTGCATCAGTTTTCAATCCATCACCACATGTTTCTGGACATTCACCAATGCTGTCTCCGTGTTCAATGTGAGCTTTAACCTCTGTAATTTTAACGACCATGTTTGTTAATTTATTTTCTTGATTATGACAAATTTCAGAAGTATCCTGATCAATAATTAAGAATGCCCACCATGGTTTTGCTGTTTTAACAATTTCTCCTGTCTGGGTATTAATAAGTGTTTCAAGATTAATTGCTGTATTAAATACCCCTAAAATCTTTCCTGTTTTTTTTGCTGTTGCTTTAAAAACGGTATTCAATCTTTCTCCCTCCTGAATTTCTTTTAATTCAATGGAAAAACCCTCAGTTGTCTGCAATTCTTCAATAGCTTTCTGTAGCGCTTCATCAGGCATGACTGTAATATCCTGTTCTTCTCCCGTGGACAATCGCGCTTTTATAGAAACGTCGCCATTCTGATTAATTTTTTCAGTTACTGACAATTTGGTATTTATTTCAACACCTTTTACTTTTAATGTTGAACGCGTCAATTCTTGCCCTTCAGAAATAACTTTCATTGTCTTAATTGTAACTTTATTTCCCGACTCATCTATATACACTGTTTTTTCAACAAATTCTGTTTTTCCATTTTCAATTTTCGTTTTCGTTTTCATTTTTTTGCCATTTATTTCTTCGATAACTTCTGTTTCTTTTTTTGATTCTTTTCCTTCTTTTTTTACTTCAGTTTCCGATTTAGTTTCCGCTTCACTTTGTGTTCCACTTTTTTCTGACGTTCCTGAATTTGATTCTGATTCTTGTCCTGCTGAATTAGTTTGGGTTGATGAGCTTTTTGACGTTGTAGATGAAGATTGTGATGATGAAGATGAAGCAGATGAACTTGATGATCCGCTTGAACCTGAAGAACTTGGCGATGATTGCATTGCATCATCTGCAAAAATAATCCAAACACCCAGGATCATTATGATAGCGAGTGCACTAAAAGAAAAAATCTTTTTCATCTATCCATAAGACTAAGCACATTTAAAATCCTTCTGGTTTGCGGTTAAACTAAATATTTATAAAAAAGACGATTCTTATAATGTCATGGAAAAAGAGGAGAGTGAAATTTTAAAAGTAAGTAATTCACGAAAAGTTTACATTCCTTTTTATTTTATGATTTTTCTTTTATTGGCGACAATTATTTATGCAAAGCTTATTGAAAAACCTATTAATCAGCTTGCGATAATTTTGTCGTTGTCTTTCTCTGTGTTTGTTGTTGTAGTGACAGAAATTCACAGGATACTTGAATCTTATGAGGTTAACAATCATTCTATTATCTATAGAAAAGGAATTATTAATATTACTTCAAAACGTCTTGAATTTACTGCGGTGAGTGATTCTGAAGTTAGGCAGACGTTATGGCAACGTCTTTTCTCGTATGGAAATGTGGAAGTTCACTCGTTTTCAAAAGAGAATGTTACATGCATTAAGAATATTGATGATCCGTATAGTTTTACTAGATTTATTCAAAAAAAAATGATAAAGTTTAGGAAAAACAATGGCTAGACCAGAAATAATTGAAGAACCTACGGAAAAAAAAAGCCATTTTTGGCTAATTTTATTTTTCGTATTTGTAGGAATTTTCATGTTTATTTTTTTTACAACTTTTTATGAAGAAGGCATGAATATCCCTTTGACGGGAAATGTTATTAAGACAAATAAAACTGTCGGCGAAATCATTGTTAACGGAGATCTCAATATTCCTGCAAGTCTTCCTATTAATTCAGGCATGAAAACGTTAGGAATAAAGATAAAGGGTCCGGTATTAATTACTATTGGCAACCAGGAAATTCATTTGAATAAAAGTTCTAGTTTTGTAATTGAAAATTATGAAGGGAAGTTTACTATTGAAGCGAATGTAATATCTAATCTTCATGGAACTGCTGATCAGGTTTTTTTGGATGGTACTCCCATCAAAGAAAAAAAAGGTACGACAAAAGTTTCATTTGACCGGTTAGATTATAATTATATTGAAATGAGGGAAATTCATTTGAATACTTTATCGTATTCGGCGACGGGTATTTTGAAAATAAATGATGGTAAATTTCTTATAAATCTTGTGGAAGAGGAATTTTATGTAAATGATTTTGTCGGGGATTTAGAAATTAATAAGAATTATTTGCGAATCAACGGCAATGCCCGTGATTTTGATGCGAATAAGATACTTGAGAATAAGTAAACAACTTTTTTTACAAAAACCTTTATATACATCGACTTCCTTGCTATTATTACTTCTCTGGGTTTATTTCTGGAGATTTCTAGCATAAAGAGGGGTTTTAGAATGCCTGAAATATTGGAAAAAATAATAAAAGAAAAAATTAGCGCGGACCATCTTTTTTATGTCAGTATGAAATATACCAAAACATGCGATGTTATGGTTAATTTAGTCAAACGATGGAAGATTATGATGGATTATGCGTTTGATGGACTCTTAGAAACTGCTAAACGAAAAAAAGCGATCAAAAAAATTCCTACGGCCCCTAAATTAAAATTAGATCTCATTCGTATTGTATTTGCAAACAATCCTGAGGTTATTGATGCGCTCAATGAATATGAGATGTTTAAACTTATCGATATACTGCAAAAAACGAGAGAAAATGAGTTTCGAAAAGGAGTTTGTCTTAGAGTTACCTACAAAGGAAAAGAAGTGCCTATTAATCTGGATAAATTAAAAGAGTACTCTGAAGTGCTCGAAAGATTTATAAATTTTATCAAGCTTTATGTCCAATCCAAGTAATGGATTTCTGAGTCATTACTGGTATGATTATTAAATTAGTAAGGTTTTAACCTTATCATCCATCTTGGAGTTTAAATATATTCAAAGAAAAAAATGTCAAAAATAAAAAATTATTATTTGAGCATCTTAAAAATTAAAAAAGATCGAGATAATTTTTAACATGTCAAAAACTTCGGTTTTTGAGGATTGTTGAAAATAAAAAAAACAAAAAATTTTCAAAATGTCAAAAATATATGCAATTATTTCGGGAAAAGGAGGCGTTGGTAAAACGACCACTACTATCAATGTAGGTGCTTCATTCAACAAATTAGGTGAAGACGTTATTATTGTTGATGGAAATTTGACGACTCCAAATGTTGGTATACATTTAGGTGCCCCGATTGTTCCTATAACTCTCAATCATGTCTTGAATAATCAGGCAAAAATAGAAGACGCAATTTATGAACATGAATCCGGGACTAAAGTTATCCCTGCATCATTGTCTTTGAAAGAAATAGAAAGAATAGATTATAAAAAAATTCCGGAAATTGTTCGTCGGTTGAAAAAATTTACTGATCACGTTTTAATTGATTCTGCGGCAGGATTAGGTGAAGAAGCACGTGTTTCTATTATTTCTGCTGATGAAATTATTATTGTCACGAATGCAGAGATGTCTGCTGTGACTGATGCTTTGAAAACAATTAAACTTGCTGAAGAATATAATAAATTTGTTAAGGGAGTTATTATTACTCGTTATCGAGGCACGAAATTAGAAATGTCAATGACTAACATCAAATATATGCTGGAGGTTCCAATTTTGGGAATTATTCCTGAAGATGATTGCGTAAAAATGTCGCAGATTATCAAAAATGCTGTTGTTCATACACATCCTCGTTCAAAGGCTGCTCGCCATTATTTAATGACTTCTAAAAGAATTTTAGGAGAAGATATTGATGTGGAATATCCTACTTCTGGCATTTTTGGGGGATTTTTTCGCGTAATAGGATTGAAGTGATCACATCAAAAGGTATATAAATAATCTTTCAAAAATATCATCATGGAGAACGTTGTATCATTTAATGATTGGCAGAAGCTTGACTTGAGAACTGGCGAGATTTTAGAAGTCGAGGAAGTCAAGGGAGCGGATAAGCTGTATAAATTGAAAATTGATATTGGGACAGAGACTCGAATATTAGTTGCGGGATTAAAACAATATTATACGCGCGACGAATTAGAAGGAAAAAAATGTATTATTTTTGCAAATTTAGAACCTAAGATGATTAAGGGAATACAGAGTCATGGCATGTTATTAGCTGCAGTGAACGAAGATCATAGCGAAGTCAAATTACTTCAGGCAGATGGCGTTGCTGAATTAGGCTGGAAGATTAGCTGATCTTTCTTTTTGGAGGGACGTCATCAACTCCTTCATATTTTTTTGCTTCTTTTTTAACCAGCCATTCTAGATTTTCAATATCACGTTCTTCTTTTCCATACAAGATCACTTTTGCTCTTAACAATCCGGGCGATCCAGTATGCAGTGTATACTGTTCTGGATAAAATGTTTGTTCTGTATCATAGAGTATAGTCACATTATGATTCAAATCATAATAGATAAATGGAGGCTCTGGTTTTTTTAGTATTTTACCACCCCACTGCTCTGGCAGTATGTTTTCTATATTTTTTGCATTATCAAAAAAATCTCTAAATCTTGTCGGCCACCAGAAATCCTTGGCTTTACCAAAATAAATAGTTTTTTTCATATTTAGCAAATGTATTTTGGATTATAAAATATTTATGTCCATAAATCTAAAATCACATTCTTTAGAATGTGGTCGTAGCTTTAAGGTTTTAGATTTTGGATCACAAGAAAATGCGATGCATTTTCTGTGCAGAAAATTCCGCATTAAGAAAGAATTTTCTTGCATCCAGAAAACTAAAACAAACCACACACTTTAGTGTGTGGTACACACAAGGTTTTCTTGATTTTATTGAAAATAATCTTTATAAATTTCTAAAACTGCATCTGCTTCTCTCGCGGATTGATGGAGAAATTCAAATGCTTTTACTCTTTCTTCTGTTTTTTTCAATTCTGTTTTTATTAATTTAGATCCTATTCCTTTCAGGACTGATGTGCCGATATTTAAAAATAGGCCATAGAGGATAATAAATGGAGGAGGATTCATTGTTAGAACGAATGGCGTGAATGCCGCACATACTGTTTGAGATGCTCCTGCTACATCGCGAGCCATGAGTAAATCTTCGAGATGAGGATTATTCATGATAACACTGACGTACTTTTTTATAACTCATTTCGTTATAATTAGAAATAATATTTGTAAGCTTATAATCTTCAAAGTTTTCTAGTATTCGAATAAGGTCTTCTGGTATTTCTGTATGTTCTTTTACTGAAGGTTGAACGGCATAGTGATAGCTTTCGTCTTTTTTTATTGGTATAATATAATAGGAGGAAAATAAAGTACTTTTAAAAATTTTTGGAATTAGTTCTCGATAAATAAGAACCTCTCTCTTCCATTATTTCTTTTTCTTCATAGGAAAGTTGTCGAGGCATTATGAGAATATTACCTTTGGTTTTTTAAAATTATCTTTTAGCCCATCCAACGAGAGTTGTTAAGAATACTATCAGTAATTCTCCCAATATGATATCGGTTCTTAGTAGAAAAGCATAATCTTTAATGAATAAAGGAATGGTGATTATTGCATTTATAAGTATTGTTATAAGCACAAATATGATCCCGACTAAAAATCCGTGAAGTAGACTGCCTTTTATCTCCTTTTTCCAAAAATAACTGAGGCTACATAAAAGTGTAAATATTATTAACAGCGGAATATGAATGATATAATAGACGTAGTTTTCTGGGTTTAGCTTAAAGCCAAATAATAAAATGGATGTTTCAAAAAAAATGAGGATTGCAAGAGCTATTCCCCATGTAATGGCTCGGATAAGTTTCATATTGTTTTAAGTATAGAATAATTTTTAAGGTTTGTTATGTGATGTAATTGATTGTAAATACAAATCTTTAAAAATTATTTTCTTATTTTTATATTATGCAAGAACAAAAAAAGAGGGAAACTGCTTATAAAATTCGAGTTGGCGAATTAATTCGGGGAAATAAAATTTTTGAGACTGTTATTGGGAAGGAGGTAAATCCTAACCCCCGTTTATTATACGTTGAATTAGGAAATAAAAAATTATCTCGTGTTAATATTATCGCTAATATAGTCGACAAATATGAATCAAACAACGAGGCGAGATTTGCTTCAATTACTGTAGATGATGGCAGCGGTCAAATAAAGGCGCGAGTTTTTGGAGACGATCTTTTGAAATTCAATAATCTTATTCAAGGAGATACTATTCTTATCATTGGCTTATTACGGTCTTATAATCAGGAAATGTATATCTTGCCAGAAATTGTTCGAAAACAAGATCCTAAATATCTGCTTGTGCGAAAACTTGAAATTGATTCTTTAGGTCCAAAAAATGTCCGTCCTGAAGATAAAAAAGAAATTAGGGCTATTCGTGACGAGATTATCGAAACTATTAAAGAGGCTGAGCAATATGACGGTATTGACAAAGAGGAAATTATTATGAAATTCAAAGATTTTAAACCTCAGACTGTGAGTCAAGAAATTACAAAGCTACTCGAGGAAGGCATCATTTATGAGCCGAAGCCTGGACGAGTAAGATACTTGGGATGAAATCGCGAGAATTTAATAGTTTAATGCCAAAGGTAAATCATGCATGGGCATCTGATGTACTTAATGTTTCTTTAAATTCTGGGCTGGGGCCGGATCTTTTTGACGAAGGGAAATTTGTTGAATTAAAATTTTCGCTCATCAATCCTAAGCCTTATAATTGTGAAAAATTGAGAAAATATCCTAAAGCTTGGATCGTTGATTAGGACCAAATGGAATACGGAGAAAACTTTTTCGGTCTTGGATTTTTGGGATTAAGCTTTATGAAATTGATAGAGCAGTACAAAAAATTAGATCCTTCAATGCCGAAGAACTTGAAAAATTGGTTTTGAAAAGAGAATTGTACGTCGTGAAATTTTCTTGGATGGATCAATATTCGCCGAGCAGAACCTCTGGAAAGACTGCTATATCTGAATGGGACAATATTTTGCGTTATCCGAAATACAAAGATATCCCATCTGTTGTTTATAAAAAAAAGGTGAAAAAAGGATTTGTTTATGTCCGAAATGAAAACCATATCATTTATGATATGGTCGTAACATTAAGTTTTCATTTCGGAGCATCCAAAAAACCCGAACAAACCACACCCTTTAGAGTGTGGTAAAACACCAGGTTTTTTTGATTTTACTGAAGGTGTTGATCCTGAATTGTTTTAGTTTTCATTTTCAAGTAAAATCTTGTCGTCGGTAGATTTAATAATCACTAGTTTTTAGCTTTTCTATGGATAGTACGAAAAATCATCTTATTAAGTATTTGGCTTGTTCGGTTGCGAGAAGTACCGGTAATGTGAATGCGTATCGTAGAATTCGTCGATTTTTTAGTACAGAGCGAAAAGCAGACGGAGTTAATTGTCATGGATTTACTTTATTTGCATTAGGTATTGATCCATCTCCTCGTCCCCGTTATATAGACCCTGAAATAATGGAGGAATTTTTGTACGAAGGTTGTTTTCGATCTCAAATGGGTAATGGCACGATTATTGCTTTTATAGAGGGACGGAGTGATATCGCGCATACTTCTGTTTATATTCCAACATCCCAAAGTCCTTTATTAATACAAAAAAAAGATATCGGATTTAAATATTCCATTAAAACTTTGGAACAAGTTTTCGAAGATGATCCTGTATTGAAACATGAAACTCGAATTGAGTTTTATAAGTACATGCCTAAATACGGTAAAATTCCTCGTTATTTTACTAGTAATGCTTAAAAACTCTCCTTTTCTTCCTGATTCATGGAATATGAAAAACTTTTGGATGAAGCATATGCAAAAATAAAGCCTTTAGAGAAAACTCGCGATAGATTCGAAATTCCAAAAATTGAAGGTCATGTTGAGGGAAATAAAACTATACTTACAAACTTGGGACAGATTGCTTCTTATGCCCGTAGAGATGTAGATCATATTTTGAAATACTTAATGAAAGAATTGGCAACTCCTGGAATGATTAAAGAAAATCGAGCAATTCTTATGAGGAAAATCACCTCTCAAAAAATTAATGAAAAAATTCAAGACTATACTAATGAATTTGTTATTTGCCGTCAATGTGGTAAACCTGATACTGAAATTATAAAGGAGAAAGGCTTCTCTTTCATTAATTGTTTAGCGTGTGGCGCAAAACATTCTGTTCGCAGTAAAAT
>Ga0209542_10015880_pt1 | contig 12562 bp, 15 predicted proteins | sample RifCSPhighO2_01_FD_184028 | JGI IMG/M metagenome (GOLD analysis project Ga0209542, IMG submission 184028) | Soil microbial communities from Rifle, Colorado - Rifle CSP2_plank highO2_0.1 (SPAdes) (version 2) | ecosystem: Environmental > Terrestrial > Deep subsurface > Rock core/Sediment ...
CCTACTGCAAACTCCTTGAAAAGAAAAAGCCGGTCATTTTTTGCGGCGATTTGAACGTCGCGCACACGCCGGAGGACCTCGCCAATCCAAAACAAAACGAAGGCGAGCATGGGTATACCAAAGAGGAGCGCGAGGGTGCCGACCGCATAGTTGCGGCCGGGTTTATCGACACTTTTCGGCTCTTTACCAAAGAGCCGGGCCACTACACTTGGTGGAGCCATTGGCAAAAGGCCCGCGAGCGCAATGTGGGCTGGAGGATAGACTACTCCTTCATATCAAAAGCGCTAAAAAGCAGGGTGCAAAAGGCACAAATTTTGCCACAGGTCATGGGCTCGGACCACTGCCCTATTACTCTAGAGCTTGCCAATTAAAAACCCCCACAACGGAGGTTGCGGGGGGTGCGGGTCGGAATCTTCAAACCTAATTTCTTAAATATCATCGGAGTGACGATACTGCTGAGCAAAATGCCGCTTAATCCACATTATTAATTTAAGAGAGCGAGGGATTTGCGCACTGCTCAAAAGAAATATGAGTTAGAAGATAACCTGCGAACACGTGTTTCGTCGAGCAACATCAGGGCAAATGTTTTTCGACAAGAACTGTGCAAAGAACTCAATCTAGAATGTCCATTACCAATAGTACTTTTTTAAAGGACAGTGTAAAGGACATAAAGGACAAAATCTGTGGATAAGCCCGACAATTATTATCATCAAGCCAAAATATCCTTAATCTACAAAGTACTTTTTGCGTATCTCTTTTATCTCTTCTTCTTGCGCTTCCTCTTTTTTCTCTTTTCCCCCTTCCCCTTTTGCCTGCAATTTTTCCTGCGGCAGAGCCGCCAGTTCAACTACTTTTTTCTCCAAATACTCCACGGTGTTCTTTGCAGGGTCGTCTAAAACTTCTTCCAAAAGTGCATGCAAAATCCACCCAACCCTTGGGCCGGGTTTTTCACGTGTAACATCCATCACCCTCTTACCATCTATTGCAAGCATTCCGACAGAAATAGGGTCTTGTAATGCTTGGGCTATCATCGACTGGTATTTGCGCAGTCGAAATGGCTGTTCCTTGGGGCGTCCTGTCCCTATACGGTCGCAAATGCGCAAGTTTATTAGCTCGTCTATGTGCTCTCGCCCTACATTGTTTATAAGCCGCCGCACTGCAGAGAGCGTAACCTTCTCCGGGTCGGAAAAGAACATATGCCACCGCACCAGCCGCTCGGCCAGGTCGATAGTTTCGCGTGGGAACTTGAGTCCTTCTAAAATCTTCTTTACCATGCGGGCTCCCACCACGTCGTGCCCATGGAATGTCCAATCCTTCTTTTCCTCCGACCATCGGCGGGCTTTTGGTTTGCCTACGTCGTGGAAGAGCCCGGCAAGCCGTATTATAAGCGGCCACTCCTTGTCGGCGGCGTGCTGGAGTGTGCGCATATTGTGTTCAAAAACGTCATACTTGTGGGCCTGGTTCTGCAGAACCCCCACCCCCTGCTCTAGCTCTGGCGAAATGTAGGCCAAAACCCCCATAGAGTGGGCCAAAAGCAGAGCCCTCATCGGCTTGGGAGAGTTTAAAATCCTTATGAACTCGTCTCGCACCCGCTCTTTTGAGATTTTACCTAGTTGAGAAACTGTCTGCACCATCTCCTCTCTCGTATGTTCCTCTATGGAAAAGTTAAGCTCGGCACTAAGACGCACTGCCCGCAGTATACGCAGTGCGTCTTCCTCAAACCGCAGGCGCGGCTTCCCCACTGCGCGCACAATATTGTCCTTTATGTCCTTTATACCACCGTAAAGGTCAACCAGCTTGTCCTGTGATGGGTCAAATGCCAGAGCATTTATGGTAAAGTCTCGTCTTTTTAGATCTTCTTCCAGTTTATGGCTAAAAACAACAGTATCTGGCCGTCTGGCGTCACTGTACTTCCCTTCCAACCGGTAGGGAGTAACTTCCACAACCTTTAAAGTTTCACTCCCTGCTTCATCGTTTACCACGCCAACTGTCCCAAAATCGTTGGTATAGTAAGTGTTTTCAAACAAACCCTGTATTTCATCCGGGGTGGCATTGGTGGTAACATCCCAGTCATTTGGCTTTTTGCCTAACACAAGGTCGCGCACGCACCCCCCCACAACCCAGGCCTCAAACCCCGCTTTTTGGAGCTTTTCTGTAACACACAATACTTCTGCGGGGATTTGGTTTCGAGACAGTTGCATGGCACAATTCTAACGCGCCAGTAGCCCCGACGCTATGGTCAGGGCTTAATGCGCCCGTGGTGAAATGGATATCATCACTGCCTTCGAAGCAGTTGTTGCAGGTTCGAGTCCTGCCGGGCGCACAAGGTTTATGCTATATGCTATATTGTATCAGTTAATTGCGAAGCGGTCATAGTTTAGTGGTAGGACGGCTCCTTGCCAAGGAGCAGGCGCGAGTTCGATTCTCGCTGACCGCACCTTTTTCTGTTTTTAGGACATTATTATGTGGATAACATTGGGGACATGTGCATAAAGGACAAGTCTTATAGACCTTTATGTTACGTATGAAACACTTTTAGACAGTGGTTCACGTGAAATCTGCCATGGCAGTATCAAAAAAGAGGAAAATAGGCGACAGTGGCGAGGATGTTGCCTGTAAATACCTTGAAAATAAGGGTTTTTCGGTAATTGAGCGTAACTACTGGAGGCCGTGGGGGGAGATAGATATAGTGGCTAAAAAGGGCTCTACTCTTAGTTTTATCGAGGTAAAGTCGGTTTCTGCAGATCTTTCACGTGTAACTCCTATCGAGGGTGGTTCACGTGGAACGTCCATCGGCTTGGTCGGGTACGGCGGCCTTAGACCGGAGGAAAATGTGCATCCGGCAAAGATTAAACGCCTAAGTAGAGCCATCCAGACCTATTTATTGGAGAAAAAAATCGGAGATGAAGTGGAGTGGCGTATAGACATTGCCTGTGTCTTTTTGGATTTTGACCTTAAAAGGGCTCGGGTAGAGCACTGGGAGAACGTTATTTTCTGATTTGTATGGTAGATTTGACAAACTCTCCTCTGCGAGCAGCGGGCTGCGCCCGTCGTAGCTCGCTTCGGCGAGCGAAGACGGGCCGTAGTATACCGGTAGTACACCTGCTTTGGGAGCAGGTAGACTGGGTTCGATTCCCAGCGGCCCGAACGTAGATAATATGGAACGCATAACCCTTACAACCAATACGTCAGAGAGCTACGCACTGATTGACTCCGGCGTGGGAGAAAAGCTTGAGCGCTATGGCAATGTTGTGCTTGCACGCCCAGACCCGCAAGCGTTGTGGCCAAAAAACTTACCGGAATGGGAGTGGGCCAAGGCACAGGCCAGATTTGAGCGCAAAAAGGGGGAGGTGGAGTGGATAACAAAAGAATCTTTACCAAAAGAGTGGCCGATAGAATTTGGCGGTCTGCACTTTTTGATTAGGCCGACTAGTTTTAAACATACTGGCCTCTTCCCCGAGCAGCTGTCCAACTGGGAGTGGCTTTCAAAAATATCTATAGGTCCCGCGCCAGCACCCGGCGTGAAGACTTCTGCGACTCCTAAGGCCTTGCTTTCCTATGAGCCAATCAGGGCGCTCAACCTATTTGCCTACACAGGGGGGGCCACGCTTGTCGCTGCCAAGGCAGGGGCAAGCGTGGTGCATGTAGATGCTTCCAAAACAGCCGTGGCATGGGCGCGGGAAAATGCCGCCGCTTCCGGCCTGGCAAGCAAACCTATCCGCTGGATTGTCGAGGACGTTTTGGTGTTTGTAAAGCGGGAGATAAAGCGCGGCAACCGTTACGACATCATTGTTATGGACCCGCCGTCGTTTGGCCACGGGCCAAAAGACGAGTTGTGGAAGATAGAGGAGCACCTTATGCCGCTCGTGAAGGAGTGTTTGACTCTATTGTCAGAGAAGCCGATTGGTTTTTTGATAAACGGGTACGCGGCGGGGTACTCACCGCAGGCCTTTGCATACAACCTGGAACCGTTACTAAAAAAATACGGCGGCACTATCCAGTATGGCGACCTAACGATAGAAGAGCAGGACCATTCGATGCACTCAGGGCAGGGAAGCGGGCGGCTTTTGCCATGTGGAATTTTTGCCCGCTGGCATGCCTAAACCCTGTCATGGGCATTCTAGCGGTGCTCTATAGCATCTTTTAGTTTTTTGAGCTCTGCTTTTGCTGTGGAGCTTGCAAATGCCGCCGCCCCGTCAGAAAGGTTTTGTGACAAAAGTTCCGCGAGTCCGCCTTGGCCCTCTGCCGCCAAGGTGCGGTTTATATGCGCTATGGTGATTGCCCGCAGGTCGCGCTCGGCTGTCGAGGCGGCGGCGGTAGAGGTGACTATAATGCCGGCAAGCTTGCCGTCCTCTGCGCGCACTACAGCCCCACCGGAGGAGCCCCCCTGCGATACAATTGTTCCGCCTATGGAAAAGAGGTCTACCTGCTGTGGGTTGTCAAAGGTAAACAGTCCGCGCACGGCCGCGTAGGCCGAGGTAATAAACAAATTAAGCGCTATCGTTTGTCCGTCAAGAAACCCCGCCGGGTACGCTGCCAATAGCATACTGTCGCCCGGAGTTGGCAAGGAACCTGTCATGGCAATGGATGGGAAGGTGGTTGGGAAAGGAATACTCGGGCCAGTGGGCCCCGTAATGTGCAAAAAGGCGTAGTCGTGCTCCCCGGTGCCGGTACCTTGCTCTTGCACTATCTGCGACGCGTTAGTGTCTATCCACGCGGTCGGCAGATACAAAAGCTCTGCGCGGTACATAGAGCGCGCGGGGCTTCCGGTGCGCAGTATGCAGTCGACATTGCCATCTGTGGGGTAGTCTTGCAGTAAAAAATATTGCCCGACGTGCGCGTTGGTGAGTACTACACCGCGGCTGTCTATGATTACGCCGCTGCCTGAAATAGGTTTAAAAGAGCCGCCCGCTTTGGTGGTGCATAAGATATTCACCAGTGCATTGCGAGTTTGTGTATTGAGAGTGCTTGGGTCTATGGCTGGTTCCTGGGGCAGGGTAGGAGTCGATGGTGTTTGTGGCGTAACTACAAGCACTGCGACTGTTTTGCGCGCAGATGCGGGCTCCTGTTGCTCTGTTTGGGTGCTTGGCGGGGGCGGCACATCTGCCACAGTAGATGTCGACACTTCTACAGATACTTGCCACTCTCCTTCTACTGGAGTTTCTCCGGACGTTGGAGTAACCGATGTATAAGTAGAGAGCGATGTAAAAAAACCACCAAGAGCTACTAATACAGCGGTAACAAACAGCGCAAGTTTTCCCGGTAGCGTGTAGAAGAAATCCATAGTAAACATATACAGTATACGGGAACGAGCAGAGATCCGTTACTGCGGGATTAGTTTAGTGGCAAAACGACAGTTTTCCAAACTGTAGTTGGGAGTTCGATTCTCCCATCCCGCACCATCGAGGAATTTGCAAGTCGGAACTCGCCGCCGCGCAGGGCACGGCTGCTCGCGCGCACTGCCATTTAGTGCTCATTTCGAATCTGCCTTTTCGCATTTGGGAAAAAGCACGGAAACTTGACAATACTTTGCTTTGGGAGTCTAATTAAAAAAGAGTCAATCCACCCTAGAAGGAGAAGAGAATGGGTGACCCATACTGGGATATCAAAGCTGCCGCGTCGCGCATGGACAGCCCCGAACACGCAAAGCAGGCGTTCGAGGTGATGAGGATGAAAGACCGAAGCAGGGGCCGCGTCGCGGCATTTGTTTTGGTCGCAATCATCATCGGGGTACTCACTTACAGCGCTCTGTAAGTGTCCCGAACCACAACATCAAGGGCGCGGAGACCAGCCGGTCTCCGCGCCCTTAAATTTTTTATATTCAATTACTATTCATCAGTTACTTCCCTACTCTACTCCCCTCGCGACATCGAAATACGAATACGGAATACGGGGACAGGAATACGGGGAGGGGACAGGCACAGTTTTAGGACTTCTTCGGCCGACCAGGTGGTCTGACTGTAGACTCAAGCTGGTCTTTTTCATCATTTGATTGAGCTATATATTAAGTATATCATGTCAATTCAATACTGTGCCTGTCCCCCTTATCCTATCCGCCGCCAACCTTCGACAAGTTTAGAACAAGATCGCCGCGCCGTTTTCCTGCGGGGTTTCTGCGACGTCGACAGCAACTCGGGCTATTTCAAGTATCCCACACCAAGATAAAACTTTTCGGCATTTGTTATTGACAACATCGTACTAACGTTATATATTCCACTCAGTAATTCCACAGGGACGAAAGGAGGATTCCATGTCCAACGAGCTCTTTGTTATCGACCGCAAGTCAGAACTCGACGAGAAGGAGAAAAGTCGCGTGGCCTATCTACGCGACCAACTCTCAACCGCCGAGAACCTCGGTCTGGAGGCGCAAGCCGCCTACATCAAGGCCGATATCGCGACCATCGAGGGCGGACTCACGACGACTCCGCTCACGGATGCCCAGATGACCATCTGGCGCGCGTGGCTGCCGACCGCGTACACCGACATCGGCAACGACAAGCACCACCAGCTCGCGAACTACCACTTCGACCGCATCCCGAAGCCCGTGCTGAAGCTGTGGCAGAAGCACAAGGAGTCCGGCCTGTTCGAGCGCTTTGAGATATGGACGCCGGAGAACCATCAGCCGGACCCGATTCTCGTCGGTGTAAACGGCAACGCCCGGCATCTGCTCGCTCGCTGGGACGAGTCCGACGCCAACCTCGTCTCTTTCGACGATATCAAGCGCGAGCTGGTGCGCCGGTGGTACAAGAACGAGGACATCGGCGGCGAGGACTACAGCGAATACTTGTTGCGTATCGGGCGCACGATGGAAGCGATTTTCGCGGCGATCGTTTCAGTCTTTGTCTCGACACTCGTCGTCATTCCGTTCGTCGACCTCGTCATCGGCAAGGAGGAAAGCGGCTTTCTGGTCGCAATCGTGCTCATGGTCGCAATCGCGGTCGGCATTTTCATCTGTGTGCACCGTTGGCACACAAGGTGTTGCCTCGCGTCGAGCAAGCTCATGCAGGCCATCGCCAAGGACGATTCGGTGCAGCGCAAGCCGCTCCCCGCTTCGGCCTGATGAACCAGCTCTGCGGCACTTCAGACGCTCACCTCAACCTATCGGTTGGCGTGAGCGTCTTTCTTTTTTAAAAATCATAGAGGCGACGCCTCTATGATACGGCGGCTCGCGCGCTCGAATCTAATCCGCCAAAGAAAAATTTGATACCCGCCCGTACCAAACGGTATGTTCGGGCGGGTTGTCAGCGGTGCGGCTTCCCTCGGCCGTGCCCGTCCTATGGGCGAGGCGCCGCGCCAGCATTTTCCTGCGGGGATTCTGCGCCGCCGGTGGGGGGGCGGCGCCAGTTCGAGCTATTTCAAGTATTCCGCACCAAGATCAAACTTTTCGGCATTTGACAGATTTAATAAAGGATATATAATAACTAATGCATCAACTAAAAAAGGAGGTTACGATGCGGAACAGGAGTTTGACGTCGTGATGGCGTCTTCTTTGAGCAAAATGTTGTTCGTCGACATTCTTTGGCCGTCGGCCGCCCACGCCACCACTGGCTCGGGCGTCGGCCAGGCCATGCCCGCCGCGATCAGCTGATCGGGGGCGGTGTCGGGTCTCGCTTGTAGGCGGCCTTGTCCTCTCTGAGGAACATGTGACCGCCCGCTGAACCCAAGCGAGCCCCAAGGTTACTGGTTGTTCCTTAAACCCGTCGGCATATTTGTTGCCCCACCGGTCTAACCGGCATCGGCATCGAATCACTGCCAAGGCCCCACCTAGCTTGCTAGCGTGGGGCCTACTGTTTTTCATAAAAAATTACTATGATGGCGCACCAAAAAGAAAAATCCCCGAATATTCGGGGATTTTTCTTTCGAGATGGACTTCGCTACCTAACCGCTTCTTTAAGCGCTTTTGCAGCTTGGAACTTCGGTACCCGCATAGACGGTACCTGCACTGCAGCACCCGTGCGGGGGTTGCGTGCGGTGCGCGCCGCGCGCATTTTTGTCTTGAAGATGCCAAGACCGGCAATAGAAACCTCCTCGCCCTTCTTTAGAGAGCTGACGATGGTGTCAATCATCGCCTCAACCGCACGCTCCGCGTCGGCTTTGGTGGTGCCCAGTACGTTGTGCACCTTTTCCGCAATATCTTGTTTATTCATAAGCAATTATATTGGTTAATAATACGGCCTGCCCTGCGCCCACCAGTATAAACCCTTCAAAAAACCTTGCAATAGAGCCACTGGGATAGTGACTTGTTTGGCTTTCCTTGGAAATTGACAAAAAGTTACCAAAGTATATACTTTGGTATATGGAACATACAGTCAAAAAAACGCTTTTAACACTTAAAACTGATAAAAATCTTAAGGAGGCTGCTCAAAAGACGGCTAAAGAGATGGGTATCCCGCTCGGGACGGTACTCAACGCCTTTTTGCGCAGTTTTGTAAGCGAAAGGCGCGTTGAGTTTTCAGCACCCTTGGTCCCTAATGCACGCACGCGCACCATAATTGACGCGGTACGCAAAGATTTTAGGGAAGGCAAAAATCTTTCTCCGGCATTTTCTTCTGCAGATGATGCCATTGATTGGCTACACACGCAATAAAAAATGAAGATTGTTTTCCACCGCCATTTTGCGAAACGCTACGCAAAACTGCGCGCCGGAGAGCGGCACCGCTGTGATGTAAGGTTGAAGCTGTTTGCCTCAGACACTTTTAACCCTTTGCTTGATAATCACGCTCTGCACGGAGTGTTTGTCGGGTGCCGGAGTATAAACATAGGTGGCGATTTGCGCGCTTTATACGAGCCAACCAGTGGTGAGGAAGCTCTATTCATGCATCTTGGCACTCACAGCGAACTGTACGACGAATAAAATAAGGGGCTAGAGGCCAACTATCGTGCAAATTCGATAGCACGAGTCTCGCGAATTACGTTTACTTTGACTTCTCCCGGGTATTTGAGCTCATTTTCGATGCGCATCGCTATGTTGCGGGCGAGCTCCCTGGCCGCAAAGTCGGTCATTTCGTCCGGTTTGACAAACACGCGCACCTCGCGCCCGGCGGAAATGGCGTACGACTTTTCTACCCCGGCAAACGAGTTGGCAATGGCTTCTATGTCGCCCAGGCGTTTAAGATAATTCTCGACACTGTCGCGCCGGGCACCCGGCCGCCCGCCTGAAATGGCATCCGCCACTTGCACAATAACCGACTCTGTCGTTTCGTAAGGGTATTCCTCATGATGAGACTGCATTGCTTTGACCACCTCTTCCGAGACGCCAAACTTCTGGAGTATCCGGCGGCCAATTTCAACATGTGTGCCCTGCACCTCGTGATCTAGGGCCTTGCCAATGTCGTGCAAAAGCGCGCCCGCGCGCGCCACGGCTGGGTTTGCTCCGACCTCTTCGGCTATCATGCCGGCTAGGTGCGCCATTTCTATAGAGTGCTGTAAGACCGACTGTCCATAGCTGGTGCGGAAGTGCAGGCGCCCCAATATCTGGGTAACGCGCGTGTCTAGGTTTAGCACACCCGCTTCAAACGCCGCCGCCTCGCCTTTTTCTTTAATTATTTTGTTTATCTCGTTCTTCGATTTTTCTACCGTCTCTTCGATTTTGGCCGGCTGTATGCGCCCGTCGATGATCAGATTTTCAAGCGCGACTCGCGCCACGGCGCGGCGCACCGGGTCGTATGAGGAAAGTACTATAGAACCCGGAGTGTCATCTATGATAACCTCCACGCCTGTTGCACGCTCAAACGCTTTGATGTTGCGCCCTTCCTTGCCGATTATTTTCCCCTTGATGTCGTCGTTGGGGATAGTAATAGCGGTAGCCATCGTATCGGAAGCAACCGAGTTGCCCAACCGATGTATCGCGGTCGTCAAAATCTCCTTGGCGCGGCGTTCCAACTTTTCCAACCCTTCGCGCTCTAGCTTTTGCGTGCGGACCATAAGGTCTTCGCTCGACTCGCGCTCAAGCTCGGCATAGAGTCGCTCCAACGCGGCCTCTTTGGAGAGCCCCGCGACCTTAGCGAGCTCGCCCGCGCGCTCGGCAAGCAGTGCATCTGCTCGCTCTTTTACCGCCTTCACGTCCTCGATGCGCGCCTTAATTGCCTCAACCTCGCGGTCGAGCTCTTGCTGTTTTTTGTCGAGAGTTTCCTCGCGCTTAAAAACTCGCTCTTCTTGCCGTGCAACCTTGTTCACCTCTTCTTTTAACTCAATTTGAGCGGCGGCCATCCTTTGCTTGCCCTCCTCTTCTGCGGCTACTGTTATCTTTTTTGCCTCTTCACGCGCGTTAAAAAGTATCTGCCGTATTTCTACCTCGATAGACCCTTTGCGCGACAAAACCAAAAGCCACCGGAACACATACCCGATAGCGGCTCCTACGAGGCCCGAGAGGCCGAGGAGTAAAAATACTATTTTTAATGACATAGGCGATTATTGCTAACCGCTTATGCCCCGAGCTAATCCGTTTTTGCCGCGCCACAAAGGCGGGTCGCTGTGATTATTGCGCGCAGAATACGCGTGTATTTAGTACGTTCACAGAAATATTCGTTAAGTGCGGAGCAAGAGCGGGGAACATAGATTAAAAGGTTGAATATAAACGATATGCACGAGAACAGAATTGCAGAACACACTTACAATACCAGTAAATGCGGCATCCTGCAACTAGTAAGAAAAGGGAACTATATACAAAGCTACCCTAGCCCCTTTTCTCAAACTGCTTAGCAAGAATAAAAGCGAGCATCATAATAACGAATGACTCAAATTGTCCCGCGTTGATAGAGAGATAACCAAACACCCCCGCCACAACAAGCACTATTATTGGGCTACCTAGTTTATCCATACCCCGATTATACCCTATTGAGTGATTTCTGGGTGTTCCGCTAGGTACTTTTCCCTTACATACACTCCGAGAGTAGGGGCGGTGTTTTCCATATTCCTATTCGGGTGATTATAGAAAAATACCTTTATAAACTGCATATAGGGTTTGTCAGCCAGCACATAGATTGATTTAGTGGCGGCTACTTCAGCATCATATTTCAATTTAGGATGTTCGCTATCAATAAACGAAAAGAAATCAGATTTATTTGTCTCAAAAACATTATCAAATCCGACTTCCATAAGTAGTTTTTTTCCTACATCCGTTAACTGAAGTGGACTGTATGCCTTCAATTCCGTAGGGTCAAACTTTGTATGGTGTCTAGTTAAATAATCACCCATTACTTTCATGTTGTGTTTTATCTTTTCAACTGCTCGCTCAACAACCGTGAGCGTATGGAGTTTTACACCAATATAAATCAAAGCGCCTGCAATTGTTGGCACTCCTATATAGACGATAATTGTATTTATAGCTTGTATAGTCATGATTTACTTAAATTAAGTATACCAAAGTGTTACCATATAGTGATATTTGACAGTAAGCCCTGCCCTGTTCTATAGTATTTCAAGCACTTGCAGAGGTACTTAGACGAGGTAGCGTTTCGTTTCAACAACCGTGAGAACGGCATAGATATAAAGTTTGATTTGACTACAGCAAAAATCGCCAAGCGTGGTAAAATACACTACAAGGCATTAACCGCATGAAAAGCTTTCTAAAAGAGAACTGGTTCAAACTAGCTATAGTGCTTGCTTTGGCGTGGTTCCTTTTTGGGCTTACAACCGGAAGCTTTCTGGTGAAAGTGTGTACGATAGAGTCGGAACTAAGTAGCATCTTGTTAAAGTATAAGAAGTGCTCATGAAAAAGAAAGACCACGAGGGCGCAAATCTAAACTGCATAAGCCAATAAAACTCTCTTTTGACGAGGCGCTTGGTGTTATTGTGAAGTCCAAGAAAAAGACGCGGCGGGAGCGGAAGAAGATATAATGGATGAGCTTTTCATTATGAGTGGTATTATATGAAGTAAAAATATATGCCCAGCCCAATTCCTCGGTGGAAAATATTTTTTCTCGCATGGGGTGTATTTTTCATAACCAAAGGATTGTTTTACGTGGGGCCATTAGACCCGAGAATAGATTATGTATTTGCTTTATGTGCAGGATTCCTCTATTGGGTTTACAGGACGAATAATCCAACAAATTTGAGAAAAGATGCAATCATAATTATCAGCACAATCGTTCTAACTTTCATTGTTTTATATTTCGTCTTCTCAGCAGGAGGGACTAATCTCTCTTCTTAAAATAATGGACTCACAAGAGGAACAGAAACTCGAAAGTCGCCAGCGTATCCACATGCACCTAATGGCAGCGTGCGGGACTATAGGAGTTATTATCGGTGTCGCAACAGTTGTAAGTATTGGTTTTGCTATTTTCGGTAATTTATCTTGGTGGTGGCCGATTGGTCTCGGCCTAGCTGGAGCAGTGTTCAATGGTGCGGCGAAAGAATACCGCAAAGAGGCGATGAAAATCGGAATCGAGCGGCAGGTTAAGTATCCAGAAGGCGAGTAGCTATTCTTGGTATTACCTAGGCGGTTTCAAACTTCTAACGCAACGAGTCTGTTAATGACTTCATCGGGCTTCTCATAGTCTAGCACCGCTCTCGGACGGTCGTTGAGGCGCCTCTGCGCCCGCTTGATCTGATACCGAGACAC
>Ga0209542_10015881_pt1 | contig 12562 bp, 11 predicted proteins | sample RifCSPhighO2_01_FD_184028 | JGI IMG/M metagenome (GOLD analysis project Ga0209542, IMG submission 184028) | Soil microbial communities from Rifle, Colorado - Rifle CSP2_plank highO2_0.1 (SPAdes) (version 2) | ecosystem: Environmental > Terrestrial > Deep subsurface > Rock core/Sediment ...
ACCCTAGGTGGCCGTTACCGCAGGAACGGATATGTACACATGAAAGACAATTATCGCCTGCCAGGACGCCATCGCCGGCAAGCCTGGCTCCTACAGGTAAAAGCGAAACCCTAGGTGGCCGTTACCGCAGCAACGGATATGTACACCTGAAAGACAATCATCGTCTGCCAGGACGCCTTCGCCGGCAAGCCTGGCTCCTACGGTAAGGGCAAAACCCTAGGTGGCCGTTACCGCAGCAACGGATATGTACTCAGTCACAAACCCCATTGGCCGCCAGGACGCCTTCGCCGGCAAGCCTGGCTCCTACAGTAGAACGGGTATAGCCGCGAGCGATTGGTCGGCTGTCAGCCCCCTATCGCAGGGGCCTCAAAGATGATCCGCATCAATCACCGCCTTGGCGAACGCCTGCGGATCTTCCTGTGGCAAGTTGTGGCCGATGCCGCCGCTGATCAGGCGGAATTCGTACTTGCCGGTAAAGCGCTTGGCGTAATCCTCGGGGGCCGGGTGCGGTGCGCCGTTGGCGTCGCCTTCCAGGGTGATGGTCGGCACGCTGATGGAAGGTGCGGTGGCCAGTTTCTGTTCCAGCGCTTCGTAGCGGCTCTCGCCCTGGACCAGGCCTAGGCGCCAGCGGTAGTTGAACACGGTGATGTCGACATGGTCGGGGTTTTCCAGCGCCTTGGCGCTGCGGTCGAAGGTGGCGTCATCGAAGGCCCATTTTGGCGAGGCCGTTTGCCAGATCAGCTTGGCGAAGTCATGGGTGTTTTTCTCGTACCCGGCGCGGCCGCGGTCGGTGGCGAAGTAGAACTGGTACCACCACTGCAGCTCGGCCTTGGGTGGCAGCGGGTTCTTGCCGGCGGCCTGGTTGCCGATCAGGTACCCACTGACCGAGACCAGTGCCTTGACCCGTTCTGGCCACAGCGCCGAAACGATGTCGGCCGAGCGTGCGCCCCAATCATAGCCACCGAGCACGGCTTGCTTGATTTTCAGCGCGTCCATGAAGTCGATGACGTCGCTGGCCAGGGCGGCCGGCTGGCCGTTGCGCAGGGTTTTTTCGGAGAGAAAATGCGTGTCCCCGTAGCCGCGGGCATAGGGCATCAACACGCGATAACCCTTGGCCGCCAACAAGGGCGCGACTGCGTCATAGCTGTGTATGTCGTACGGCCAACCGTGCAGCAGAATCACCACCGGGCCATCGGCCGGGCCCGTTTCGGCGTACGCCACGTTGAGCAGGCCGGCGTTGACATGCTTGAGCGGGCCAAATGGCAAATCTGCCGCCTGCGTGACGCCAGCCGCTGTCGCAGCAGGCTGTAGGGTAGCGGAGGTTTGTCCGTGAGCGGCTCCCAGGACGCCGAACAGACTCAGCGCGAGGATCGAAGCGCTGATCAGACTGCGGCGGGGTTTACCGGTGTTGTCGTTCTGCTGTGCCATTTTCATCGTGATCTCTCCCTTGCAAACCGCTGGCCAGGGGACCCAGCCGATCCCCTTCAAACCCTGCCTGCATTTGAGCACGATGACGTATCTGGCCTGTGTCGAAGAGCGGGACCGGTGCAAGCACCTGTATCCCGCCGTTGTCCAGATACACAGTGATACACAGCGTCGGATCAAGCCTGCGCTGCGCTTACCTCACCACTGACCATGGACTTCCTGCGCACCGATTGATACAGCAGGCTGGACACCATGAAGCCAATGATCGCCAACCCGCTCATCAGGCTGAATACATAGGTATAGCCTTGCTCGCCAGGGAAGTGGTCGAGGATCGCGCCGTAGATCACGTAGGCGAACATGCCCGGTGCATAGCCAATCAGGCAGCCGATGCCGAAGGCCGAGCCGGTGATGTGTTGCGGGATGCCGACTTCACCCATCGGCGCCCAGAACACGCCGCGCATGGAGAACACGATCAGCGCGAAGGACAGGGTGGCGGCCATGCCGGCATAGATGAAGCTCGGGTTCTTCGGAATCAGCAGGATGATGCCCATCAGCGGCAGCAGCGCGAGGAACGCCCACTTCAGGTAGCGGCTGGTGCTCTTGAACTGCTTGTCGGCGATGAAACCGCCGGCAGGGCCACCGAGGATCTTCAGGAAGTACTGGTTGATGATGCCGTAGGCGCCCACCAGTGCCACCGGCAGGCCGTACATTTCCTTGAGGTAGGGAATGAAGTAGGTCAGGCCGCAGTAGACGATGTAGACCATGAACACGTTGAGGCTGACCAGCCAGATGCCCGGCACCTTGATGGCTTCGAACAGGTTGGCCAGGCCGTTGCCGGGCTTGGCGGTCGTTTTTGTGCCACCGCTCTTGAGCAGGAACCAGGTCAGGGTCCCGGCCAGAATGTCGATCACCGAGTAGAACAGGATCGCCGATTTCAGGCCGGCTTCACCCGACCCCATGGCGACGAACACGCCCAGCGCGCAGAAGGCCACCAGGGTATCGACGACACCACGTCCACCTTCCAGCAGGCCGAACAGCCGACCCTGCTCCTGATCATCCCCCAGGTTGCGGATGGCCTTGAGCAACGAGGGCCAGAAGAGGCAGTCGGCACACACCGCCAGCAGGCTGAACACGATCAACAGGTTGTTGAAGGGGGGAAAGGTTGCCAGGTACAACCCAAGGCTACCGGTGCCGATCAGGCCGAGGGGGATCAGTTTGCGCGTGTCGTAGCGATCGGCGAGCAGGCCGCCGACCACGAACAGCGCAGTGGCGATGATCGCGTTGGCGCTCAGCAACAGGCCGATTTCAGTGTGGCTCAAGCCCATGAATTGCTGCATGGGCACATAGAAGGCGTCCTTGAGGTTGGCCAGTTTGTAGATGGTGCCGCCACCGAGGATCAGTATCAGGAATCTGAGCCATTTGGCCTTGTTTTGAGTTGTCATTATTGTTCTCCGGGTGTAATCGGTTCGAAGCGTCGGGTTCAGGCTTGGGTCTTATTGGGCAGGGTCAGGCCAGGGTCAGCTCGGCCAGGGTGCGCAATTCGGCCAGCACACCGCGTACATAGGCCACCTGGTTGTTCGCCCAGCGGTGCTCGTCGGCCAGCATTCGCTCCAGCGAGAAGCCCGCGGGCAGCGGTGTCTCACTCATTTCTCGATAGGCGATGAAGGGGTCGGCCGCCTCGACGGACTGGCGGAACGCCGGCGCCACGTAGTGGTTTTCCTGTTCGAGGATGAAAGCGATCACCTGCGGGGTCGTGTCGCCCAGCATCAACAGCTCGAACAGCAGGCGGGCGCTGGGCAGGTCGTCTTCGGTGCTGCCTTGCAGCACGCCGTAATGGCCGAAGCCGTTTTGCTCGGGGACAATGCGCACACCCTTGAGGTGCGCCTGGCGGATGTGCGGCGCCAGGTTGCGCAATGCCTGCAGGGGTTGTTCGCAGGCATTGATCATGTTGCCGAAGTCGAAAAGGGCATGCAGGCGAGGGTGGTCGAGGCGCTTGAGCAGTTGCGCGATCTCGTTGCTCTTGAGCTCTTCATGCTGCTCGAAGTCGAAGTACAGGTCGTGCTCATCCGCCTGCTGCGCCAAGTAGCGCAGATCGGTTTCGATCAGGTCCATGACCCGCGACAGCGTTCCCTCGTAGCGCGAGTAGACGCGGATGTTGCGTACGCCCAGGGCGCGGGCGATGGCGATCACCTGGTCGACATCTTTCTTCTGTGTGCTGCTGATTTCCAGATGCACGTCCAGTCCCAGGGCGCGGGCCTTGTCGGCAAACACCTGCAGTTGCGCGGGCGTCATCTGGCTCAGGCTGTTGGCTTCGCCGTCGAGCAAGTGCAGGCTCAGGCCTTGCAACTCGTGGCGATAGGCGAAATCGAGCAGGTCGACGGGGGTGACGCGACCCTGGGTGAGGTTGGTCAGCAGCGGATAGGCGTGGGCAAACAGGCGCAGTTGCGCCAGTCGTTCGAGCAATTGCCGGGCCAGTGCGTCAGTCAGCACGGGCGCCGTGTCTTCCTCGACCACGTTGTGGCAAAGCAAAGCGTTGAATCGTTCCTGGATCTTATTGTTCATTCGAGTCGTTCCTGGTTCAGACACCGGGTCTTGCGGCGCAGCCTTTATCGCGCCAGCCAGGAACTCTCGATAGATCCATTATCAGTTAATTGATAAGACCACTTGTTGTGCTCAAGTGGCCTGCGTCAGGCACCCCATCGCGTCCAGGGCCCGGGCCAGCGCCTCGACGCGCTCCCGGGCCTGGTGTTCGGGGGTGCCGGCAAAGCCGATCAGCAGGGCCGGCGGCAGGATGTGCTCGATGCAGTAGTCGGAGAGGGCGTAGGTGTGGATGTTGTGTTGCGCCAGTTGCTTGGCAATGGCGTCGTCATCGAGCTCGGGAGGCAGCCAGGCGATCAGGTGCATGCCGGCGTCCACCGGGGTGATTCGCAAGAAGTTGCCGAGTTGTTGTTGCAGTTGCTCGACCAGCGCTTGCTGGCGGGCCTGGTACAGCGCGCGCATACGGCGAATATGGCCGAGAAAGTGACCTTCGCGCATGAAATCCGCGGTCACCGCCTGCAGCAGTGTGGCGGGGCTGCGATCCATCACCGCACGCAGGGTGCAGAAGGGCTCGATCAAATCCTGCGGCAGAATCACGTAACCCAGGCGCAACGAGGGGAAGAGCACTTTGCTGAATGTACCGACGTAGATCACCCGAGCCCGTTGATCCATTGCATAGAGTGCCGGCAACGGGCGGCCGTTGTAGCGAAACTCACTGTCGCAATCGTCTTCGATGATCCAGCTATGGTGGTGTGCAGCCCAATCGATGAGTGCCTGACGCCGCGCATAGCTCATGGTTACGCCCAGGGGATGCTGGCGAGACGGTGTGGTAAAAGCCAGGCGAGCTTCAGGGCAGCGACTCAGTCCTTGCTCGACATCGATGCCCTGTTCATCGATACGCACCGGCACTACTTGACCGCCTTGGGCCTGGAACGCGATTCGCGCGGCGATATGCCCCGGGTCCTCCATCCACACGCTGTCCTGGGGGTTGAGCAACAGCATGGCCAGCAGGTTGAAGGCTTGTTGGGCACCGGAAACGATCACCACCTGCTCGACACTGCAGTCGATGCCACGGGCGTCGAAAACGTATTCGGCAATGGCCTGGCGCAGGGCCAACAGCCCTTGCAGTTCGCCATAGCCGAGCATGGCTTTGCTCGGCTTGTGCAGGTGGCGGTTCATCAGGCGTTTCCAGACCGGTTGCGGGAACGCGTCGTAGGCGCTGTGGCTGGGCAGGAATGAAATGGGCGTTTGCGCCGCCCAACCGGTATAGGAAACGCCACGAAAATGCCGGCTGCGCAACGACAGCATGGACTGGCTCAGATCGGACAAACGAGGGGGCTCGGGCTGCTGTGGTTGCTCGGCAATGCCTCGGCTTTCCCACTCAGTGCCGACGTAGGTCCCGGCCCCGGTCCGCGACGCCAGAAAGCCCTCGGCAATCAGTTGATCGAATGCATTGAGAATGGTGATCCGCGACAGTTCCAGCTCCTTGCTCAAGGTGCGGGTCGATGGCAGGCGCACGCCTCCCTGAATCCGCCCCCCGAGAATCTGTTTGCGAATCTGCAAGTAGAGTTGGCGGTAAAGGGGGATGGCGCTGGCACGGTCCAGCTCGATGCCCGACAACAGCAAACCTGCGGAGGATTTCATTACATGCTCGTCTGGATGGAGTGTGTTTGACCTGGAACGCCGTCAGGCACCCCGTAAGGGTAGCGAGCGACACTGGAGAAGTCATCCACCGCCGTCATCGCCACAGCGAGCACTGTCATGAAATGAAAAGCCATTGTCGTCTGATGAGAAGCGGCTCACCAGGCAGCATCCTACAGTCCAATCAGCGCAAATCGACGCAGCAGCCAATATTGCAGACTGGAGAATAAGAAAAATGGCCAAGGCCGTACGCTTCTACGAAACCGGTGGTCCCGAAGTCCTTCGCTACGAGGATGTCGAAGTCGGCGATCCCGGTCCAGGCCAGGTTCGACTGCGTCATGTGGCGGTCGGCCTGAACTATGCCGACACCTACTTTCGCAATGGCACCTACCCAATTCCGATGCCCAACGGCATGGGGGTCGAGGCGTCCGGTGTGGTCCAGGCCATCGGCGAAGGCGTGACCAACGTCCAGGTGGGGGACCGCGTCACCTATACCGGTTTCCTCAACACCCTTGGCGCCTACAGCACCGAACGGCTGATTGCGGCCGCGCCGCTGATCAAGCTGCCGGAAACCATCAGCTTCGAAACGGCGGCGGCGATGACCATGCGCGGCCTGACGTCTTCGTACCTGATGCGCCGCATCTACGACTTCAAGGAAGGTGACAGCATTCTGCTGCACGCCGCCGCTGGCGGTGTCGGCCTGATCGTTTCGCAGTGGGCCAAGTTGCTCGGGCTGAACGTGATCGGCACGGTGTCGACCGAGCAAAAGGCCGAGATCGCCCGGGCTCACGGTTGCGACCATACGATCAATTACAGCCATGAAGACGTCGCTGCACGCGTTCGCGAATTGACCGACGGCGTGGGCGTCAATGTGGTGTTCGACAGTGTTGGCAAGAACACCTTCATGGGTTCGCTGGATTCGTTGAAACCCCGTGGCCTGATGGTCTGCGTGGGTACTGCATCCGGGCCGATCCCGGCGTTCGACCCGGTGATGCTGGCGATGAAAGGTTCGCTGTATCTGACCCGTCCGGCCCTGGCCAACTACATCAGCGACCCGGCCGAAAAAGCCGCCCTGGCTGGTGAGTTGTTCGATCACGTCGGCAGTGGCCGGATCAAGATCGAGATCAACCAGCACTACGCCTTGCAGGATGCGGTACAAGCGCATCGTGACCTTGAGTCGCGCAAGACAACCGGTTCGTCGATTTTCGTCATTTAAGGAGCGGCCAGCCATGAAAGTCGAACAATTGACCTACAGCATCGGCGCCGAACTGATCGGCGTGAACCTCGCCGACGCGGTGCATGACGACGGTCTGTTTGCCGAGATTCGTGCCCAGTTGCTCAAGCACCGCGTGGTGTTCCTGCGTGACCAGGACATCACTCGCGCCGAACACGTGGCCTTCGCCCGGCGCTTCGGCGAACTGGAGGACCATCCGGTGGCCGGCAGCGATCCGGAGCACCCGGGGCTGGTGCGCATCTACAAGAACCCGGACCAGCCGATGGACCGCTACGAAAACGCCTGGCACACCGATGCGACCTGGCGCGAGGCACCGCCGATGGGTTGCGTGCTGCGCTGCGTGGAATGCCCACCGGTCGGTGGCGACACCATGTGGGTCAACATGGTCGAGGCCTACGCGCGCTTGCCTGAAGACGTAAAGCTGAAGATTGCCGACTTGCGCGCCCGCCACAGTATCGAAGCGAGCTTCGGTGCGGCGATGCCGATCGAGAAACGCCTGGCGCTCAAGGCCATGTACCCGGACGCCGAGCATCCGGTGGTGCGCACGCACCCGGAAACCGGCGAGAAAGTGCTGTTCGTCAACGCCTTCACCACCCACTTGAGCAACTACCACACCCCTGAACGGGTGCGCTTCGGCCAGGACGCCAACCCCGGCGCGAGCGATTTGCTGCGCTACCTGATCAGCCAGGCGTATATCCCCGAGTATCAAGTGCGCTGGCGCTGGAAACCCAACAGCATCGCCATCTGGGACAACCGCAGTACCCAGCACTACGCCGTCATGGATTACCCACCGTGCCATCGCAAGATGGAGCGCGCCGGGATCATCGGCGACAAGACGTACTGATCGACCCTTTCTGCATACGCACTCGTAAACACGCCTGCCCGGCACGCATCCGGGTGGGCGGGACAATCATAAGAACTGGAGTAACTCATGCAATTCTTCGACGATTCCCTGCACCCCGAAAACATGGAAAAAGTGGTCATCACCGTGGCCCCGTACGGCCCGGAATGGATGCCGGAAGACTTCCCGGAAGACATCCCGTTGACCATGGACGAGCAAGTCCAGAAAGCGGTCGATTGCTATGAAGCCGGCGCCACGGTCCTGCACCTGCATGTACGTGAACTGGACGGCAAGGGCTCCAAGCGCCTGTCGAAGTTCAACGAGCTGATCGCCGGTGTGCGCGAAGCCGTGCCGGACATGATCATCCAGGTGGGTGGTTCGATTTCCTTCGCCCCGGAAAGCGATGGCGAAGCCGCCAAGTGGCTGTCCGACGACACTCGCCACATGCTGGCCGAGCTGACGCCAAAACCTGACCAGGTCACGGTGGCGATCAACACCACCCAGATGAACATCATGGAACTGCTGTACCCGGAATACCTGGAAGGCACTTCCCTGGCCAACCCGCTGGTCCAGGCTGCCTACAGCGAAATGACCGTACCGGCCGGCCCAGCCTGGGTTGCCGAGCACCTCAAGCGCCTGATGGACAACGACATCCAGCCGCACTTCCAGCTGACCGGCATTCATGCCTACGAAACCCTGGAGCGCCTGGTGCGCAAGGGCATCTACAAAGGCCCGCTGAACCTGACCTGGATCGGCATCGGCGGTGGTTTTGATGGTCCGAACCCGTTCAACTTCTTCAATTTCATCCACCGTGTTCCGGATGGCTGCACCCTGACCTCCGAATCGCTGCTCAAGAACGTGCTGCCGTTCAACACCATGGCGATGTCCATGGGGCTGCACCCGCGCGTTGGCAACGAAGACACTATCATTGATCACAAGGGCGAGCGTTTCGGCTCGGTTGCGCAAATCCAGCAAACCGTGCGCATTGCCCACGAACTGGGTCGCGAAATCGCCACGGGCAAAGAAGCCCGCGAGATTTATCGCATCGGCGTGAAGTACGACAGCATCGAGCAGACCCTGCTGGCCAACGGTATGTCGCCCAACCGCAAGGCCGGGCAAAAAGGTGTGCCGCAACGCGGCTGACCCGTGGTGCGCACGAGAGGCGGTGACCCCTCGTGCGCACTGCAAAACGCTTGATAACAAAAATAAATAAAAGCTTTGAGGAGGCTGCATGGCCTTTCACCCAATCGCCGACGATGACGACGCTGGTTGCGTCAACGTTGCGCGTAAATATGCCTGGATTGTCTTCGCACTGACGTTCGGCCTGTTGATTTCCGACTACATGTCACGCCAGGTGCTGAACGCGGTGTTCCCGCTGCTCAAGGGCGAATGGGCCTTGAGCGACGGGCAGCTTGGCCTGCTCAGTGGCATTGTCGCGCTGATGGTTGGCCTGCTGACATTTCCGCTGTCGCTGATGGCTGACCGCTTTGGCCGGGTCAAGAGCCTGGCGCTGATGGCGATGCTGTGGAGCCTGGCCACGCTGGGTTGCGCGTTGGCGCAGGACTATCAGCAAATGTTCATCGCGCGGTTCATGGTCGGCGTCGGCGAAGCCGCCTACGGCAGTGTCGGCATCGCGGTGGTGATTTCGGTGTTTCCGAAACACATGCGGGCGACCCTGGCCAGCGCGTTCATGGCGGGCGGGATGTTTGGCTCGGTGTTGGGCATGGCGTTGGGCGGTGCTATCGCCGCCAAGCTTGGCTGGCGCTGGTCGTTCGCTGGCATGGCGCTGTTTGGTTTGCTGCTGGCAATCCTGTACCCGATCATCGTCAAGGAAGCACGCATTGCGCCCAAGCGTGCAGCCCAGTTGGCGAACAAGGTAGCCGCGGCCAAGCGTCCGCTGCGTACGCTGTGGTCCAGTCGTTCGGTGGTGGCTACCTACATCGGCAGCGGCTTGCAGCTGTTCGTCGGCGGCACGGTAATGGTGTGGATTCCCAGCTACCTCAATCGCTACTACGACATGCCCACGGACAAGGCTGGCGGCATGGCCGCAATCATCGTGCTGTGCAGTGGTACCGGGATGATCCTGTGCGGCATGCTCAGCGATCGCCTGTGTCGCAACTCGCCGGAACGCAAGGTCAGCCTGGCCATCGCGTTTTGCCTGGGCAGCTGCCTGTTGCTGTCGGCGGCGTTCGCGCTACAGGCAGGGCCGTTGCAGCTGGCACTGATCTGCCTGGGCATGCTGATTGCCACCGGTACCACCGGCCCGGCTGGCGCGATGGTTGCCAACCTGACCCATTACTCGGTCCATGGCACGGCCTTCGCCACGCTGACATTGGCCAACAACATGCTGGGACTGGCGCCAGGACCGTTCATCACCGGAAGGGTGTCGGACCTCATCGGCCTGCATGCCGCTTTTCAACTGGTGCCACTGGTCAGCCTCGCGGCAGCGGCCGTGTTCTTCTACGCCAAGTGTCATTACCACAAAGATATTGCCCGTCTTCAGGGTCAGACCGTGCCTGACCGCGTCAGCCAAGCCGGGTTAGAGGTGAAGTTGTGAGTCGTCGTCTACAGATTGATGTGTTTTTCGATTTTATCTGCCCCTGGTGCCTGATCGGCAAGCGCCAGCTGGAGCATGCGCAGGTACAGTTTCGCAGTCGCCACCCGGATGTGCAGATCAGCACGCAGTGGCATGGCGTGCAGTTGCTGCCACAGTTGCCGGTAGAAGGTGAGCCTTTCGCCGATTTCTACCGCAAGCGCCTGGGCAATGCCGACGCCATGACCATGCGTCAGGCCCAGGTACAACGGGCTGCCGCGGCGGTTGGACTGAACATCGACCTGACCCAGATCGAGACGATGCCCAACACCGCCGATGCCCATCGCCTGTTCGAGCGGATCAGCGCATTGGGCAATGCTGCCCAGTGTGAAATGTTGCTCGAGCGGCTGTTCGCCGCTTACTTCCGCAAGCGCGAGAACCTGGGGTGCCACGAGACTTTGCTCGCCATCGCCCGCTCCTGCGGTTTCGATAGCGACGCTGTGCTCGATTGCCTGAAGGGCGATGCCACGCCGTTTGCAGGATCACCTGGTGCGACCAGTGGTGTGCCGAGCTTCCAGTTGGACCGGCGCATAACGGTGATCGGTGCACAACCTGCCCAGGCGCTGCTCAGCGCGATGAACGAAGCGCTCAAGGAACCTGAGCACGAGCGGCAGCCGGCATGACCCGGCGCATTCCCGTACCTGTCGGCAAACATCCGCAGGCCGGTGGCCGGGCGCTGTTCGAGTTCGAGGACAAAAGCCTGGCGTTGTTCAACGTCGACGGACAGCTGTTTGCCATCGACGACAGCTGTCCGCACCAGGGCGCCTCGCTGTGTGGCGGACGTCTCGAGGGGCGGGTGATCCAATGTTGCGCCCATGGTTTGCGCTTCGATTTGCACAGCGGCTACCTGCTCAATTCCAGGCAGGTCAAAGTCAACAACTACCCGGTCGAGATCATCGACGGCCAGGCGTTCATCGTCATAGTTCCTGAGGAGTCCGCGCCATGAGCGCCATCGCTCTTACCCGCATCCATAGTCGCACGCGCGAACTGGCCCCGGGCTTCATCGTCAGTCTGATCGTGGCTGCCGCCGCGTCGTTCTTGTCCGAGCACTACGGTGCGCCCGTCATGCTGTTTGCCCTGCTGCTGGGCATGGCCCTGAATTTCCTCGCCGGTGACGGCGTCTGCAAGGCCGGTATCGAGTTCACCGCACGCACCGTGTTGCGAATCGGGGTGGCGCTGCTGGGCATGCGCATCACCCTCGAACAGATGGCGGCGCTGGGCTGGAAGCCGGTGGCCCTGGTGGTGATCCTGGTGGTGGTGACCATCGGCGTGTCGGTAATCGCGGCCAAGGCGCTGGGCTTTCAGCGTTTGTTCGGCATGCTCACGGGTGGGGCTACCGCGATCTGTGGTGCATCGGCCGCATTGGCGCTGGCGGCAGCGCTGCCTAATCACCCGCAGAAAGAACGCGCGACCCTTTTCACGGTGATCGGAGTCTCGGCGCTGTCGACGTTGGCGATGATCGTCTACCCGATGATCGCCAATTGGCTGCAACTGTCGCCGCAAGTGGCCGGGGTGTTTCTTGGAGCGACCATCCACGATGTGGCGCAGGTGGTCGGTGCCGGCTACAGCATGTCAACCGAGACCGGTGACACGGCGACAGTGGTCAAGCTGATGCGCGTCGCCATGCTGCTGCCGGTGATCGTCACCGCCGCGATGATCACGCGCATGCAGGGCGCCGATCCGACCGGCAAGCGGCCACCGTTGCTGCCATGGTTCGCTGTCGGTTTCCTGATTCTGGCGTGCATCAACAGCACCGGGTGGATAGCCCCGGCGGTGCAGGGCTCGATCAATGAGCTGTCGCGCTGGTGCCTGGTGGTGTCCATCAGTGCCTTGGGCATGAAGACCCAGCTCAAGGAGCTGGCGGCGGTGGGCATCAAGCCGATCCTGCTGATGGTGGGGGAGACGGTGTTCCTCGTCGTGCTGGTGCTGTTGTTGCTGCACTGGGGCCTATGACTGCCGACGTAAATCGTTTTCTGGCAGAGGACCGCACCGCAGTTGGCTCCTAGCTGCGGTGGTGTTCTCGACCGGTGTCGATGACACTGGTTTTTCACGGCGACTGTACCAGCAGTCGCCGTTTTTTTTGCCCGGTGGGCCTGTGTGAAATTTTCTGTCGGAGTACATATCCATTGCTGCGGTAACGGCCACTTAGGGTTTCGCCCTTACGGCGACTCCCTTTTTCAAACGCCGGAGTGCCGGCCCAGCAAAAAGGAAGCAAAAGGCTTTGCCCCACCACTCGGTGCCTCGCTTGGGCTCGGCATGCCCTCTCTCCGGCATTGCTCCGTGGGTCAAA
>Ga0209542_10015882_pt1 | contig 12561 bp, 11 predicted proteins | sample RifCSPhighO2_01_FD_184028 | JGI IMG/M metagenome (GOLD analysis project Ga0209542, IMG submission 184028) | Soil microbial communities from Rifle, Colorado - Rifle CSP2_plank highO2_0.1 (SPAdes) (version 2) | ecosystem: Environmental > Terrestrial > Deep subsurface > Rock core/Sediment ...
ACGAGGCTCGTCCAGAAGTACGTCCACGACCAGGCGACCTCCGCGCCGTGGAAGAACATCCAGATGATGGCGCCGACCAGCACCATCGTGGCGAAGAAGATGCTGTTGCCAGCGGCACTTCCGATGCGCCTCTTGATGTCCGTGATCAGTTTGGTCGCGGCCTCCACCATCTGCTGGCCGTCGTTCGTCAGGTCGTCCACTCGGACCAATACTCTCCCGTACTCGCGGTGCACCATGGCGATCCTCCTCTTCGGACGTGGCCAACGTCGTTGGTTGATAGTAGCGTTTGCTTACGCCACTGGCCACCGAAGAAACAATTGTTGTTTACTCGGTGTCCAGCGCAAGCCCCTCTCAAACGACAGGCCTCAAACCCCACCTAAAATAACAAATAATCATACAACTTTTAAGCGGGCCTGTCAAACACAACCACTTACAACACGGACATATAAAAGAAAACAACTTTTAGGCTGTTTCTACTAGTGCTGCGCCCGTGTCCATCTTTGCTATCTCGGTAAATCCACCCCACCCTTGCTCCAAGGATTACAGCGCAGAATGCGCCAAATAGTTTTCGGGAGACCAATAATGAGGCCTCTTTTTTTTATCACCTCATAACCATACTGGCTACAAGTGGGATGATACCGACAATAGCCGTAAGGAAAAATTTCTTTCATTGGACCATGGTCCGGAGAAAGGGTTTTTTGGTACAAACGAATTAACCAGAGTACGGGGACTCTGGGTAAATAGACTATTTTTTGTATAATTTCTCTGACTTTCATTTTAAATAACCCCGGCTTTTTTAAATAATAATTGTATTTCTTCGCTTATCTCGGCATAATTTTTTTCTAGGGCCTCGTTCTTAGCATTAACCAAAAGATAATAGCCGGACTTTATTGTATTAGCCTTAAGTAATAGTCGAATAACCTCACTGGTCTGTCTTTTCACACGATTTCTCTTTACAGCACTCTTTGACACCTTAATACTGACATTTACTGCTATTCTTAGTTGTTTTTTAAAGTTATCTGGATCTTCTTTTTTAGGAAAATAACTTACAAATTTGGCTAATTCTAAAACTTTAATATTAAAAAGTTGGCCGTTTATCCACCGGCCGTGTTTCATTAGGAGATTAAAGTCTCGAACCTTGGTTAGGCGATTGTCTTTGTGTAACATATAACAGACTGATTATATCACAAACGAGATTAAAAAACACCCTGTCGAAACAAGGTGTTAATAATCTGGTTTAGCGTGACTTTCTGGTTCGTTTACCCTTTTTTTCGTCAGAAACAGTGAGTTTCTTGCGGCCTTTGTCGCGGCGTCTTTTTAAGACGGCGCGGCCTTGGCGGGTCTTCATTTTCGAGCGAAAACCGTGAGCTTTGGCTCTTTTTCGCTTTTTGGGTTGGTAGGTTCTCTTGGTTGCCATAGTATTTGTTTATTAAAGTAAAAATATTGTACACTACTTTTTGCCTTTAGTCAACAGTGTTTAGACTTTATCCACAATCATCCACAGGTTGTCCACAAATTATACACTTTTCTGGGTTTAAAGGTTTGTTTTTCCTCACAAGTATGCTAAAATTAGTTTCACACGACTTAAGCAAATAACAACCAACTTTTTTAATTATGACCAATCAAGAAATTTGGCAGGGGGTTTTAGCTGAAGTGGAATTATCCATGTCTAAAGCCAATTTTGTAACTTGGTTTAAAAGTACCGGCATTGTCTCAATTCAAGACGGGCAAGTAATGATTTGTGTGCCGAACATGTTTACTAAGGCCTGGATTGAGAAGAAATACCACGTACTTATTATTAAATCCCTGGAGCGTATTACTGGAAAACCAATTAAAAAGCTGGATTACAAGATTGAAAACATTAAAAACCTTAGTGAGCCAATTTTCCCAACCCAGTCTCCGCTTGCCGAGGGGGTAGAATCAATTCCAAGCGGAACCCCCGTTCAGACGAAACCACAAATTTCTGTTAGTGGTAGTTTACCTTTAAACCCAAAATACACCTTTGACAGCTTTGTTGTTGGTAAGGGTAGTGAATTGGCCTATGCCGCGGCCCAGGCCGTTGTGGCACGCCCTGGGGAGGCCTACAACCCCCTGTTCATCTACGGTGGTGTGGGTTTGGGGAAAACCCACCTCTTACAGGCGGTTGGAAATTCTTTGTTAGAAAAAAATCCTGGTTTAAATATTATGTATTGTAGCGCGGAAAAATTTTCTAATGACTTTATCTCATCCGTAAAAGAAGGCACGGCGAAAGAGTTTCAAAACCTTTACCGTCACATCGACCTGCTGCTTATTGACGACATCCAGTTCATCGCCGGAAAGGATCGAACCCAGGAGTCTTTTTTCCACACCTTTAACGAACTACACCAACAAAACCGTCAGGTATTAATTACCTCTGACCGACCACCCAAGGCCATTCCAGCACTAGAAGACCGCCTAAAAAGTCGTTTTGAGTGGGGCATGATCGCCGACGTTGCCGCCCCAGACTTTGAAACCCGGGCTGCCATCTTAGAAAAAAAGAGTTTGGAGAAGAATTTTCCTTTATCCCAAGAGATTTTGCAGTACATTGCCACCAATGTTCAAAGCAATATCCGTGAATTAGAGGGGGCTTTAAACAAAATTATTGTTTACCACCAACTGAAAGCCTCCGAACCAACGCTGGATTCTGTCAAAAACCTAATTTCCACAATGGGTACCGGTTCTTTAAAGCGCTCGGTTAGTTCGGTTCAACTCATTGCTTCGGTGGCTGAATTTTACAATATCACCTTGGAAGACCTAAGAGGCAAGAGTCGCGAAAAGAAACTGTCTTTCCCAAGACAGATCATTATGTATTTGCTTCGCCACGAATTAAACATGTCCTATCCAGCCATTGGTGATGAGCTGGGCGGTCGTGATCACACGACCGCCATGCATGCTTACTTAAAAATTGCCAAAGAAATTGAAAACGATCCTAGATTAAAACAAGAAATGGAATTAATAAAACAAAGACTATATATTAATAATGTTTAATTTTGTTTTAACCAAGCGAAGAGGTGTGTATAACCTGTGGGTGGTGGTAGAACAAGCCTGGGATAACTTGGTGGGTTATACACATTTCGAGTGTGGTTTAAAAAAGTTGTACACATTTTAACTTTTTCCTCCACAGAATAAAATTAAAAACAAAAAGTTATTCACAGTTCTTTCTAACAATATTTAACCTGAAATAAGCGTAAAAACGTAATTATCCCCACTGTCCACAGCATTATTATTACTATTATTACATTATATATATACTTAAATAATTAATATACAAACATTTAATAAAAGGTAATATGAGGTTTTCATGCACTAAGGAGAACATAGCGAAAGCTTTAATGTTGGTAAGTGGGGTAGCTGGGAAAAATATTAATCTACCCATACTAAACAATGTCTTGATCAAAGCTGATCAACAAAAAGTAGAGGTGGTAGCAACAAATTTGGAGATGGCGACAGTGGTAAACATCCGGGCGATTACCGAAATGCCGGGGTCTTTTACAGTTCCCGCTAAAACTTTAGCGGATTTTGTTAATTTATTAGGAGAAGAAAAAATTAGTTTTGAATTAAAAGAAAATGAACTAGTGGTTGAATGTGGAAAATCCTCGACTAAAATAAAAGGAACGCCAGCGGAAGATTTCCCAATCATTCCGGCGGTAGACGAAGGAATTGGTTATGTGGCGACGGCCACAGAATTAAAACGCGGTTTGAGCCATGTGATACCCGCTACCGCTAAAAACGACATTCGTCCAGAACTATCTGGGGTTTACATGGGTTTTAATGTTGAACCAAAGAAATTGATCATGGCCGCGACCGACAGTTATCGTTTGGCGGAAAAGAAAATTTCTTTAGTTCAGGGCGATGAAGAAAAGAAAATTATTGTGCCGGGCAGAACCGCTCTAGAAATTTCTCGTATTCTATCTTTAGAAGATAATTTGGAAAACGAAAAGAATGCGCGAGTGTTGGTGGGCGAAGGACAAATTGCTTTGCACTACGGAAATGTGCAAATGGTGTCCCGTCTGATTGAAGGACAATATCCAGATTATAGACAAATTATTCCCAAAGAATTTAAAGCCAGTATTGAAATTGAAACCGACAAATTAATCAAGGAGATAAAGGCAGCCAGTCTTTTTTCAACGAGCGGAGTCAATGCCGTACATTTAACGATTAAACCAAGTGAGGGATTAGAAATTGTTTCCACCTCAACCCAGACCGGAGATTACCGGTCGGAATTAGAGGGCGAAGTAAGTGGGGAAACGGTGGGGGTTTTACTGAACCACCGTTATCTTTTGGATGGTTTAAACAATATTGAATCCGACAAGGTAAAACTGAAGGTGATTAATGCGGATAGCCCGTGTGAACTAACACCAAAAGAAGACGGATATTTGTATATTGTGATGCCGATAAGACAGTAAAAACAAAAATAAAAAACACCTAATTTGTGGGTGTTTTTTATTTTGTTATTTCCCCACCACGCGTAATTCTCTACTTACTGTTCGTCCGGTTTTGTCAGTCATCTCGGCGGTCAAGGTGTGTTCACCTGGACCAGGGAAAGTTTTCCAGGCAAAGAAGAGCTTGTTGTTTTGAAGAGCCTCGTCGTGGGTGAAAGTGTAAATTAAGCGGCGGCCACCATTGCCAGATAAATATATTTTTACATCCTGAATATCTTCCCACCGGAAAGGTATTAAATACATGCCGCGGGGAAAGTCGCTATTAGTTAATTCGATTTTTTCTCCGTCCATCCAGGAAATGTTGGCGGGTTCTAATCCGGCATTCAAATTAAATTTAACTTCTTTTTCGGAATAGTTTCCCAAATCGTCTTCAGCCAGGATTATTAAAGTGTGTTCGCCTTGGGTCAGGGTGTCGGCGTGGTAACTTAAGTTGAAAGGAAAACTAGTGACCAAACCAATTTGGGCGCCGTCTAAATAATAGGTTACTTGGTGAATACCCCGAGGTGATTCGGCTTTAATTTCAAAATTAAGTTGGCGGGTATTGTAAGACTCGTTTGGTTGGGGGCGGTAGATTTCAAGATTAGGAGCGAGGGCTGGATCAAGTGGGGCGTCGAATTCTGCGGGTGGTTCTTCGAGGGTCATTTCAATCCCTTTTTTCCGATTGCGCTCTACCCAACTTTGAAGAGCAGTTTCCCAATTTTGGTATTGAGGATCGTCCCCGGGATTTTCGGGGGCAGGACCGCGGGGGTCGTTTTTGTTTACATAATGTAAAATGTCGTGTGGCAAAAGAAAGGTTTGTTCAATCGTTAGGTGTTCGGGGGTAGAGGAGGCGGCGATTTTACCAGTCAGTCGGTTGATTTTTAATTTCAATCCACCGTCACTGCCGCGTAAAATTGGTTTTTGAATATCTTCTTTGGTGGGCTCGGGGAATTTTTCGGCAGGTGTGTCTTTGGTCGCGAAGCGCATGAATTTATTAAAGATAATACCAGCCAAAGCATTTCCACCACCCTTCATTGGTGAGGGGGTGGTGTTGCCCACCCAAACACCGGTTGCAATGCTTGGGGTGTAGCCCAAAGTCCAGGCGTCTTTGTTGTCGTTAGTTGTACCGGTCTTAGCAGCCAAAGGACGACCAGGCAGGGTTAGGTTGCCGCCGCGACCAAAGACGTAGGCGCGCGCCGCATCGTCAGACAAAACATTGGTCGTGATGGCGGCGATCTCCGGTTTGATCGCTTCAGTTCCTTCGCTTTCTTTCCACTCGTACATTACACCACCAGAACGATCCTCCACTTTTAAAATACTGACCGGTGAGTGGTAGCGACCGTTGTTGGCTAAAGTGGCGTAACCATTGGTGTGCTCCAAAAGATTTACTTCAGCACCGCCCAACACCAAACTTAAGCCATAGTCACCGGTGAAAGTGGTATAGCCAAAACGCTTGGCAAACTCGATTGCCTCTTTTGAACCAACGAGATACAAGGTTTTGACCGCGGGGATGTTTAGAGAGCCTTGTAGAGCCTTACGCATAGTAACCAGCCCGTACTCTTTGCCATTAAAATTCTTTGGCGTGTAGTTGCCGCCGGTACGCATGTCGAAGTTGGTTAGAACATCATAGAGCATGGTTTCGGGGGTGAAGCCTTTTTCAAAAGCAGCGGTGTAAACAAAAGGTTTGAACGAGGAGCCGGGTTGGCGCTTGCCAAGAACAGCGACATTAAACTGTCCATCGATTTCATCGTTGTTATAATCCCTTGAGCCAACCAAGGCCAACACCTGGCCGGTTCGCGGATCAATCGCAACCAAAGAGGCGTTGTTAGCGTTGGCTTCTTTGGCTAGTCGGTCGCCCTCCTCCTTAACTATTTTTTCTGCCTCTTTAAAAAAGTCAAAATCTAGAGTGGTAATTACTTTTAATCCACCAGTGTCAACAACTTTTTCGCCGAACTGTTCGGCGAGCAATTGTTTGACATACAGAGAAAAATGGGGAGATTGCATGGAGCCGGCGTTTTTTTTCAAAGTGACTTCAGCTTTGGTGGCCGCAGAATATTCTTCTTCATTAATCATGCCCTGTTCCTTCATTACTTCAAGTACATAATCACGTCTCGTTTTCAAAGCATCCGGATTGTTGAGGTAGCGGCTCGGGGCTTTGGCGAGAGCAGCTAGCGCGGCCGACTCTGTTAGGGTTAAATCCTTAGCATTTTTATTAAAATAAGAAAGACTGGCGGCCTCGACACCATAGTTGGTTGAGCCGTAAGGAATTTCGTTTAAATACATTTTCAAAATTTCATCTTTGCTGTATTTTCTTTCGAGTCGGATAGCCAGGATTGCTTCCTTAATTTTTCGGTAATAAGAATGTTCGTCTCCGACAATGGCGTTCTTAATTAGTTGTTGGGTGAGGGTGGAAGCACCGCCCGCCCCCTGTCGGCGTCCAATTAGGTTATTAAATTGAGCGCGTAAAATACTTTGGACACGGATACCACTGTGTTCGTAAAAATGTTTGTCCTCAATTGCAACTGTTGCCTTTGGAATCCAGGGCGACATTTGATCCAATTCAACCATGGTCCGTTTTTGGTTTTGGAAGATTTCATAGAGGAGGTGAGTGCCGGTACGATCATAGATCTTGGTGCTTTGTTCTTGGCGTTCGCTTAGGCGGTTGGGGTCGGGAAGTTCTCGGCTAACCCAAAAAACAAAACCAGTAAACAAGATAAGGCCGCCGGCCACGGCCACCGCCCCGTATTTAAAGAATTTTTTCCAAAAAATACCACTTTTTAGTTTTGACTTCACACGAAGACGAAGTTTGTCTTGTACTTCTCCGTAACTACGAGTATCGCGACGCTTAAAGGTGGGGAATGGCATAGCTCGGTCGGCTTAAAAGCCCTTTAGTTAAATATTATTCTTAGATTATATCTCAACTTGACCCACTTGACAATTTGACCATTTTCTGGTATAGTATGGCGTTGATTAAAGAGGGTAGCCTAAGGGTATGGTTATCCTTTTTAATTTACCAATTATGACTATAACTAAGCCAAAATTTACCCAGAATTCGATTGCCCAAATTCTTCCATATATCGTTGTTTTAGCCTTTTTTGTTCATCTTTTGAACCCGGCCTTGGCCGAGGGTAAAACCGGCGAAAAGCTGGTGTTTGTCACCCAAAAGAGTGAAAAAGAACTAATTACAGATATTTTAGCCAAGGAATTGGTTTGGAAGGATGGTCGAATAGCCTTTTTTGCTAATGATAGCGAAAAGAAACGCATTCGTCAACCCAACAAGGTAATTAACGCGGTTATTACGGCGTATACCAGTACTCCTGACCAAACTGACGACGATCCTTTTATTGCCGCTACTGGCAAGCGGGTTCATGATGGTATGATTGCCGCCAACGGCTTGCCGTTTGGTACGATCATTAAAATTCCTGCTCTTTACGGTGAAAAAGAGTTTGTGGTAGAAGATCGTATGAATGCCCGTTATGGCTTTGGCCGAATGGATGTCTGGTTAGACACCTCGAAAGCCGAAGCCCGCAAGTTTGGTGTCAAGCGTCTTCAGGTAGAAATCTACTACCCAGAAACCAAACTTAGCCGTGCTGGCAGATAATATACACATTTTAAAAGACCTCTGTAACAGGGGTCTTTTTTGTTTTAGTTTAGAGTGTGTCTCCAGGTTTTTTACGGGTAGAAAGGATAATGTAAATTACAAAGCCCAACACAATCATTACATCGGCCAAATTGAAGACGCCGGTGTAAATAAGGACATAATCCACAGTATGTTGGTAAAGGAGGCGGTCAATGAGGTTGGAGAGGGCGCCAAAGAAGATGAGGGAAACAGCGAGATTATATGGTGATGGGTTGTTTTTTGGCTTAAGTAATGACCGAAAGATAGTAAAACCAAGAAGAATTAAGATCGGAAAGGTGAAGACAAGGACAATAAGCTGGGGGACCGGGAGGCTAAAGGCCACGCCCGGGTTAAGAAATGGCTTCCAGCCAATAAGGCCGCGGTAGGTATAATCAACATCAAAAGAGTTGAGAGCAAGATATTTAAACAGTTGGTCAATTAACAAAAAAACCCCGCCGAGTAATACAGTTACAGTTGGTCGGGATTTTGTAAGAATCATATAAATCACCTAAACCTCTTGGGTGATGGTTTTTTTACATTCTACACAAGCGCTTGATGTGGGACGAGCCAAAAGACGGCGACTGTCGATGGGTTTGCCGCAATAGCGGCAGGTGCCATAGTCGCCCTTTTCAAGGCGGGCGAGAGCCTTTACCACGTCGCGGTAAGATTTTTCTAAACTATCTTCAATTGTTAAGTTGGCGGCGTATTCGGCCACCTCATTAGCGTTTTCGTCTTCTTTGTCGCCATATTCAGGAAAGTTGGCGTTATCTCCATCAGTTGAAACGGTCCCAAGTTCTTTTTCCAGACGATTTTTTTCACTAGTTAGAACAAGGCGAATTTTAGTGATAAATTCTTCTGGGAAGGCGGTTGTGGCTTTCTTTACTTGTTTAGTCATACAGTATTGGTCAAGTGGGGCTAAAAAAGCCCCAGATTGGATATATGCTATCTTATTTGTTCTAGGTTGTCAAACAGAATTTTTTGAATAAAAAAAGGGCGGATGACCGCTAATAATGATTTAAAGGTCTCGCCCTTGAAAAAACTGCTTGGCGAGAACTTGACGCCCCTTTCGGGGCAACGCTCATCGCTTGAGCAGTAGATTCTCCGACCGCTTATGTGGGTATTTCCTCGGCGCCAGCTGATGCACAAAAGGCACGCGCTAGCTATATAATTTGAGGTTGCCCGGGAAGTAGTACGGATTTGCCACTATCCTGTATTTTTCAGGACTGTTGTAAATCCATGTACTTTTTTAGCAGTTCGAAGTAGGTTTTCAATGAACTAACAAATATATTATAGCACAGGGCGCTAGTGTCGTCAAGTATTGAGTTAAATGATAAAATTTTAGCTTAGTTAAGAATAAATAATGATGAAAACAACCCAAAATGTATCTTGTGTTTGTATACACTAGTCTATACAAACACAAGTTTTGCTAATTATAGAGAAAAAAATAAATAAAATAGTAAAACTTATACACATTTAGGCACCATTATACACATACTTATCCACAGTTTGTATAGACTAGTGTATACAAATTTTGAATTTTTCAGAAAAGTATTGTCGTCCTAGATAATCCATGCCCTTTACAAAACTTTTTTCTTTTGATAATATGTTCTGTCCCACGTCCGGTGTGGCGTGGTTGGGGGGGAAAAATGTGGATGGTTCCCTTTGGTGGCCAAGAGGCCACCCTGGTCTTTGTTCTCGTTCTCGCGGCCATCTTGGCTGTGGGGATGGTCACCCTTCGTGGAAAGGGGGCGTGATGAAGCAGGGGGAGACCACCGGCAGTACTCGGTCGAACCCTCAGATAACAAAGATTTGTTATCTGAGGATAACCGAGTACTTGCTAGAAAAATAAAACACCCCGAAATTATGGGGTGTTTTATTTATTGCGTAGCCAACAGTGTGTTAGTAGATTTAGAACTGCCAATAGATGGGGGTAGAGTAAAAAAGTTGTCTTTAATTGTAAGAAGGAAGCGGCGGAGAAGAGATATTAAGAGAATTGGTCCGGGCTGCGCTGGAAAAGGTGCGGGAGGTTTGAGTTGTAATTTTGTTAAAAATATATTAAAATTATTTCATAACTAAAATTTAATTTACAAGGAGGCTATGCAAAAAAGAATTTTTGTAATTACTGTTGGCATTGTCGGCAGTTTTTTTATTTTATTTAATTTTGTTCGCGCGGCGAATACAGATATTGTAATTAATGAAATCGGGGGCAGTGCCGCGAGCGGGCACGAGTGGATAGAAATTTGGAATAAGGGTGCGGAGCCAGTAGATATTGCGGCCTGGAAATTTTGGGAAAACGAAACAAATCACGGGTTAAGTGCAAGCACAACAGACAGTGTGATAGCCCCGGGGGAGTTTGGGGTTGTTTGCCAGGAGGCGGAAACTTTTCTTTTGGATTACCCCAGTTTTTTGGGTTCGGTGTTGGATTCTTCTTGGAGCAGTTTGAATGAATCGGGTGAGGAGATTGGGTTAAAAGATGAGGGGGAAAATTTTATCGAACAATTTACATATATACCCGCACCAAATAATTCTTTGGAAAGAATTAACCCACTTATTTCTGTTTACGATTCTACCAATTGGCGCGAACATGAGGGCGGCAGCACGGTCGGGGCTATTAACAGTGTTTACTCTATTCTGCCACCGGTTGTTCCGACGACTACCCCGGAAACACCAACAAGTACACCCGAGACGCCGACGACCACACCGGAACTTATTAATTTGTGGGGCTTTATTAAAATAAATGAATTTGTTTCCGACCCGGTCGATGGAAATGAGTGGGTGGAGTTTTTTAATACCACCAGTACACCATTTGATATGTCTGGCGGGCTTCTTTGTGATAACCGTGACACCACCTCGACTTGTAAAATGACCACCGGCACGATAACTGGCCCGGGTTGGTTGTATTTTGATCTTGGGACAAAAAGTTTTTTAAATAACGATGCGGACAGTGTCGTGTTGTTTAATGCTAATAGTGAAACCATAGACAGAGCCGATTACGCTGGCGTCAGCGTGCCCGAGAAGGGCGAGTCGTTGGCTCGCGGCAGTGATGGTGTTGGGTCGTTCGCAATCACCCGCTCTATTACGCTGGGGGCAACTAATGTTATTACCCCGCGCCCTGCTCCGAGCGGGGGTGGTGGAGGGGGTGGAACCACGACTCCGGTCCCAACAAAAACAGAAACCAAAACTGAAACAAAGACCGAGGCGCCGCTAAATATTTCTACGTCAACAATCGCGAGCGGTATGGTTATTAATGAGTTATATCCAAATCCTTCGGGCTCAGACACCGGGAGTGAATTTATTGAGTTAAAAAATACTAGTGAAAAAGAAATTAATCTTGTTGGCTGGAAAATCTTCGACACTACTAAAACATTTGGATTGAGTGGTGTAATTCAGCCGGGGAAAATAATTTACTTTAAACGTACGGTTACAAATATTTCTTTAAATAATTCCACCAAAGAAGAAGTGCGCCTATTAACACCAACTAATGTGTTAGCAGATTACGTAACCTATGACAAAGCCCCAGAGGGCGAGAGTTATAACCGTTTTGGCAATAACTGGGACTGGTCGAGTGAACCAACGCCCGGTGAAGATAACGAGGCAGTTATCGAGGACGAAACAAAAATTATTTGGAAAATAAAAGCACCAACTCAAGGCGAGCCGGGCGAAGTTTTGGTCTTTGGTGCAGAAGATTCGGCCGATCCCAGGGGTGGCGAGATAGAATACGCTTGGGAGTTCCCGGACAACATCTTACCAGGAGGAGAAGTGGAATATTCTTTTGCGACATCAGGGTTATTTACAGTTCGAATAATGGCGACCAGTACGAGTGGAACGACAGGGGAGAAAAAGGTTGAGGTGAATATTGGTGGTGGGTTGTCTTTAAAAAATAGTTCGATAATAATTAATGAGGTATTTGTAAATCCCGAGGGGACAGATAGTAACGAATTTGTTGAGTTATATAACACTGGAACTACAGCGGCTAACCTAAGTGGTTGGCGACTACGAAACACTACTAATAAAACATATATTTTTCCAGATAACACTTTAATTGCTCCACAGAGTTACTTGGTGTTTTACCGCTTGGTGACTAAACTTAGTTTGGATAACAAAGGAGACAAGGTAGAACTTTTGACACCAAACAACGAAAGTGCCGACTTGGTAAAATTTGGTGAAAGCAGTCCGGGGCAGAGTTATGGTGTGGTGGGTGGGGAGTGGCGACTGATTTCTATACCAACACCAGGTAAGGCCAATTTGGCCCAGGTCTTGGGAGAGAAAATTGTGGGACCGTTAGTGGCCAGTAAATCCACTAATAGTTCTAAGGGCGTGTCGTATAACAACTTTACTTTAGCAATGGCGCGAGAGGTGCCGAAAAACGATGGGGTCAGGGTCAGGGGTGTGGTTTCGGTTTTACCTGGTGTATTTGGTAGTCAGTATTTTTATATTACCGATGGCGTAGCGGGTATTCAGGTTTACCAGTATAAAAAGCTATTCCCGGTTCTTAATGTTGGG
>Ga0209542_10015883_pt1 | contig 12560 bp, 17 predicted proteins | sample RifCSPhighO2_01_FD_184028 | JGI IMG/M metagenome (GOLD analysis project Ga0209542, IMG submission 184028) | Soil microbial communities from Rifle, Colorado - Rifle CSP2_plank highO2_0.1 (SPAdes) (version 2) | ecosystem: Environmental > Terrestrial > Deep subsurface > Rock core/Sediment ...
GTTTATTAAAAATAAAAACCAACAATCAAAACTTTTAAAAATCTCTTTTACTATAAACAACCATGGCAAAATATAAAGTGGTGTTTGATAGGGAAGCGTGCATTGGTGCCTTGGCCTGCATTGCAGCCCGTCCAGAGCTATGGGAAAAAGCAAACGACGGCAAAGTAGATTTAGTGAAGGGCAAAAAAAGAAAAGATGGGAAATACGAGCTATTAATAGATGAAAGCCAGCTTAAGGCGCACAAAGAGTCTGTAAACGCCTGCCCTGTTGCTGCAATAGAAATAGAAAAAATTTAATTATGGCTTTTATTAAGCTTTAATTCTTCAAATGTGGGCCTTGATACTTGATAAAAGATACCTAGAGGTATTTTTGAAGCTTTTGAAGAATAATCAAATTCCTCTGCTTTTTCCATTGCAGCCTTTAAATTAGTTTTGTCATGACGTACTTGTTTTAAATCATAGAAACGCTCTTTATATCCTGCGTCTTGATGGAAGACTGGGCAGGGCTGGATTATTTCTATAAAAGCAAAACCCTTATGTTTTGTTGCTTCTTTTAATATTTCTTTAACTTGGGAAACTTCAGCAAATATTCTTGCAACAAAAGTAGCTCCTGCTGCAAGCAAGAGATTTATTGGATTCATGGAGGGAACTTTAACTCCGAAAGGGTTTGTTGTGTCTTTAAACCCTAATTCAGTAACGGGGGATGGTTCTCCTAAAGTCAGGGCGAAGACTTGGTTATTGTGAATTAAATATTTAAAATTGACATTGTATCTTGCTATGCTAATGGTATGTTCTAATCCTTCGGCATAAGCATCTCCGTCTCCTGAAAAGCCAAAAACATTAAGAGAGGGATTTGCAAGTTTCATCCCGAGACATGTAGGCGGAACTCTTCCATGAAGAGTATTTATGCCCGGCATATCAAGATAATCAAAAATTTTTGCATGACAACCTATTCCTGCAACAATTGCAAAATCCTCTTTCTTCTTTCCTTTCCTAATTTCTTCTTCTAAGAATTGCTGCATGCCTGCAAGTACCTGAAAATTGAAACATCCGGGGCACCAGGTTATTGTGGCATCTGTTCTTACTTTTTTATTGTCCATTTATTTCAACCTCTTTTTAATCTCTGATAAAAGGGCTTCGTAGAAAAAAGGCCTTCCATCATATTTAAGTATTTTATTTTTCTCTTCTATAAAAATACCAGTTTTTTCTGCAATTAAAGAAGAGAGAGGAGAATTGGAGTTATTTTCCACTAGAATCAAATTCTTAGCTTTTTTTAACTCTTCTTTTATTTTCTTGCTGAATGGTTCAAGATAAATAATTTGAATAAACTTGCAATCAAGGCCTTTTATAGAGTCAAGAATAGCTCCTTTTGTGCTGCCCCATCCTATAACCATGTTTTTGCTATCTTTTTTTCCGTAAATAGAATAAGTCTTCATAGCGCCTATTTCTTTCTCCAGCTTAAGATATTTCTCTTTTCTCTTCTGGACAGAAAGAATTATATTTTTTCCTGAACTATTTGCTATTTTATCTTTATCTGATTCGTAGCTTGTGAATCTTGCAGGCCATTTTATTTTAACTTGAGATTTTACAATGCTTGGTTTTTCTGTTAGGGAGAAAATGCTGTCTGCAAGATGCTTGTCACTTAAAATTATGCCTGGAATTTGGTATTTTTGCGTGAGATAAAAAGATTGGGAAGTGAGAGCGGCGCATTCTATAGGGTCGCCAGGAGCAGAAACTACTCTTATAAATTCGCCATGGCCAGAATGCCTTGCCATGTTTAAATCCCCTTGGGCAGTGTAAGTTGCAGCGCCTGTGGCTGGTCCTGGCCTTTGAGCAAGATACATAACTAAAGGAACTTCTGCCCCGCCTGCCAAGCTTAAGGATTCTGTCATTAAATCAAAACCGCCTCCGCTTGTTCCTATCATTGCTTTTTTTCCCATAATTGCACTTCCTATAGCCGCATTAACTACTGCAATTTCACTCTCAAGCTGGACTGTGACATATTTCGAAGAAGATTCTTCCAAAGCAAGCTTGAAGAAGACGCCTGTTGAAGGAGTCATGGGATAGGCGTAATAGAAATCAAGACCTGATTGTGAAGCACCAAAACTTATTCCATCATTCCCTGCCCATATATAGAGACCTTTTCTTTTGCTTACTTTGGGAAGATTCAAAATCCTGTTTTCTGCAGCATATCCTTTTTTAGCTTCAGAAATATTTTCATTATAATTGCCCTGATTCTTAAGCTCTGAATCCAAAATAGAAAAATCTATTCCTAAAACCTTGAATGCACTTCCTGCTGCAAGGACATTGCTCTTCTCTTCTTTTATTATCAAGACATTTTTCTTCAGATTATCTTTATGCACTACTTCGGAAACATCGTCTAATGCTATCAATATGTCTACTTGAATAGAATTGCTGTATAGGGGCTTATCTGAAAAAGTTATAATATTATAATTATGCCCTCCTCTTATCCTTGACTCATATTCCCTTGAAGAGAAGACATAAAAACCTTTCTCGACCAAGCCTTTTGAAATTATATTTGCGATGAAATTTGGGCCTTGTCCTGCAGGGCCACCGCATAAAATGTTATATCTCATTGATATCACCTTATAGAGTTTAAATTAAAGAGATATTTAAAGTTTAGGGGTGAAATAAATTGGGTATTACTCGAATAAAATCATGGCGGAATCGTATTTTGGCTTAATTATTGCTTTTGCTCTGGAGGTAAGTTTGTTCCATGACCTTTTTAATTTTTCTTTAACAAATTTTTTTGCCTCTTCAGTTTCTAATTTTCTCGTTACTAAAGCCAAATTGAAAAGAGAGCTTATATTATCAAAGTGAGACATTGCATCAGCATCAGCAATGCATTCTGCTTCTATCGTTTCTCTTGGAATATCCTTGCTTCCTCTATGTGCTATAATGCAATGTTTAATTCTATCTATTTTTTCTTTAGGATATCCGTATTCCATAAGTAATTTCTCTGCGTAATCTGCTCCAGAAATATGATGATTTTCGTAATCCCCAAGTATGCTGGCAATGTCATGCAACCAACCTGCCAATTCTACAATTTCAATATCTGCGCCTGTTTCACCGGCCAACTTTTTTGCATATTTTACCATACTAACAAAATGATATTTATATGCTGATATTCCAAAAAAATTAGTCTCTTTTTTACATTCTTCTTCAACAAACTTTCTAATCTCTTCGGTAATCTCCATAATACGAGAAAAAGCAATTAGTTTAATAAGTTTATCATTCCAATACGCTATAATTAAAAAACTAAAATTCCAACGAATCCCTGGCGTCTTCAAGCGTGCTGAAACAAAGTATTCCTGATTTCTTGAATATTATTTCTGATTCTTTTACCTTATTTCCCCCGAGGAAGAGAGCAATGACTTTCTTTCTTGCTGATTTTTGAAAGCTAACCAGAGATTCTGCAGTTTCTTTTATCTCGCTCATGCTTTGGGGTGTGAGGATAACTATCAAGGAATCATAATTTTTATTTTTAGTAGAATTGAAAGCGGAGAAATAATCTTTTGCGCTTGCTGTTCCCAAGATATCCAGAGGATTTTCTATGATAAAGAATCCTTTTTTAGAGAGATAATCTTTTGCGCTTGCTGTTCCCAAGATATCCAGAGGATTTTCTATGATAAAGAATCCTTTTTTAGAGAGATAATCTGAGAGGAGAACACCGGCTCCTCCAGCATTAGTTATAATGAATACCTTTTTCCCTATCTTTAATGTTTTATTGTTTTTATTCATTAATTTTTTTCCAGAAGCTTTTTCAAAAGCAGTTATGAGGTCTTCGCATAGTTCTACTTTTGCCTGCCTGAACGCACCTTTGTAGATTTCATATTGTGAAGCAAGGCTCGCAGTATGGCTAAATTCTGCTTTCATGCCAACTGGAGAACTGCCGCCCTTGACCGCAAAAATTTTCTTTTTCTTAGAGAGCCTTCTGCATATTTCTATGAATTGCCTGCCTTCTTTGAGTTTCTCTATGTAGAGAACTATTGATTTTGTCTTACTATCATGAGAAAAATACTCTATAAACTCATTAAAGCCTAAATCGTCCATATTCCCAAGGCTAACAAAGGACGAGAAGCCTAATTTTCCTATTGCAGATAAAGAAAAGTCAGAAATATAGCTCCAAAGAGCGCCGCTTTGGCTTATAAAAGCAATATCTCCTTTATTAGGCATGCTTGCCGAGAAAGTAAGATCGAGATTGAGATAAGGATTACATATCCCAAAACAATTTGTTCCTATGAATCTGATAGAATATTTTTTGGCTATATTAATCAACTCTTCTGCTGCTTTTTTACTTCCTACTTCAGAGAATCCTGAACTGATTATTATTGCATTTCTTATTTCTTTCTTGCCGCAATCCTTTAAAACATTTGGAACGAATTCTGCAGGTATTGCTATTATTGCTAAATCTAATTTACTTTTATAATTAAGGATATTTGAATAACATTTCTTTCCGGATATAGACCCATACTTTGGATTAACAGGGATTATTTCTGCCTTGCTTTCTATAGCTTTTTTCAAGAGTATGCCTCCTACTTTCTTTTCATCTGGAGAAGCGCCAATTATTGCGATTGAGCTTGGAGCAAAAAAACCATCTAAATCCTCTTTTTTGGCATTCATTATTGAAGAAGACTGGAGAGATTTAAATAGTTATTTCTTTTATTAAGAGCATGAGGCAATTGACTGAAAAAAAGGCTGAAGAATTGCTGGAGAAAGAGGGATTTAAATTAGCTAAAAGAGCTATTGCAAGGACCAGGAGTGATTTGAAAAAAATTGAGAAGAGAATAAAATTCCCGTGGGTAATGAAGGCTTCTTCTTCAATGATGGTGCATAAGGCAAAAATAGGAGGGGTAAAATTAAATATTCTAAATCTAGAGGAAGCTTCAGATTCATTTGATGAACTTTCAAAAATTGAGTATTTTGAAGAGGCTTTGATTCAGGAGAGTGTAAAGGGTGATGAATTGATAATAGGATTGAAAAAAACCCCTGAATTTTCCGATATTTTAATGTTTGGAAAGGGAGGAAGCGATGTTGAAAAAGAAAAAGATGTTGTATTTAGGGTGCTGCCTTTAACAGAGCAAGATATTGAAGATATGATTAAAGAAACTGAAATATTCCTTGCATTAAAAAAGAATGTGGCAAATTTTAAAGAGATAAAAAGAGCGATTAGGAAAGTGGAAGCACTTGCTGAAAAATATGACAATATATCTGAGTTTGAGATAAATCCTTTATTTGTCAATGAAAAAGAAGCTGTTGTTGCTGATGCAAGATTTTTGTTTGAGGAATGAAATGTGTTAAGTAAATATTAAATCTTAATATATATCTGGGGGAATAATATCTAAAAAAGATAGAAGTTAGCAAGATTATATTAAAGATAATTATCTGCATTTGATTAAATTTATTGTGATAAAAGTTAATAGGGGAGTTTAAAGAGTTAAATCCTCAAAATCTTGAATTCCTTAAAATCCTGAAAAGTTTCAGGCTTTTCTTCTATCTTGCGGATGTTGGCATGCTGAGGGCCGCGCTTGCAGATAGAACTCATGGCTTCAACGTCCTCCCCAGAGCCTTCGAGAAAAATCTCTATTCTGCCGTCCTCTAAATTTCTTATATAGCCCTTCACGCTGTTTTTATCTGCATGATCTTTTATGAACTGCCTAAAAAAAATTCCCTGAACAGAGCCTGTTATAAATAATCTTAATGATCTTTTCATGTTTTTAAGGAGAGTAATAGATTAATATATTTTGCTATTTATCCTTCTGCTTCTTCTATCTGCCCTGCAGATTCTTTCTTCTCTGGTTTTTGGGAGAAGGATTCACTGATGAGTTTTAAATGGGGGATAAGCTTCCATTCTTTGCCTGAGAGTTTTGCTGCCTGCTTGTCAATTTCAATTGAGATACCTGCAAGAATCTGACCATGTGCTGAGGCGTCAATAATTGAAAAATTAGGCATTTTACATTTTAAGATGTCATGAATAGAATATTTTATGGGCCATTTCCTGATTTTATTCTTCTTTTGAGAAAAGAAACCAGAATAATACTTTGCAGGAAAAGCGCCAAGCATATTTGTAAGAGAATCTACAATTTCAGTTTCTTCATCTTCTTTTAAGACAGGAAGAGAAATTACGCAGTTGTGAAGAAGAATTTTTGGATAATAAATTTTTTTAAACTTAAGGAACTCTGAATTAAAGACTTCCTCAACTTCTGCGCTGTTTAAATCAATAAGCCCGGCTGAATATTTTTCTGCGAGAGCTTGATAACCGATTGATTCGTAAATATCTGCTGTTTCAAAGCCATCAACCCCTTCTGCTATAAAAATCTCTGCAACAGGATTTTTATGCTTTGAACAGAATTGCAGAACAGATTCCAAGAAAGCAGGGGAAGTGTAAGACTCTGAATTTTTAATATATGGCTTTAAAATAATCTTGTCATATTTTTTGAGCTCTATTGGGACCTTAAGAAGATTCAGCAATTTAGGAATAGATTCTTCATAAGATATAAATTTTATGGATGCTCCTTTTACCATGAGGGATTAGCTTTTTTAGAGTTTATAATTATTGTTATGATAGAAATACAACATTCATTGTCTTGCTATTGCTTAATTATTCTTTTCTTAAATTTCTTAGAATTAGTTCATCTAATCATTCAATCCTGATATTTTCTTGTAACTTTATTGCTTTTGCTGCTTCTGTTATCTGTTTTGGAGTGTAAAGTTCGTTATTTAGGGCTGAAATTTTTTGCGCGCTGGCTTCGCCAGAAACCAAACGCACCCCGCGAACCCCGCCGCCGCCGCTGAGGCCCCTGCTGTCGCCACCGAGGTAAGACCTGCCGCCAAGGCCCCCGAACCACGCCTGTCTTGCGAAGGGTCGTGTTTGCTTATTAACATAATTCTTATCAACTACAAGAACAGACATTTTGCTAATACCTGCGTCTTTTAGAAATTCGCCATAAGCTTGTGCTTGCTTCTCGCCACCAAAAGCACATACTGTTAATGCTTTAGAGCCAAATCTTTTTGTTGGAATTTCAATATTTTTTTCTGGGAAATCAATTGAATCTGTTAAAGATTGTTCAAGCTGTTCTTGTGCAATATAAAATTCTTTATCATTTCTATGTGCGTCTGTTGCTTCTTTTGCAAATTGTAAAATAGGAGAGTTTCTTACAAGTTTTGGCGTGCTATTTGGAATATAAATAACTCCTTCTCTTGTCCAATTTCCATTTTTAGAAACGTAAGAGTCTTTGCCCTGTTGCATTCTCAATTGCGCATTTTGAAGCAAAGAAATAAGTTCTAAACCATTTTCTTGAAGAACAGCTAATCCTTTATCAAATGGAGCATAAACTATACCTGATTCAATTCCACTTGGCTTTATATCTATTGTTAATTCTGCCATATTTTTTAGGAGAATTAGGGATATTTAAATCTTGCAGAAAGATTTTTAGTATTGGGCAATAGTAAAATTATAGTATTTCTTTTTCTTCACGCCTATCTAATTCATTATTAACTATCGCGACAACCTGCGATGCAAAATATACTCTTTTGCCTAAGGTGACCGGCGTGCAGAGCTTTTTTAGGCGCTTTAGCTCTTTTTGAGGAAGACCTTTGTGATCTCCGAGAATTAAAATAGGGTTTTCTTTTATTTCTGCTTTTCTAATGTCCTCGCCTTTTGGGTCTAGGATATAAAGATTTTTTCCCTGATTTTTCAGCTCTTTTACCAATTCCAAAAAGCCTTTTTTTTCTATCCAATAGCCTGGAAAGACTTCTCTTTTTTCTCCTTGCTTGTATTTATATAATATTTTCTTTAAAATTGAAGAGACATCTTTTTTTGCCAAGTAAATTTTATCTATGCCTGTTTCTCCCTCAAGAACTGGGGCTATTTCAATATGCTTTGATGGGTCAGGAGGGCCTGCAAAAAGCAAATGCAAACGAGTATCTGAGCGGATTTTATGGCTAAGGAAAAAAGAGGCTATGATTACATGAATTGCTATATCTATGCGGCCTGCTTTCTGCAAATCATCAGTAGAAAAATTTCCTGATGTGGGTGCTGTTCTTGAATAATAAATGAATTCTCTCATATTTTGATTAAGAAATTTTAAGTTTTAATACTTTGGGTTTGTTATCCTTTAAGCAAGTAATCTATTTTTGAAATAGCTTCTTGCCAATTATTAACCCTATAAATATAGCTATGTTTGAATTGTTTATTCCACGGCTTGTCAAAAAGGAGGACTTTGATGTTATTTTTTGCGCAGTCAAGGGCAGTCTCACCAGTATCTTCTAAGAGGAGCTGGATATCTAATTCTTTGCATATCTCTGCCTTAGTTGCAGCTTGACTTTTATGAAATTCTCCAGCATTAATTATTTTTAATTTTTTCTTAAGATGATAATTTAACCATTCTTCTACCTTATGCTTAAATCTTATGGGTCTGCCGGTTATTATAATGAGTTCATGGTTTTTCACAAGTTCATTTAAGGAATCAAGCGCATTTTCCAATGGTTTAAGTTCTTTTATAGAATAATTTTCATGAAATTCATTTACTCTTTTAATTGCTTCTTCTCTGGGAATGCCCCAATATAATCCCCAATCCCAGATAAGTATCTGATCTTTTGTGACTTTCTTGTGATATTTCTTATGATAATAATCCATCAAACTATCTGTAAATTCTACTATAACATCGTCAAAGTCTATTGCTATTTTCATTTAATAGACAGATAAGTTATTTTTAAATAGTTAATTGAAAACAAATTCAGGGCGGGCTATAATTTCTTTTTCATTGGATTTTTTATAGATGTAAAATATAAACGTTATCTGAAAATTAGTAGACATTTTCTATTTTTAATTCTTCTATTCTTTCAAAATGCTTTGAATTGCCTGTAATAAAGAGTTCATTATTTGCAAGAACAATTGATGCAATTAATATATCTGCTATATCTATTATTTCTCCTTTTGATTTTAAATCATAAAAAATTTCTGCTGCTTTTTTAGAAGAATCGAAATTAAAACTTAAAATATTAAAATTTGTTAAAAAATCAATAACCTTATTTTTATCCATTCTTGAAAGTTTAGGGATGCCTTTTAATAATTCAAAAGAATTAATAGAAGTGATTGATATTGGCTTTCCCTGCTGCTTCAGATTTTCTATTAAATTAATTGTTTTTGCATCGTTTCTTAAAAAATTGATTAATACATCTGAATCAAGGCAAACCATTATTTAAATCTCCTCGAGGATATTTTTCTTTCATTATAAATATCTTTTTTAATTTTATCTGCTTCTTCTTTTGATAATGCTCCTGCAAATTTCATCAGATTATCTTTTGTTTTTTCAAAAGTTAACTCTATAATTATCTCAGAAAAGGATCGCTCATTTTTCATTTTTTTAAGCCTCTCGTAAGCTTCATCTGAAAGAGATACTATCTTTGTCATGCATATATGCATGCATACATATATTTAAACCTTTCTATTAATTATAAACAAATTCAGGGCGGGCTATAATATCTCCCTCATCTTTCTTCCTGTAAACTCCGATTAATTTCTCTTTGTTAAACAAAGCAAAAATATCCTCAAGAGGCAATTTTTTCACATCTCCTTTTATCAATGGCTTACCTGTTAACATCTGTTTTAATAATTTTGGATTAATATCTTCTTCAACAAAACTAATAACTTCTTTCAAAGCATCTTGAGCTGGAATAAGAATTTTTCTTAATAGCGATTCGTCTCCCTTTTTATAAGTCTCAATGGCTTTTTCAAAATCGTAGAGAGTAATTGAATCTTCTTCTGAGAAAATAGAAGCTTTTGTTCTTCTTAATTCGAGCATGTGGGCGCCGCCTATTTTTTCCCCTAAATCTGAGATTAATTTTCTGATATATGTTCCTGCCTGAACTTCTGCTGCGAACAAGACCTCTTTGTTTTCTTTTTCAAGAATTTCAAATTTTTTTATTTCTCTTTCTCTTGGAGCACGTTTTACTCTTGACCTGACTGGGGGAAGCTGAGTTATTCTTCCTAAAAAGAGTTTCATTTGCTCTTTTAATTTTTCCTGAGAAATATCAGAATGAAGGCGCATTATTCCAACATAAACCTTATCTTTATGCATAAAATATTCGTTTAAACGACAAGCTCTGCCTAAGGCTACTGGGAGAACGCCAGAAACTTGCGGATCGAGGGTGCCAAAATGAGAGGTTTTGCTTAACTTCAGAGATTTTCTAATAAAATCGGAGACAGAGAAAGAAGTCGGGCCACTAGGTTTATCTATATTTATTATAGAAAAATTCAAGAGTTCTTGAATAGGTTTGATTTGTTTCATGTTATATTTCTCCCTTAAGATACGCCTGTCTTTTTTCTTCTGGAAATTTTTCTATTGCATATCTTAACATTGTTCTTGGCATTTCTTTATAAGAGGTTCTTAAGAAATTTTCTTCTTCTTGAAGAGAACGCTTCCCTATCTCACGCAACATCCAGCCAACTGCCTTATGTATTAAATCGTGAGAATCATTGATAAGAATTCTGGCTATTTTTAAGGCCTCATTAAACCGACTATTCTTTATAAAAGCGAAAGTTGAGAGTACTGCAATGCGCTTTTCCCAGAGATTTTCTGAGGTTGCAAGCTGATAGAGGATGTCTTTTGGCTTTTCCAAGAGATAATTGCCAAGGATATTTGGGGCTGAAAGGTCGACTAAATCCCAGTTATTTATATTTTTAGTATTTTTAAGATAAAAACTTGATATTTGATATTTTTGCTCTTCATGGGATTTTTTATAATTTTCCACTAGAATTAAGAGGGCAATCAATCTCTCTTCGTGTATTTTTGAATCTAAAAGTGACTGCAGAGTTAAAATGTCCAAATTAGAATATTTTTTTGCAAGTTTTCTTTGCTGCGGGACAGAGATGCCAAGGAATATGTCTCCCTCTGCATATTCGCCCTTGCCTGTCTTGAAAAATCTTTGCAAGAGTTTTGCTTTATCTTTATTTGAACTTTTTTTCAAGTCTTTCCTCAAATTTTCTGCTAATTCCATAGTTATATGGGAGCATGACAATATTTAAAACATTTTAGATATAGAGAATTCTGGCAATTATAGCACGTTTTGTCCAGAATTCTCTAAAGGACAATTCTTAAAAACAAGCGATATAATAAACAGAATTGCCCATATGATAAAAAGCATGCAAAAAATAGTCACAATTGGCGGAGGAACAGGGCATTTTCAGTTGCTTAGAGGATTAAAGAATTATGAGTGCGATATAACTGCCATCTGTAATACTTCTGATAACGGCGGCTCTAGCGGAAAACTAAGAGATGAATATGGCATTTTGCCTCCTGGAGATATAAGGCAATGCATGATTGCATTAGCTCCTGAAGATGAAAGTAGAATATTAAGAAGATTATTTAATTATAGATTTAAAGACGGGCATAATTTAGGAAATTTGATTATAACTGCTGCGAGCGAGATTTTGGGCGGGCCTGTGCAGGGAATAAAGGCTACTGGAAAACTTTTAGGCATTGAAGGAAAAGTTCTTCCTGTTAGTATTGATGATTGCCAGCTTGTTGCCGAAACCTTAGAGGGGAAGATTCTAAAGGGAGAGGGGGAAGTAAATTCACCATATGATAAAGAGACCATAATAAAAGATATTTGGCATGAGCCAAAGGCTTTCTTATATAAAGAAGCTGCGAGTGAAATAAGGTCTGCTGACAAAATTGTTATTTGCCCAGGAGATTTATATGGGAGCATTATTCCTAATTTAATTGTGGAAAGTATGTCTTCTGTTTTGTCAGAATCAAAGGGAATGAGAATATATGTCTGCAACTTGTTTACCAAAGAAGGAACTTACAATTTCAAGGCAAGTGACTTCGTAAAGGAGATAGAAAAGTACGCAAAGACTAGAATGGACAGAATAATTATAAATGTGGGAAAGCCAGGGGGAGAGACAATTGAGAAATATTTTTCAGAACATTCAAAACTAGTTGAGGATGATTTAAGTGGGGACAATAGAATTATAAGAGGAGAATTTGCCGCAGAATACTCCTCAGAGCCGAAAACCATTTTGAGGCATATTCCTGAAAAAATTGCGCATGCTATTATTGGGCTGAGGTGAAGGTTTATTAATTTTAAAATCTCCTTAAAAATATGACAAATATAAAACTTTTAGCAGTAGAAAAATCGGATAAACATAATAGCTATACTTTTCCAAAAGTTCAGGAGTTTTTTGAAGTTGTGCGTGATTTGTTAAAAGAATTAGAATTTGAGCACTATGAATGGAATGGTTTTGGAAGACCAAGAGAATGCCAGTATGATGAACCTTTATCTGATGAAGATGAGGATATAAAAAAGTATACTGATGAAATGTTTACCTATGAAAAAGAAGATGATTATATTGAAATTATTTTTGGAAAAGATAAGGTCTTTTTAATAATACATACTCAAAAAAATCAACAGCGAAAAATTTCCAAGATTATTAATAAGCACTTGACTAAAAATTAAAAGAGGTATAAAAAATTATTTCTTCAAAGCCATTCTGTGGAAACCGGGATCTTTCTTGGCGGTGAGATGCTTCTGGAC
>Ga0209542_10015884_pt1 | contig 12560 bp, 12 predicted proteins | sample RifCSPhighO2_01_FD_184028 | JGI IMG/M metagenome (GOLD analysis project Ga0209542, IMG submission 184028) | Soil microbial communities from Rifle, Colorado - Rifle CSP2_plank highO2_0.1 (SPAdes) (version 2) | ecosystem: Environmental > Terrestrial > Deep subsurface > Rock core/Sediment ...
GGCCTGCCTGCCGGTAGGCGGGTCCGAGTCTGGGCATAGTCTTTAGACGATAAACCAAAAGCATGCTGAAGACGGGCTAGGGATTGGCGACTAAATCTCAATATTCTTAAAATGTTTTATTTTCGCTACTCCCCTATTTTGGTCAAGAGTTAATGCAACAACATCAATTTGCCGATCCTGATCTGGCGGATACTTCTTTGCGGCAAGATATGTTTGAATCGCCCGCATAAGTCGGCGTAGCTTTTCAGGACTGACACGGTTCTCCGGTTCAAAGCCGACCGCAGCATCCTTACTGGCCTTAACTTCAATAAAAATTAAAACCCCCTGTTTCTTGGTAATAATATCTATCTCCCCCCAAGGTTTTCTATAATTACTCTCTATTACCCTGTAACCCCGTGAAGCTAAATATTGTGCGACATAATCTTCGGCCCAGTTACCAAATTCTGATCTGGTTGTCATATCTGTTTAGGCTTACAGCTTGTGTAAAAAGTGTCAATAACTAATTTGACTATACTTGACTGAATATGCTAAGATTTACGAGTAATTCTCGTGAAGAGAATTTTTACTTTTTAGTTAGGATATGTCGTTTTTTCAAGTAAAAAACTGACCTATTCAACTCATATTAGTATCCAACATAACAATATTGATAGTTCCGTTCTAAAAAATACAGTCAGAATTTCCAGAGCCAAAAGGATAGCCAAATTATTAAACGGTGAGAGTTTCGGATTATGGGGAACGCTTTCTCTAGTTTTTCTGATTTTAGCTTTCAAGGGTTCTATCGGTGAAGGCCAACCAACTCTATTCAGTAATTTGTTAAAAGAAACCATAGAAGAAACTTCTGTTTCTCTGGTTACTTATGCTCAACCCCCAACTCAATTAGCAGATATAAGCTCGATTACTTCGTTAAATACAAGCAATCTTGGACAGGGTGGTCAAGAACCGTTAGTAAGTGTTCCCGCCACAATTAATGAGAACTTCCTTCTTGCCCATTCTCCAACAAGCACAGACTATATAGAAGCAAGCGGATACAGACGAACTCAGGTTACTGAATATACGGTCCAATCAGGAGATCTTCTTTCTTTCATAGCTTCAGACTATGGAATAAGCATGGATTCAATTATCTGGGCAAATGGCCTAAAAAATGCTGATAGTATAAGTCCCGGCCAAGTACTAAAAATCCCACCCGTATCAGGCATTATTCATCAGGTAAAGAAAAGTGATACCATAGCTTCAATAGCTAAAAAATATGGCGGCGATGAGGCAAAAATTATAGAGTTTAACAGTCTTTCTCAGAATGGTGAGCTTCAGACCGGAAATGAGATTATTGTACCGGATGGGAGAGTAAAGACAGCCATAGCAACATCCGGAACTACTGCGGCTACAGCGAAAGCATCGGCTAAAGCCAAGCCATTTTCCTATCTGCCTGACTTAGGAAACTATTTCATGCAACCAGCGAGCGGTCGTAATTGGGGAAAAATTCATGGCAGAAATGGAGTGGATATAGCTAATTCTTGCGGTACTCCAATCTATGCAGCGGCAGACGGTTTGGTGTCGGTGGCCGACAGCAGTGGTTATAACGGAGGATTTGGTAAATACATAAAAATTGCTCATCCAAACGGCACAGAAACGTTATATGCCCACTCAATGAAGCTTTTGGTCGCATCCGGGCAAGTAGTTGGCAGGGGACAACAGATTATGCTTATGGGTACCACTGGACGCTCAACTGGATGTCATTTACACTTTGAGGTACATGGAGCTCGTAATCTTCTCGCCAAGTAACTTACCTCGTTACTAAAAGCCCTAACTATGTTCCGCGCGGAACATAGTTGCAATATCTTCATCAAAGTGTTAAAAAACCTTAGCTCTTAATACACAAAAGGATTGCAAGTGACTAAAAAGCATGTTGTTGGCTATACCCATGCCTTTACTTCATACGGCCATAGCTATGGCGAAAGATTTGATAGTCTTAAGAATAGTTGTGAAAAATTCCAAGCCTGGTTTACTCATACTGGCAATACTAAATTTAGAAGTTTTAATAGTCGCGGTTCGGAAGAAAGAGCCGGTATTAATCTTATACAGAGGGGTGGAATAAGCTTAATATTGCGTTTAACAGATCCAGTTACCGAAGACCACCTTAAATTTTGTCCATTTTGCGGAGCCGAATTAGTATTAAAATGCACAAAAAGCATTGAGTTAAAGCCAAAAACCAAAGAAATCCCTGATGGTTATGAAGAGATTGTAAAGTGGCAGGAACCCGACCAAGACACTCGAATAAAGGCTGAGCTTACCAGCGAAGAAGAGGCGATACTCAATACACCCTGCCCTTGATACAATTAACCTAAAAAGATTAGGCCAGAGAATTAATAATCTAAAGATGGGGAACTAGAAAACACCACCCAAGGCGCTGAGAAAGCGCTTTTTTGTTCCGCACGGAACAGCATAACAGAATCGAATCCTTTCCGTATTATTTTCGAAACCGTTGCGGGAGGGCTGGTTACAAACAAGGCTTTATAAACCGACAGGAAAGCCGAAACTGACTGAATTCTGATGAAGAAATTTCGGAAGGTGTTCCGGAGGTTTTAAAGCCATTGTTTGTCTATCCCGGAGCATAGGCAGAGAAAATGATGAGGAAAGGATTCGCGCTAAACCACCTCATTATTCCCCCTCACCTTAAACGCTAATGCCTCGGCGACATGATATTCTTTGATAGTTTCCGATTCTTCCAGATCAGCAATAGTTCGAGCTACCTTGAGAGTTTTGTGGTATGCCCGAAGAGACATCCCATGCTTATTTATAGCCTTTTTTAACATTAACTTGGCACTTTTATCGGGTAAAGCTAGTTTCTCTACATTTTTATAATTCATCTCCGAGTTACTGAATATTTTTAATCCCTCAAAGCGAGCGAGTTGGGCTTGCTTAGCTTTGGCTATTTTCTTCTTGATTTCCGCCAATTTAGCAGTATTTTCCTGGATCATTGAATCTTCTTCATCAATTGTTTCGCGCGGAACAGTCACTTGGATATCAATCCGATCGAGTAGGGGACCGGACACTTTTTTCTTATATTTAAGCACGTTATAGGGCAAGCATAGGCACTCACTCTTACTTCCATAGTTACCACAAGGACACGGATTCATGGCAGTAATAAGCATAAATTTAGCCGGTATCTTAACTGATCCCGATGCCCTTGCGATAGTGACTGTACCATCTTCAAGCGGCTGTCTAAGACTCTCAAGAACACTTCGTGGAAATTCAGGTAATTCATCCAGAAATAGAACTCCGCGATGGGCCAGACTTATCTCACCAGGCCTAGGCCAAGAACCTCCACCAACAACAGCAACGGCAGAAGTTGTATGATGTGGATTCCTAAATGGTCTTATAAAAGATAGGGGATTACCGGCATTAATTAAGCCTAAGGAGCTATATATCTTAGCTACCTCTATTGCTTCTTCTGGGGACATTATCGGTAATATATCAACTAAGGCTTTTGCCAGGAGAGTCTTTCCTGATCCCGGTGGTCCGTCCATAAGCATATTGTGACCACCAGCTGCAGCAACGACAAGGGCTCTCTTAGCATATTCTTGACCTTTTATAGAAACGAAAGAATCGTTAATAGAATCTGGGCTACTCACTCCCTTCTCGTTTGTAAACGGTTTGATAACCGATGTTTTATTGAGATGAGCAAGTACATCGGATAATGTCTCAGCTCCAATAACATTGATCCCCTGAACCACTGCGGCTTCTTTAGTATTGGCCGATGGAATAATAATTTCCTTAAGACTATTTTCTTTAGCTAAAATGGCCATTGCCAAGATACCGTTAGTCGGCTTTAATCTTCCGTCTAGCGACAGTTCTCCAGCTAATAATCGGCCTTCCGGATTAAATTTAACTTGCTTAGTCTCGAAAAGATATCCTACCGCAATAGGCAAGTCATAAGAGGGTCCTTCTTTCTTAACATCGGCTGGGGCAAGATTTACTATAACTTTTTTTGTTTTGGATTTAGGTGGTAAAAAACCACTATTTTTAATAGCTGATCCTATTCTTTCCTTTGATTCCTGAACAGCTTTATCGGGTAGTCCGACAATACTAAAAGAATGGATTCCTGGACTAGAATCCACCTCCACCTCAATTAATTTAGCATCTATACCGTTTAGAGCTGCTGAGAAAATTCGAACTGACAATAAATTACTCCCCCTCCAAGGAGATTAACTATTTTCCATAAGTACCGGCCTTGATTTCTTCTAGAACATGAACTATCTCTTTCCTTCTTCTTACCAAAGCTTTGACAATGGCTTGGTTTCTATCCAACTCACTTGCCTCCTCGGCTGTATCATCCGGAGAAGAGCCTATATCTTCAATTTTAACATAAAAATCTCCTTTTGTGTTCGGATTTTCAGAAGCTATCCCAAATAATTCACTATCTATCTCCCTCAATTCGTTGTCTAGGTTCTTAGATAGTTTTTGTAATTCGTTTTGTTCCATAAAGATAGGCTATCATAGCATTCAAAAAATAGAAAGTTTTAGAAATAAAAAAGGCCCGGATATCCAAATTAATTGACGCTAAGAGCGTCGACTTGAGCCAGGGCCTTTTAATCCCTAGCGAAACAATCCCTCATAGTATTTTGTATAAGAAATTGTTCCGCTAGGGATTCTAAATAATTGGGCCAGCGGTTATTAGAACTTTTAATAAACACCAGCAAAAGATCTGCTATAATAGTACCAAGCTCTTTCCCTTCGGTCAATAAAAAAAGTGGATAAGTTGTCACCAATAATTTTAGTGACAACTTATTCCTGTCACCATACAAAAAACTAGGTAAATCCTAGCTAAAATTAGTATCATTGGTGACATCCAGATAGCTATATCCAAGCCTTAATTTAAACTTATTCACAGAATGAGAACAAAAATGTCACCAATTAGGTTTGGTGACATGCATACCTATCCATATCTAGAGACCGGTAATTTTCTCTACTGGAGAGTACATTGACTCTCTTGAGTTAGTTAGTACTAGATATTGGTGTCCTGTTAATGAATGGACGATAGCATAGTCTATGCTTCTATCGGGTAGTGGGAAATTAGTATATCTTATCGAGACCCCTCTATACTCATTACTATTAAATTCTGGAGTTGCCGCTTGGCTTGGCTCAATATTAAATACGTTTCTTAAATCTTCCGGCATAGTTAGCTCCCATTCTCGTAAGATCTCGGTAGCTTTCGCTAAGTCTTTTACTTCAACGATTAATACAAATTTTTTACTAGCTAAACCAGGATCAGGTAAAGAGTCTATCTCTCCCAATATTTCCCCTTGGCCGTACATTAATGTCGTATTACTTTCTTTAAGTGCGTCTTTAAGTGCGGCCGGATATCGAACAGATAACCTGTCTAAAAGATCGGTAAAGGTGATGGTTGTAACTTGGCTATCGGATAAAATAAAGTTAATTTTTTTAAATTCATTCTGATTAATATCAGCCCCCTTGATAAAAGATTTAAGATTCGTTACCGTTTCGACTTGATTAATAGGTAAAGAAAAGTTAATCGAATCTACGTTTTTGAAGATCAACTCCAGATCATTATATTCGGGTGTTTGTGTAATCTGGGGTGTAGCTATGGGGCTAGGGGATAGTATCGGCTCCTCTGTGTTAAAAACTAAAAAGGATAGCAGGAAGTATGCCACAACTGCAATAGTAATTGTTATTGTTATTCCTGCCGTCATGCCACTCCCAATTATTCTGGCAAGGACGCTATATTGTAAATTTTCTTTTTCTGGTGTTACGATTTTTTTAGGAACTGGAGCCCCAGGATATGCTGGCAGCATGTTATCTGATTTACCTACGATTTCTTCTCTGTGGTAATGCTCGGGAAAGTACTTAGTAGGAGGTTTTCCTGTGGAAACTGGGGGTAGTGATGAAGATGTTTGTTTTTGGGAAGGGAGATTGGGTGAGACAGGATAAGGGCGGATGAGAATAGGAGTTTTAGGAGATAGGGTTGGTCTTGGCAGTGGTGGTAATATGGATTTCTTGCTAGGATCTTCCGAAATGATTTTTTTTGGCGTCGGAACTGATACAGGATTTTGTTGTTTAGAAGGCTGTATAGCCCCCTTAACTTCAATAGGAGTAGGTCTCTGGCCCATCTTAAGCCTCTCAATGTCTTGAGCCATCGTTCTTATCAGTAAAGATGTATTGACTCGTTGAGAAGTTGGGGGATTTTTTGATAGTGTTTCAGGAGAGGGAACAGTCCTAGATTCATTGCCGAGTGAAGGCAATCTCACTTCCCTTGGGATGGGTTGTTGTGATGGTAGCTGAGGCAAAGTCGAGGAAGGAGTAGAAATTTGCTTTCCAGCATCCTGTCCCTGGATAACAGAAGGTTTTGTCAGCTGATGCACTATATCATCAAGAGTTAATGTTTGGTTGTTCTTTTCATCCATATCGTTTTAATTCTAACATATTAATATACGATAAATAAGACTTCCTCATTAAAATGAGGAAGTCTTATTTAGGAAGCACTACACAGTAAACCAACTATCCTCGCTGTTTCATTGTTAAGTTTGTACGTCCCATATCGTCAACGTTTTTAACTGTGATGTTAACTGACTGACCTACTTTAAGAATATCAGACGGGTGACGTATTCTTTCGGTCGACATTTCTGAAACATGCACCATGCCTTCTTTGCCCGGTAAATATTCCACAAAAGCTCCGAAATCTAGTATTTTAGTTACTTTTCCCTGAAATTTATCACCCGGTTGAGGCTCGTATGTAAGATCCTTTATCATCTGTAGGGCCTTGTCCATACCATCAGAGGAAACACAGGTAATAAAAACTGATCCGTCATCTTCAATATCTATATCAGCACCGGTCAAATCAATAATTTTGTTTATGGTTTCACCGCCCTTGCCTATCACAGCACCTATTTTCGAGGGGTCTATTTTTATAGTCTGAACCCTGGGGGCGAAAGGAGACAATTCCTTGCGGGGAGAGCTAATAACCTTATTCATCTTATCCAATATTTCGAGTCTGGCTTTTTTAGCTTGCTCGAGAGCTTTTTCTAGCACTTCATCGCTAATACCTTCTATTTTTACATCCATCTGCATGGCCGTGACTCCATCTTTTGTTCCCGCAACTTTCAAATCCATGTCTCCATGATGATCTTCGGGCCCCTGTATATCGGTAAGAACTTTGAATTTATTCCCTTCTTTATTAAACATTAACCCCATTGCAATGCCAGCTGCTGGTCCTTTGATCGGTACTCCACCGTCCATCATCGCCAGAGAAGCACCACAGACCGAAGCCATAGAGGAAGAACCGTTTGAAGCCAGTATTTCCGAAACTACTCGGATAGTGTAAGGAAAATCCTCTTTCGACGGGATGAGAGCTTCGAGAGCTTTTTCAGCTAAAGCGCCATGGCCTATTTCTCGTCTACCGGTAAAGCCAATGCGCCCCACCTCACCTACGCTAAAAGGTGGAAAAATATAATGATGCATAAATCTTTTCTTGGTAAGATCTATTTCCATAGTTTCAACCCACTGTTCCATCCCCGGCGAGGCAAGGGTGAGGATTGAAAGGGCTTGAGTGGTTCCACGATTAAATAAACCAGTTCCATGGTTATGGGGTAGAATACTAACCTCGGCACTGATATCTCTTAGTTCGTCGAGTTTCCTTCCGTCAGGCCGCTTCTCGTGTTTGAGAATGTTATCATGAACGACTCTATCCACCTCTTCGTCAAAAATTGCAATTGCTTCCTTAGATTTTTTACCTGCATCCGGGTCATCTTTATATTCTTTTTTAATATGATCTTTAAGGTCATCCTGAATTTTTCTCATACCCTCTACGTACTCATTTTTATCGGTTGTATATATTATTTTTTCTAGCTTAGGCGCAATGAAATCAGCTACTTTCTTAACCAAATCATGGCTATGGTCAGACACAGAAAGAACCTGCTTAGTCTTGCCCAACTCCTTAGCAATTTTGTTCTGGAGCTGAATAAGTTTTTGAAATTCTTTAAATCCGACCTTAATCGCTTCCGTAACATCTTTTTCTGGCACTACCGTAGCTTTTCCCTCAATCATATTTATTCTCTGAGCGGTTCCGGCGACAACAATATCAAAGTCACTTACTCTCCTCTCTTCATATGTGGGATTCATAACTATTTTCCCATCAACTCGGCCTATTCGAATAGAGGTAACGGGACCGTCGAAAGGAATGTCCGAGACCATTAGAGCTAGAGAAGCGCCAAAAAGGGCCGGCATATCCGGATCATTCTGGCCATCGAAAGATAGTACCGTAGCAACAACCTGAACTTCATTTCTGGTCTTATTGTTAAATCGAGGGCGAAGAGAGCGGTCAATCAAACGTCCGCATAAGATTGCTTCCTCGGAGGGACGACTCTCCCTTTTTATCCATTTAGAACCCTTAATTTTACCTGCTGCGTAATACTTTTCCTCATACTCAACCGATAGCGGGAAATAATCCACTTCTTTAGGGCTTTTCCCCATTGTAGCCGTCACTAAAACGGCTGTTTGTCCGTATTGAACATAACAGGAACCGTTAGCCAGGCCGGCCAGCCGACCAAATTCCACTACCAGAGGTTTTCCAGCGAACTCCTCCTCATATTTTCTAATTTCCATATCGAAAAAGATAACTAAGCTATATGAGTAACGAGATTTTCCCCTTAGCCGGGAAGATTAGCTTCCAAGTTAAGGGGACATCCCCGTTTACCTTGTTCCTCATCCGCTTAGACTACCTTAGATTATTAATGTCTTTTTGGTGATCTCAATAAAACCTTCCCCAAGTGTTCTTCCAGGTCTGTAAAATTGTTAACTGCCTCAACTAATTTAGCGCTTGTACTTCTGCGAAAACTGACGGCTTCTACTACCAGTCCACCGAATTTCAAATATTCTACCAAGGGCTCAAAGTCTCCATCGCCCGATACGATAACTACAACATCTAGTTGTTTAGAGAGGCTAATCGCATCGATTGCCAAACCTACATCCCAGTCACCCTTTTTCATGCCACCAGGAAAAATCTGAAGGTCTTTTCTCTTCAGTTCGTATCCTACCTTTTCCAGGGCATCAAAAAATGCCTTTTCCTCTTCGGTGTCAGACTTCACGACATAACCAACTGCTCTGACAAGCTCTCTATCGGCCACAGCAATTCTCAAAAGTTCTTTAAAATTAACCCTTGCTCCATGAAGGTTCTTGGCGGAGTGATACATATTCTGAACATCTACAAAAACACCTACCCGGTGATTTTTCCTTTGTGGAATAGAGAGTTTAGACATTATTTATTTTAGACCTAATTTCTTAACTAGCGAAACATGCCTTTTGGGATCTTCACGCTTAAGATAATCCAAAAGTCGCTTTCTTTTTGAAACCATCTTCAAAAGACCCAGACGAGAACTGTTGTCTTTGCCATGCTTTTTAAGGTGTTTGGTCAGGCTCTCGATTTCCTTGGTAAACAAAGCAATCTGGGCCTCGGGAGAGCCGGTATCTTTATCGTGGGTCCTAAAATCGGACAATATTTTTACCTTTTGCTGGGTAGATAACATAACATGCGTATTCTAACATCAAGTAGGTTTTTTTACAAATGTTTGTTAATGGAGTCGATGCCCGAGAAATACACCGATTTATGAGTAGAATAAAATTGCCCCTTTTATGTTATCGTAGTATCCTCAATACATGAAACAGATGAAACTGCGAAACTGGTTTCTATACGTCACAAATAACGAGAACAGATCCCGGCACGAGGAGGTTTTTGACATACTTTTCTTTGTAATTAATACAGTGGCCCTGATTCTGGGTATCACAATGTTTATCGTCTACAGTGAGCCTCAGTGGATCCCGGTTTTGGTGATAGAGTACACTTGGGCGCTAGATAATATGAGGCATAACCGGCCGTAGCGGTTTAAATCTAGTCAAGCTACTAGGATGTGAGCCTCTCTCCTGATATACTTATTATGTTATGCGACTCTGTATTTAGAGTTACTATTAGCGGCTGAGTATCAGTTTTGTATTAGGATAAAATTGTGCCCGATATTAAAGATCTAAAAATTCAATATTTAGAGTACTTGGAGATAGAAAGAAATAGGTCTCAAAAAACCCTTGAGAATTACGGGCGGTATTTGGATAGGTTTTTAGGTTTTGCCCGTTCGACAAGCTCAGGGCAAGCCAAAGAATTAAAACTATCAGACCTAACAGAAGATCTTATTCGACAATATCGACTGTATTTGAATCGTTTAAAAAATTCCGATGGAGAACAACTTAAGAAAGTAACCCAGAATTATCACATAATCGCATTGCGAACATTTTTGAAATATCTGGCTAAGAGGGGAGTTAAGAGTGTAGCGGCTGAACGGGTTGAGCTAGGTAAACAAGAAGATAGGGAAGTGACATTTCTTGAATCTGACGAACTTGAGAGGCTTCTCGATGCTCCCGACGGCAGTTCACTAGATTCGCTCCGCGATAAAGCAATCCTTACTACTCTATTCAGTACCGGTATGCGAGTATCAGAACTCTGCTCTCTAGATAGGGACAAAATAGATACTAAAAGAGGGGAGTTATCCATTCGTGGTAAGGGGAGCAAAATAAGAATGGTTTTTCTTTCGGACGGAGCAAGAAAAAGCATTCAGGATTACAACTCAAAAAGAACTGATACCGACGAGGCATTGTTTATCCGGATTCCTAAAAGTGGAACGTTTTCGAAAGAAAGCAACCTCCGACTCACACCCCGTAGTATCCAGAGAATAATTAAAAAACATTCAATAAAAGCCGGGATTGTTGGTAAAAATGTATCGCCTCATACACTAAGACATTCATTCGCCACCGACCTTCTCCGTGGAGGAGCAGATATCCGCTCGGTTCAAGCACTTCTTGGCCATGCTTCTGTTACCACTACTCAGATCTATACGCACGTGACTGATAAGCAACTCCGAGAAGTCCATGAAAAATTCCACAATAAAAAAGCTCGATAGAGTTATCGAGCCAGGTAAGGATTTACGGTGTTTATGAAAATCAAAGGATCAACATACCCAAGATACCTATAGTTATTATTTGAATATAAATCTATAGCCATCATATTATAGTGAAGGTGAGGATTACCTTTTGCAGTTCCGGAATCTCCAGAAAGTCCGATTTGATTACCTATTTTTACCATATTCCCCTCGCCTACATCAATTCTTGATAAATGCATATATACTGAAAAAATTCCTAAACCATGATTTATGATAACAATATTTCCTTCACTCCTAAAGTTAAATGCCGTAAGAACTACCCTACCGTCATTGACTGCCTTTACGGGGGTTCCTATATCCATTTTAAAGTCGCTACCGCTATGAAATAATTTTCGATTATTGCGGTAGATATGACCGAATGGATGAGTCAGGGTGGCGTAGGGATCGAGATCTAAGCTATCAACTGGATATATATATTTAGTACCATCAGTCATATCCACCGCTAACCTATTCGATAATTCGAAAGCTTTATTAAGTAGAATTGATTCAGGACCTTTTCTTAAGCCCATAGACCTGCCTCTTCTGGCCGTCCTGGTTTTCTTAAAGTTTTTAATTAATACCTGAAAATATTCCAGATTAGAATCAAGCTGGAAGCCCCGGCCGCACTCTATTCGGAAGACTGTGTATTTGGATGGTTTTACATCAACGCCAACGCCAACAAAGGCATAACCGTTTTTATTAGGCATATATTGTTGGTTCAAGGCAGATACACAAATCATCGATCCTTGCCATTGAGGGTTGATCCGAACTACTATTGTATCGCCTTGTTGGACTTTAGGATTTAGGACTTCCAGGGGTTTTAATTGAGCATCAATCTGATTAGTCGATAAGATAAGAGCTAGGATAGCTAAAATAGCCGTTTTCAAGGTTCATCTCCCTTTTGAGCTTGGGATCATAATAACATAAAATTGACGTTAGGCAATTTTATAGAGATACATGGACGGATATCCTTCAGCACGATCTTCCTCTATCGGTAGCCAGCCATCAATCGGCCAAGAGTAGGCAATTACCCGAGAACCTCTTTTAAGTTCTTGCTCAAGCTTAATTTTTACTTTTGGATTTACTTTTGGCGTAAGGAAAATATAGACAACATCGGCATCAGATAAATCTGCTTTCCAAAAATCTTTAAATATTATTTTAGAATTTTTTACATAAAGAGACCGTGATAAGGCAATTAGATAGGGGAGGAGGGAGATCTCAAAACCAACCGCTTCCGCTCCGGCTCCGGCTGCCGCAAAAACAAGCTTTCCATCGCCACAGCCTAGGTCATAAAATTTCTGACCGGTTTTTATCTCGGCAAGGTTCAAGAACCTCTCAACGTCTTTAGACCAAGTTGGAAACCATGGCGCTGCTTTAATCCCGGCGTACGCAAAAGTGCCTAGAAATAAAAATAAAATTAAGTAAAATAGATACTCCATTATTTGTAGGTCGGATATTTTTCTTTTTTATTTCTTGATTCCCATCGGGCGAGAGCAAAAAATAGGCTTGATAACCGATTCAGATAAACTCGAATTTCCGGGTTAAGTTTACCGCCGACATCTGATCTTAAGACGCTTCGCTCAA
>Ga0209542_10015888_pt1 | contig 12558 bp, 11 predicted proteins | sample RifCSPhighO2_01_FD_184028 | JGI IMG/M metagenome (GOLD analysis project Ga0209542, IMG submission 184028) | Soil microbial communities from Rifle, Colorado - Rifle CSP2_plank highO2_0.1 (SPAdes) (version 2) | ecosystem: Environmental > Terrestrial > Deep subsurface > Rock core/Sediment ...
GGGGGGGGGGGGGGGGGGGGGGGGGGGAGATTGATGCTATCGCGGTAACGGCTGGGCCGGGACTGGCGACTTCACTCCTTGTCGGTGTGGAAGTGGCGCGTACGTTTTCGTATCTTTGGCGCAAGCCGGTGGTGGCAGTAAATCATCTTGCAGGGCATGTGTATGCGAATTGGCTTCCCTCACCTGGCCTACGGCCACCCTCTCCCACATGGGGAGAGGGAAAACCGCCACAATTTTCCTCTCCCTCTGGGAGAGGGCAGGGTGAGGGTGTACAATTTCCACTCCTGTGTTTGATTGTGAGTGGTGGCCACACTGAACTGGTGCTTATGAAAAAGCACTTGGATTTCAAGATTATTGGCGCAACGCGCGATGATGCGGCAGGAGAAGCGTTTGATAAAGTGGCCAAGATGTTGGGGTTGGGCTATCCGGGAGGACCAGCCATTTCAAGATTGGCCGAGAAATTCCACCCAAGGCAACCACCCTCACCCCAACCCTCTCCCATCAAGGGAGAGGGAATAAAAGAAAATCCCCCTCCCCTTGTGGGAGGGGTTAGGGGAGGGGGCATTCACTTCCCTCGCCCCATGATTGATTCGCCGGACTTTGATTTTTCATTTTCCGGACTCAAAACCGCGGTTTTGTATTATGTCAGAGATTTTCTTGCGAAAAATAAAGTGGGTAAAAATTCTGCGGCCGCATCAAATCTCCCGCAGGATGCTTTAGTACGTATTTGTGCTTCATTTGAACAAGCCGTGGTGGATGTGCTGGTAGCCAAAACTGTGCGCGCGGCGAAAAAGTACAAGGTGAAAACAGTTCTTCTTGGTGGTGGGGTGGCGGCAAACAAACGCCTGCGCGAGCAATTGGCCAATACGATTAAATCCGAACTACCTACTACGTCCTACATACTACCATCTCTTGCCTACACAACAGATAACGCCGCCATGATTGCCGCGGCTGGGTATTTCATGGCCCGCGCCAAACAATTCACTCCCTGGCAAAAACTTGATGTTGATCCTAATTGGGAACTTGGACAAAAATTCAGACCACTCTCGCGATAAATAATAAATCAAAAATTCCTGATTCATATTGTATAGCGCTTTAACGCAAAACAGCCCTTGTGGGCTGCTTAGTGACTCCTCGTAGGAGTGTGATTCCTCGAATTGATAACCACTGTAAGCATACCACATTCATATAGTTTGTCAATGTAGGGTGTGGATAGATGTGGTTGACTTACCAAGGTGTTTTTCTTATGTGGAGTCATCATAATTGTAGTCGCCGCTCTTTAGGTGGCGCAATTGAACGCAGGCTAAAGACCTGCGGCTACATTTTTGCATAAAAAGAAGAACGCCAGAGGTCGGGGAGACATGGCGTTGCTTGCGGTGGGTGTGAAGAGCGGGTGCGTGGTGGAAGGTGGGAAGGTGCGGCTAGGCGAAGCGCGGGTCGTGGCCGTTGCTGGCTTCGTCGCGCGCGGAATCGCCGCGGTTGTAGCCCATTGTGAATACCCTGTGGAAGGGCTGGGGTTGACACATTTTAAGGGATATGGCATACTAGCAGGTGCAAGATACAGACGGTAAGGAGGCTGAATTTTAAGCTTAAATATGCGAAAAGTTCTGAAATTAACTTGTCCTAGCGGGTAGCCGTCTTTTTTCGGTGTAATTTACGGGTCCCGCGTACGCGGGATCTTTTATTTTCGCTTCAGAGATGAGGTTGACCATCTGATCTGTGGTGCGAACTGGAGAACTTTGACAATTTAATTAGTAGAGAGTAATCGCATCAAAACGAGTTGCTAGTTTCGACTAGTCAACTATTATCAAAAGAATCTAAATTTGTGCTTCAGTGTCAAGGGCGTATGGTGGATGCCTTGGGATGGAGAGGCGATGAAGGACGTAGCAGCCTGCGATAAGCGTCGGGGAGCTGGCAAGCAAGCTTTGATCCGGCGATGTCCGAATGGGGCAACCCTATGCAGTGTTGAACTGCATAATCTCCCACAGCAATGTGGGCGAAGTAAACCTGGTGAAGTGAAACATCTCAGTAACCAGAGGAAAAGAAAATAAAGACCACGAAAATTGAAACACGAAAAGACACGAAATTATTTCGTGAGTTTCGTGCCCGATTTTTTGTGGATATTCCCCTAGTAGTGGCGAGCGAACGGGGAAAAGCCTAGATCTTCTACTTTTAAGTAGCGAGGCGAGTGTTGCATCGAAAGGTGTGACGCTACGTGCGTTGCGGAAGGCTCAAGGGCTACATAAGTAGAAGAAGTTGTAAGTTTGTCATGATCGCTGCCTTGAAAGGCGAGGTAGGGTGTACAAAGCATAGCTTCCCTAGTAGAATCCGCTGGAATGCGGAACCAAAGAGGGTGACAGTCCCGTACGCGAAAGGGGTTATCGCCTTACTATGACTATACTTGAGTACCGCGGGACACGTGAAATCCCGTGGGAAACCGGCGCGACTATGCGCCAAGGCTAAATACTCCTCCATCACCGATAGTGAACAAGTACCATGAGGGAAAGGTGAAAAGTAGGCCGGTGAGGCCGATGAAATAAAACCTGAAACCATACGCTTACAAGGAATCAACGCCGATGCGTAGCATCGGGAATGACGAAACCAGAATGACGAATGACGAATTAAATTTCGACATTCGGATTTCGAAATTCGGATTTCCGCTGCTACGTAGCGGTTATGGTGTTCCTATTGAAGAATGAGCCAACGAGTTTGTTGCGCGTTGCAAAGTCTAAGTCCTACGGGACGAAGGCGCAGGGAAACCAAGTCTGAAAGGGCGACCCCGCTGATTTTTTGGCGCTGATTTCGCTGATTTGTATCAGCGTTATCTGCGTCGATAAATCTGCGGACAAGCAGCGTGCACAAGACCCGAAACCCAGTGAGCTAACCATGGACAGGGTGAAGTTTGTCGAAAGACAGATGGAGGCCCGAACCCGTAAGCTGTGCAACACTTTGGGATGATCTGTGGTTAGAGGTGAAATGCCAATCGAACTGGGTAATAGCTGGTTCTCCCCGAAATATACTGTGGTATAGCCTCAAGGATTGTCTGCGGAGGTAGAGCACTGAATCGATCGTGGCGGAGCAATCCGTCGCATCGAATCAAACTCCGAATGCCGTATGATGTACCTTGGGAGTCAGAGCATGGGGGCTAAGCTCCATCGCTCAAAAGGGATACAGCCCTGATCTTCGTCTAAGGTCCCAAAATCGTGCCGACGTGAAGTCGGCATCCCGTATCCCGCAAGGGCATCGGGACCGCTCAGTGTGAAAGGAAGTGGTGCGGCTCAAACAACCAGGAGGTTGGCTTAGAAGCAGCCACCCTTTAAAGAAAGCGTAACAGCTCACTGGTCGAGCCGTGCCGCGCCGAAAATGTACCGGGGCTTAAGCGGCGTACCGAAGACAAGAGTCGATGCTTCGCATCGGGAAATGTCTAATTCACCTAATTCACCTAATTCACCTAATAAAATCCAAAAGTACCAATACCTAATAACCAAACTTGGAAATTAAACATTGGGCATTGGAAATTTTATTAGAAATTAGGTCAATTAGAAATTAGAAATTCCGACGCGGAGCGTCGGCGGTAGGGGAGCATTCTTGCTGCGTTGAAGTGGTAGGCGTGAGCCGCCATGGAGCGGCAAGAAGAGAGAATGTTGGCATAAGTAGCACAAATGAAGGTGAGAACCCTTCACACCGTAAGGGGAAGGTTTCCTGGGCAACGCAAATCGTCCCAGGGTTAGTCGGTCCTAAGGCGAGGCCGAAAGGCGTAGTCGATGGACAGCAGGTTAATATTCCTGCACTGCCGAAAGAGTCATTTCAAGGTGCGCGTTCTCGGAGTTCCCGCGTGTTTTTGGATACGCACGTCCCTGCAAAGGGTAATGTGAAGCCGCAAGGTGGATCAGATGAGAGTAAAGAGTACGCCTAGAAAAGCTTTGAAGCCCTGTCTTTTGGCAACCGTACCGTAAACCGACACAGGTCCCCGGGCACAATTGTGCCAAGGTGAACGAGAGAACCCTCGTTTAGGAACTCGGCAAAAAAGTGGCCGTAACTTAGGGATAAGGCCTGCCCCGCGCAAGCGGGGCTGCAACAAGCGTCTCTCAAGTGACTGTTTACCAAAAACATAGGTCCCTGCGAAGTCGTAAGACAATGTATAGGGGCTGATGCCTGGCCAGTGTCAGAACGTTAAGGAGAGAAGTCATGTGCGCCGCAAGGCGCGCGGCAGCTTTGAACCGAAGCGCTGATGAACGCCGGCGATAACTATAATCGTCCTAAGGTGGAATTGCTGCCTTAGTGGGGTGAAAGACCCCCTTCGAACTTCGCAATGCCTGCGAAGATGTAGAAGAAAATCTGACTATATCGGTGAACATCTCGATAAGCATCGAGACAATACCGAGGCAACCTTAACACGAAAGTGTTGAGAGAGTCCGTAGAGACTATATGCCAGACTCCCGTATCAAATACGTGGAGAAGATAGAGTCCGATCTGCATGGCGACATGCAGAGCATGGCAGAAATGACCATGCCCATCCTTAATAGGATGAGTAACACGATAAGCGAAATCCCTTGTCGGGTGAACAATGTTTCCGGTCGGGAACACTCGCCCGAATGCTGTGGCGACATGGCATTAGTACGCCGACTCATAACGGTGGATATCCTATGATACAATAGGACAATACCGTGGGAAGTCGTCCCGCCTAGGCGGACTGACCCCGTAACGACTGATCCGAAAGGAGAGGGTTGTCCCGATATCTATCGGGATGGCCAACACGTCGGCTCTGGCTGAAAAAGCATTCCATGGAGATTATATCTCCTAATGATTGTAGCCAGATGAAAGTATAGTCTAAACATCATGGTAACATGATGAAGTAAATGGAGTTCCGACCTGCACGAATGGCATAACAACTTGAGAACTGTCTTAACGAGGGACTCGGCGAAATTGCAAGACTCGTGAAGATGCGAGTTACCCGCGGCTAGACGAAAAGACCCCGTGAAGCTTTACTGTAGCTTGGTCTTGGGGTAGGGCATGGAATGTTTAGCGTAGGTGGGAGTCCCGCGCAAGCGGGACGACAATGAAACACCACCCTTTCTATATTTTACTCCTTACCTTTGCGCCTGAATCGACGCAGAGGAACAGGGCCTGGTAGGCAGTTTATCTGGGGCGGATGCCTCAACAAGGATTCAATTCCGTTACGCCTCCGATGGACATCGGAGGACGAATCCTTAGGGGCGGTTCTGCAGTAATGCAGAACGCAATATTGAGTCCCGATGCCCGTAAAGGGATCGGGATCCCGACTTCGCCAAAGGCGAACGTCGGGACTATATGCTGGAACATCCGGAGTATGTCCGATTACCGCACTTAAAAGTGTGGTGAAAATATCGGACTGCGGACAATCAGCAGGGAAGCCGTTTGCTCAGATTTTTGGACTTATTTCAAATAAAAAAAGAAGAACCCACCTGCGTCTTCGACACAGGTGAGTTGGCAGAGCGATCGCGGTTGCGCTCAGCGAAAGTACATTGAGTAGCACCCGCGGGCGATGGCGGAGAACATCACCATCAAGCACGTTCCGAAAAAACCGTAGATCAGCAAACCGTAGAGTAGGTGCGTGTTGCGAGCCTTCTGCGACATGGGAACCTCCTTGGTGAGCAATATAGCACAAAGTATAAAGTAAGTCAAGTCCAAAAATCTGGGCAAATTGGCCCCTCAACGACTACACGCTCGACTCCTCCGAAGTCCTTCGGAGGAGATGATATAGTCTGAACTCTATGGCGACATAGAGAGTTCGAATAATTCGAACACCAAATCTATGCATAGTAATGCAATAGCAACATATAAGAATAAACTCAAGTTGACTTCGCGTCAGCAAGAGATTCTTGTAGGAACACTTCTTGGAGATGGACATTTAGAAACGCAGGATCATGGGCGAACCTATCGGCTAAAGATTGAGCACACACTCAAGCAGAAAGAATATGTGGATTGGATCCACAACGAATTTCGGGAGTGGGTGTTGACTTTACCAAAGGTTCGCGAACGATTTGTGCGACTTCGAAGCGTCTCGGGAATATATCCAAAGTATTACTTCAATACATTAAGCTCAGGTTCATTCCGATTCTGTGCTCAGCAATTCTACCGCAAAGGAAACAAGGTAGTGCCACAATTGATCCATAGATGGCTTACACCACTTGTGCTCGCAGTATGGTATATGGATGACGGATCAATTAAATCGAAGCATCATCGCACTGTATTTCTGAATACGCAAGGATTCGATCTGCAGAGTATGGAACGACTTCAGAGTGCACTACTTAAAAAGTTTGGAATTAAAACCAATACACGAAAGGATCGAGATGGGATGCAATTGTATGTGATAGGAGAAACCATCGAACGATTTCTTACTCTCATCGAACCATTCGTGATTCCTTCAATGCGGTATAAGTTGCCCAAGGTTTGGCTAACACAATTGCCTAAAAGGTAACGGAGGCGTTTACAAAGGTAGGCTTAGCTCGGATGGAAATCGAGCATGACGTGCAAACGCAAAAGCCTGCTTGACTGCGAGTCATACAAGACGAGCAGATACGAAAGTAGAAGTTAGTGATCCGACGCTCGGTCATAGGACCGGCGAAGCTCAACGGATAAAAGCTACTCCGGGGATAACAGGCTGATCTTGCCCAAGCGCCCATAGCGACGGCAAGGTTTGGCACCTTAACATATCGGGGTGCATACAAAGTGATTTGTTTCCAGTCTTTTCGTCAAAACCATTTAGTTTAGATAGAGACAATAAAATCGGCTTATAACGGTGGACCCGTCAGTAGCGCGCCCGCGCTACCCGGCGATACCGTGGGAAGTCAGCACTGCAAAGCAGTGAATATCTAATTAACCTAATTAACCTAATTCCTAAAATTTAGAAATTAGAACAATTAGAAATTAGTAATTTAGCGCATAGCGCTCATGACCCCGTAACGACTGACCCGAAAGGGAAGACTTGGCGCGCCAGAAAGTGGCGCCCGGGTAAAACGCCGACTCTTGCTATAATCAAACTGAGATTATGTCCCGCGTCCGCGGGACTACGATCCGGAGCAAGATGAAGATATAGTCTGCACCACGCGAAATCGTGGATTAATGTACGATGTCGGCTCATCGCATCCTGGGGCTGGAGAAAACATAACCTTCTCTCTCCGACGGAAACGTCGGAGTAATAAACGAGCTCAAAACGGTGAAGGCCTTCATAATTTGAATTATATCGACTTGTGTAAATCGCAGGTCCCAGGTATAATTTGAATGTATGAAGGTTAACCCCGTGGGAAAGCGATTGTCTGAAGTCGAGCGAGCATATATTGCTGGTTTTCTTGATGCCGACGGCGCCATAATGGCGACGATCGAACGGCACAAGGAGAAAAAATTTGGTTTCCGTATTCGGGTTGTTTTAAAAGCAACCCAAGCCAATCCCAAAATTCTGCATTGGTTGCAAAATAAATGCCATTGCGGACTAGTGCGTAAAAATCGCACTACGTATGATTGGCTTTTACGGAAGCAAAGTGAAATTAAGGAACTGTTGACTATATTGAAACCTTATTTCAAGATTAAGAATCAGCAAACCACAAAAGCATTACGATTGCTAAGTGGCACGATCAATTCTCCTAAGGAATTGATGGTGGCGGCTCGTTTGGCGGATACATTGGCGCGATTGAATGTGCGATCAAAAAATCGCCGCATCAATCATGCGACAATGATCAAAGACAAGCGCTCCCGTAACGACTGATCTCCGATGCAAGATCGTAGTGAGATAGATGGCTTTGGATATTATTATGAATTATGCCACTATCATACGGTTCGCACCTACGGTTCAATCGGTGACGATTGCAACTATGGTGATGGTATAGTCTGGTACTCCGCGTAAGCGGAGATAACAAGAAATGAGGTCCCAAGGGTTTGGCTGTTCGCCAATTAAAGCGGTACGCGAGCTGGGTTCAGAACGTCCTCCCAATCTGGGAGCATGGCGTTTGGCGGCAGTAATGCCGTTCTAGCACCAACTGTATCGGTGAAGCCCTCCTTGAATTTCGAACTGTTCAAGAGGGTAATACCGAGGCAACCTGCGAAAGCAGAGAGTCCGTAGAGACTACACGTTGGCTCCCGATGTATAATCGGGATGAAGATATAGTCCATGCCATTAGAAATAATGAATATACATGCGTGAGACAGTTCGGTCTCCTATCTGTCGCGGGCGCAAAGACTTGAGAGGGCTCTTTCCTAGTACGAGAGGACCGGAAAGAACGAACCTCCTGTGTATGAGTTGTTCTACCAAGGGCATTGCTCAGTAGCAGCGTTCGGCACGGATAAGCGCTGAAAGCATCTAAGCGCGAAGCCGTCCTCAAGATTAGGTCTTATTTGACTCCTTAGAGATTATGAGGTTGATAGGGCGCAGGTGAAAGATCCGTAAGGATTTGAGCCGAGCGTTACTAATCGGTCAAAAACACTGAAGCACAAATTTGGATTTCTTTGGATGCGGTTACTCTCAAAAAATAAAACAAGTTCACTTTTTTGGTGGCTTAGCGGTGTGGAACCACCTCTTCCCATTCCGAACAGAGAAGTTAAACACACCAGCGCTGATGATACTTGGACCCAATCCGGTCCTGGGAAAGTAGGCCGCCGCCAGTAAAGTGGACTTGTTTTTGTTTAATACAATTAAAAGATCGGCGTGTCAGCTACGGCACGCCGATTTGTTGTCCCCCTTGTTGTTAGTGGCTTCATTTGGAAACTGGAGTGTATCCGTCTGGCGGCGTTGCTCCGCTGTGATAGTGATCCGCGGCTTCACGCACCCAGGGCTTTCGCTCTGCCGAGGGCGGAATTCCATCCCACGGTCGCGGTGCCTCACCTTCGAAGGCGATTTTTTTTGCACAGATCCGTGTCGCAAGCTCAAGTGCCGGAGCAAGCTTGATCCGATGTCCGCGGAGCCAAAGGTAGTAGGTCAGCACCGCAAGATGAACATCTCCTGCGCCAGTTGTGTTGCATATGGTATCAACCGGAAACGCTGACTGTCTGAGGATGTCGTTTTGCTGACTGTCGTAGATTACGCTCCCTTTATCACCGCATGTCACACACACGAGTTTTGCTTCCACTTTTTTCATGATCGTAATGAGTTCGTGCTTATCTTCTGGAATTGCCCAGTCATTTCCTCCCAGACGCAGAAGGCGCGCGAACTCAAATTGATTGAGGTGGAACAGATCTGCCTTTTTTGCAAGCTCCAGGCACGACCTGCGGCCGGTCTCGGTATCGAAGCAGTTGACATGCGGCGAGAGCACTCTTGCTTCTGGGACATGCTCGGCATCGCAAAGCGCGTTGATCAGGTTAAGCTCATATTCCAAAAATCCGCTGCAGATGAGCACTCGCGGGCTCGCGTGAGTTGTAAGGTAGGCGAGGATTTCTGGACTGACTTCGTAGGGCGGTTTTTTTGCGAATGCAATGGTCTCGCCCGTGGGAGCTCTAAGGAAAAGACTTTGAGCGCTTCCTCCAGTACGCCGAACTAGGAGCAGATCGCGAAATCCGCGGCGCTCAAGACTCGTCACGAGCGCATCACCTCCGCCGCCCTTTCCAATCGCACCGATAATGCCGATATCCTGGACTCCGAGCTCGCGAATGGTATTCGCGATGTTGGCAGAGCTGCCTGCGGCGATTCCCTCGGAAACTCGATGACCAAGCGGAATTGTTTGGCTGTATCCGGTAATCAGCGTCACCACGTCCGCGGCCTTGCCACCCATGGGTGCGTCATAGATGGTGAGCTCTTTAACTGTGTGTTTCTGCCCAGGCACGATGAGGAAACCGTCCGTATTTTTGACAAGTTCCTCAAACAGCTTAGCGGAGATTGACGCGGTAGTCTCGATGTTGAGCGATGGAGCAACGACAACGGTTCGCGTTGCAGCCTTGTTTGACCAGCTTACAGTTTCAGTTGTTGGAATAGTCAAGGTACGCCCCCTTGCAAATAGTTCATTTAGAGCATCTGTATCTTAACAAAGGGTGCAGTTAAGTCAATAAACAAGTTATGCACTGTGCGAGGAAATAAATTGCATGAGTTGTGCGTACGCATTTTCATGTTTTGGAAAATCACACGCCAGCGGCGCCATGTAGTCAAAAAAATCTTTAGTGGGAAGAAGTAAATTTGTATCGTACATATTAGGATCAAGCGGACGATGTTTTTTATCCGCAATAATTGCAAGCGGCACATTATCAACGGCCAGATCCAGAGTTTGAGCAGAAGGGCGAGTAATGCAGGGCATGCGTCCGATCTCACCGCGTTCAAGAAGTTCAACTGCTTTTTTGCCAAGTGCGATGGCAAGATCGCGATCAAGCGGAATTGGTTTTCCGGTTTCTACATAATTTCCCGGATAAAGCGCTTTTGCTTCAATCCCCAGTTCCGCCTTTAGTTTGTCGCGAAGCGTCAGACAAATATAACTTTGACGCACATGGTCGTGCTGTTCTCCTAGTTGTGTTTCACTGATTCCATGCAATGGTTCATCAAAATGTGCTTCTTGCGATACTACGACAGTTGCGAAATTTCCATTTTTTTTGTAACGTTCAGAAAGCAGTTCCAGCGTTTGTTTCCAAGAAATTTTCCACTCTGGTGGAAGAACTAGGTCCGCACCGCCAAGTGCTCCAGCGGCTGTTAGCCAGCCGGCTTTGAAACCCATGGCCTCAATAATATAAATGCGCGAGAGCGCGTAAGCGGCATCACGTTTAATTTCCTGCGCAAAAGTGGCAAGATAGTATGCTGCAGAAGGAAATCCGGGAGTAAAGTAAGTTCCGGGCAAATCATTATCCACGGTTTTGGGAATGCCAACAATTGAGATACCTTCTAAGGCAAGTTTTGCCGCGGCGCCAAGCGTATCATCGCCCCCAATTGCCACGACCGCGTCGACGCCAAGCGTTTTGAGAGCTTCTTTTACTTGAGTTATACCATCTGAAGTTGCATACGGATTTGCGCGTGAGGAACGCAAAATTGTCCCGCCATTTTCTTTCAGCGATTCAATATCCATGGCGGTAAGATCAATATGCCCGCCGCCGCGCAAAAGCGAGGCCCAGCCGTAAAGTCCTCCGAGTACACGCCAGCCTTTTTTGCGCGCCTCAGTAATAACGCCGTAAAGCGTGGAATTAAGCGCTGGCGCAAGCCCGCCGCCGGTAAATACTAAAAGGGTTTTCATAATGAAGTTATACCCTAATATATATAAGCTGTCCAGAGTGTCATGTGCATTATTGACACTAAAATACGCATATTATCTATAATTTAAGGCAGTTTTTGACTTATCCACATATTGTGCAGAGAAAAAGTTGACAGCTAGACGTGTAACTTGTAACCTGTAGCGTATAGCGCAAGATTGGAATAAATGGTTCTTGAGTTACACGTTATACGTTACACGCTACACGCATATGGATGTAGTTCAAATTCTCAAAAAATTAGGTTTTGATGAAAAAGAGATCCGCGTGTATTTGATTTTGCTTAGTCTTGGCCCTGCGTCAGTACGTAAAATAGCGCAATCAGCCGGAATAAACCGCGGCACGACTTATGATATTTTAAAACACCTGATGAAACAAGGTCTTGTGGTTTACTATCATAAAGAAAAGAAACAATATTTTGTGGCGGAAGATCCAATGAAACTTGAGCGCCATTTGGATGGACGGCTTGAAGAAATGAGTCGGTTGCGCGAAAAAATTCAAAGTATTATCCCGGAGCTTCAATCCATGTATAATCGCGGCGGCGATAAGCCAGTTGCACGGTATTACGAGGGACTTTCCGGAGTAAAAAATATTCTGCAAGATGTGCTGGCAACACTTGGCGGCGAGCGGCAAAAGGAATACTATGTTTACTCTTCTTCAAATTTACGAGACGTATTGCATAAAAGTTTTCCGCAATTCACCAAGGAACGAATTAAACGAGGTATTGAGGTAAAAGTTATTGCACTTGGAGAAGGAGGAAAAGAAGATATGCTTTCGCAACGCAAATGGCTGACTAAAGACGCGGGATCGCCGGCCTATACTTTAATTTACGGCACGAAGACCGCGCACATCGCGATTGACCGCGCGTCGATGCCGCTTGGCGTTGTAGTTGAGGATCATAATATCGCACGCACCCAGCAGTTGATTTTTGAAAAGCTATGGTCAACCCTTTAAAAAATATCGGCATTGTCATCCTTGCCGCCGGCAAGGGCAAGCGCATGCACGCCAACACGCAGCAGCCCAAAGTGCTGACTCCGCTGTTAGGCCGTCCGCTCCTTACCCATCTTTTGGAAAACATCAAAGGGAGTGTGGTACAATCAAAGCCGATAATCGTTATCGCGCCGGATCTTTATATTATTCGGGACCGCATTGGCGCAGGGTGCGATTATGCTATACAAGAATCGCAGCTTGGGACCGGTCATGCGGTGCTGGCGGCTAAAGAAAAACTCATGCGCTATGATCATGTGCTCGTGCTCTATGGCGATCATCCGTTGGTTTCCGCGCGCACCATTGACGCGCTGGTTGCGCATCACTTGTCCGCGCGCGCCGATATCACCCTTACCACTTTACGGCTCTCGCATTTTGAAG
>Ga0209542_10015889_pt1 | contig 12557 bp, 13 predicted proteins | sample RifCSPhighO2_01_FD_184028 | JGI IMG/M metagenome (GOLD analysis project Ga0209542, IMG submission 184028) | Soil microbial communities from Rifle, Colorado - Rifle CSP2_plank highO2_0.1 (SPAdes) (version 2) | ecosystem: Environmental > Terrestrial > Deep subsurface > Rock core/Sediment ...
GCATATGATCCAATTCGTTTTAGTAATACACAAAGATTCTATAACAAAGGATGGAAAGGAATAAACATCGAACCAGATCCAATAAGAATCAATAAGTTTTATAAATTAAGACCAAGAGATATAAACCTGAATGTTGGTGTTGCTAACAAAAACGGCCTACTTGATTTTTTTAAATTTTCTCCGCAAACACTTTCAACGTTTTCTAAAACCGCTTTAGAAGATTATCAAAAACAAGGTCATATCAATACTAAAGTTTTGAAAATAAAGGTAAGTAAACTAGGACAAATTTTAGAAAAAGAACACAAGAATAAATTAGTTGATTTTTTCAGTATTGACACTGAGGGGTCTGATTTAGAAGTATTAAAAAGTAATAACTGGAAAAAATTCAGACCAAAAGTAATTTGTATAGAAGGTCAAGGCAGTAGTCCCAAAAAATTTCTCGAAAAACTGGGCTATAAAAAAGTCTATACAAATCAAACAAATTCAATATTCCTGTTAAGTTAGTTATTGCTACTCTCAAAAGCTTGTGATTAAATTACTTTATGGATCAAATGCAAATAGCCTTCTTTTTAATAATACTCGGCGCTATTCTCCAAGGAACTTTTGGTATTTTTATTAAAGATACAAAACCGCTTAAATGGGAAAATTTCTGGGCAATATTTTCTGTAGTTGCTTATTTATTAGGTCCATTAATTTTTGCACTATTCCAGATTCAAAATTTAAGCTTTATTTTAAACAGCATTCCAAGGGATATTGTTTATTTACCGCTTATTTTTGGAATGATTTGGGGAATAGGCGCAATACTTTTTGGAATTTGTGTTGTCAAAATTGGAGTCTCGCTTACTTATTCAATAATTTTGGGAATTGTAACTCTAACAGGTGCAATTTTACCAATATTTATTAACAAAATTTCTCTTAATCTGGAATCCGGTACATATTTGTCAGTTGGTCTTGTAATTGTTACTACCGGGATTATTTTAAGTGGCTATGCAGGAGTATTAAGAGACAGATTTCTTAAAATCGGAAACAGGGCTTCTTTATCTGGAATTATGCTTGCAGTAATCTCCGGAATTTTTTCTTCTTTTCTAAATCTGGGATTTGTTACCGGTAAAGATATCAATGCCTTTGCCATTGCTAGCGGAGTTTCAGATACAAATTCTTCTGCTTTGGTTTGGCTAATTGTTATATTTGGTGGATTTATTGTTAACTTCACCTATGCATTATACCTTCTTAGTAAAAACAAAAGTTTCTATGTATACAAAAAAATAAATATAAAAGTACTTCTTCCTGTTTTAACTTCAGGTGTATTTTGGTTTACCAGCTTTGCCCTTTTTGGTATCGGATCGACAAAGATGGGAACGTTGGGCCCATCAGTTGGCTGGGCAATATTGCTTTCACTTTCCATTGTAGTTTCAAATACACTGGGAATTAAATTCGGAGAGTGGAAAAGCACTAAAAAAGCTTTAAGAATTCAATTAGTGGCTTTGGGGTTAATTATTCTAGGAGTAATCTTAGTTTCATATTCTGCTCTTACTTCATCATGAATCTACCCGCGACCTAACGGTCGGGGTATCTTCTCTCGATCGGACTTCGTCCGGTTTTGGAAAACCCACGACTTTACAGTCGGGGTTTTATCGAGATAAACTTACAGGTCTTGAAAATCTGATGCAAAGTAACGATAATGCCATTTAATGGCAAAACAGTTTGATCAACAAGTTAAAGATAGTAATATTTTAATCATACTTCATGAACACACAAAGGGCGGAGTTGCACATGTTTTAAGAGATTTTTTACTTGAAAAAAAACCTGAGAGTCTTCTTTTTATTACCCACCCGCTTTTGTATATTAAAGAGTCTTATAAAAAAAGTTCTTATTTTGAGTGGTATGTTAATGGTAAATTAGTAAAGAAGCATACCGGATATCACTGGCAGCTTCCAGAACAACTGCACTACTTTAAGGATTTTATTTACACGATTTTTTGGACATACAACACAAACACAAAATATAATCTTATTATCGCATATGACCCTTTAAATGCAGTTTCCGCCATTGTCTTAAAATTGCTCGGAAGAGCAAAAAAAGTTGTTTACTACTCTATTGACTACTTCCCTACACGTTTTGAAAATACAATCATGAATTATGTTTATCACCAAATAGACAAAATTGCTGTTAAATATTCCGGCGAAACATGGAATGTTGGAGCTAGGATGGCAAAAGCTAGAGCAGAAACAAACAACATGAAAAGTGAAATCTACAAGAAAAAACAATTCCATGTTCCAATAGGCGTCTGGTTTGCTAAAATTAAAAGAAAGCCAATTGACAAGTTTACTCAAAATAAACTTATCTATGCCGGCGGATTCATAGATTATATGGGTATTGATATGGTAATTAAAGCTATCCCTTTAATTTTTAAAAAAATTCCAGACATTTCACTAGATCTAATAGGGAGAGGAGACGAGGATCAAAAATGGAAAATGCTTGCAAAAAAATATGAGGTGGAAAAATATATCAACTTCGAAGACTGGATGGAAGACAGAGGATCTTTCCATCTTAGACTCTCTCAAGCTGCAATAGGGCTTGCACCGTTTAATTACCATATTCTAGATGACAAAGTTAAAAATGCAGATCCCGGGAAAATTAAAGACTATACGTCCTCTGGTCTTCCTGTAATAACAACAAAGGCAATTTATACATGGCGAGACATCAAAAAATTTAAATGCGGATTCGTCATTGATTACAATGAGAAAGAATTTACCAAAGTCGTCATCAAATTGCTCACTAATAAGAGTCAACTTTTGCAATATAGAAAGAATGCATTAGAATATGCAAAACAATTTGATTGGGATAAAATATTTACAGAAAATCTATCAAGGGTTTTAAATATATGACTATTGCAATAACGGGAGCTGAGGGTTTTTTAGGAAAAGCAGTGGTTAATTGCTTAAGGGCAAAAAAAATTCCCTACACTATTTTTGACTTTAAAAAGCATAATTTACTGAAGCCAAAAACTCTTAAAAGTTTAGTTTCCGATAAAGATATAATTATTCATCTTGCGGCTATAAACAGAGGTGATAATATTGAGCTTTGCAAAACAAATATATTAGGAACAATCTCTTTGCTTGAAGCTGCAGCAAAATACGCTCCCTCATCAAAAATAATTTTTGCTTCTACTTTCCAGGTTTATTTAAAAAACTCTCTTTACGGCCTTTCAAAAAAAACTGGTGAAGATTTAATAATTCAATACACAAAAAAAACAAATCTTAAAGGAATAATTTTCCGTATATCTAATATCTATGGTCCGGGAGGTAAACCATTTTATAATTCAGTTATTGCAACTTTTGCACATCTTATTAAAACCGGAAAGGAGCTAAGAGTAAATGGTAACGGCTCCCAAAAAAGGGATTACCTTTATGTTGACGATGTTGCAGATGCTATTATAAAAGCAGTCCATTATACACCCAAGAATCCAGCTGAAATATTTGATATCTGTTCCGGAAAAGAAACTTCACTAAACAGTATTCTTAAAATCCTAAAAGAAGTATCTGGTAAAAACTTTAAAGTTGAGTATAATAAGGACGTTAAAGAAAACAGATGGCCCATAAGCAATAAAACTTTTAATAAAGCAACTGAGTTTTTAAATTGGAAACCAAAAATGCCACTTTCAAAAGGCTTAAAGAATGTGATGAACTTCTATGAAGATTAGCATAAAAAAGCTGGATATAAAAAAAGACCACCGGGGTTGGGTTGCGGAAATTTTAAGACAGGAAGATCTAAGCAAAAAGGATGGGAAGTTTGGTCAGATTCACATAAGCACTGCCAAACCCGGACAAACAAAAGGCAAACACTACCATGGAAGAAAAACTGAATGGTTTTGTGTAATCGCGGGAAACGGCATCTTAACACTCATTGATAAAAAAAATGAAGAAAAAAAACAAATAACAATCGGCAAAAGTAATATGGTAACTGTTAAAATTCCTCCTAATGTTTGGCATGCAATAGAAAATACTGGAAAGTCTGAGATGTATTTACTGGCATATATAAGTGAACCGTTTAATCCGGAAGATCCTGATACATATTACGAAGAATTATGACAGATAAGCAAAATTTGAAACACAGCAGTAAAATCAAAAATGCTATCAAAGGAAAAGTGATTTTAGTTACCGGTGGCACTGGTTCTTTTGGTAATGCAGTAACTTCAAGACTGCTTGATTTAAATCCGAAAAGAATAATTATTTTCAGCCGTGATGAAAAAAAACAGCATGACATGCGTAATTTGTACAGTAGCCCCCTGCTTAAATTTATAATTGGGGATGTCAGAGACAAAGAAAGCGTTAGTAAGGCTATGGATGGTGTAGATTATATTTTCCATGCAGCAGCACTCAAACAGGTTCCGACTTGTGAATTTTTCCCTTTAGAGGCAATAAAAACAAATGTACTGGGTGCGCACAATGTCGTTACCAGCGCAATTGAACACAAAGTTAAAACCCTGGTTATTTTATCAACTGATAAGGCAGTATACCCTATCAACGCGATGGGAATTTCTAAGGCTTTGATGGAAAAAGTTATGATCGCTGATGCTAGGAATATTGGGGAAGAAAAAAATCAATTTACAACTCTTTGCGGAACAAGATACGGTAATGTACTTTTTACAAGAGGATCCGTTTTGCCTTTTTTTATAGAAATGATGAAAAAAGGAGAATCCCTTCCTTTAACCAATGGACAAATGACAAGATTTTTACTGCCGCTCCCATACTCTGTTGATCTAGTTTTATATGCCATGACTCACGGAAATAATGGAGATATGTATGTCAGAAAAGCTCCTGCTGCTACAGTTGAAACGCTTGCTCAGGCAATGTGCAAAATATTTGATTATAAGAAAGGGTATAAGGAAGTGGGGGTTCGCGCCGGTGAAAAAATGCACGAAACACTAATTTCAGAAGAGGAAATGATCCGTGCTGAGGATCAGGGAGACTATTTCAGAATTCCTCCAGAGTCTCAAGGGTTGGAATATCAGAAATATTTTAATATCGGGAAAAAGATTCAAGCTCAAAACTTAGAACCTTATACTTCCGGAAATACAAAAAGACTCGATGTAGAAGAAACTATTAAGATTCTTCTAACACTTCCTGAAATTCAAAACGAGTTGGGAACCATTCAAAAGAATCAGGCAGTCAAAAGTGCTCTGGATTCCCTGCTTCAGGTTAATAATATTACCTCCCAGGAAACTTTTGTTTCAGGAGAAATTAAGACTTTTCATCGTAATCATCGTAATCTAAGTAAAACAAATGTCGGAGCAAGAAGCAGAATATGAACGAACGCGTGGAACCAAATTATCAGGATCTTATTCGTGCAGCAATGCTCCTTCAATCAGATAGACCCATAAATTCAGTTGATACAATTTATTTACATGGTTTAAGTGAAGGAATGATAAATTCAACTCATCCCAACCTTTTTGAAATCGCTGCTGACTACCAAAGAAGTAAGAAAGCTGGGTGTATTTCATTTAACGGCTCAGACGGAGAAGGTATGGGAGAGCAAAACTATCCAGGTGCAGCATGGCCTGGAAAAGACTGGTATTTTAGAAAGTTTAATGAAACTTATGTAGGTTATTATGACTTAATCCCAACAGGTCTAGGTTTACATACAAGAGATGAGGCAGATAAATTTATAATATTGTCGAAAGAGAAAGCATGGACATCTGGCGGAATTTTATCAGTTGGTTATCACTCTGTTAGAAGTATGTCTTGTATGGTTGCAGCAATGGAGACTCAAAATTATTTCATGCGCCTGCATTTTATAATGCCACCTTCTACAGATCCATGGTACCCGATGCTGGGAAGTCAGGGAATTGATAAAACTAATACTTTTACAGAAATTGAAAGTGAGGTTTCTAGAATCTTTAATTACTGGGAAAAGGGTTATGGTGCTTCACCAAAATATTTATTCCATTACTTGCAGTACCGCGAAGAGATAGTTAAACAACAAAAATTCCCTTTATTCCCACTCACAGATTGAATTTTATCGCTTCATATATTAAACTACAAAAATAATTATGGAAACTAAATCAGAAAATCCATTTCCCATACATCTTTTAGATGAAGAACAAAAAGCTGCATATTTTGAATGGGAAAAATTATTTGAAATTTGTCATAATCCCCCGCCGGAAAACCTTGAGATTGGTACTATCATTATGCCAACAGGATATTGGATGGATCGGGCACCAGCTTCTCTTACACTTTTTAAAGAAAGATTCTTAAAACAAGACTCCTCCCCACATTTAGTAGTAACAGGCAAACACAGCCATCCAGATCTTCTAAGAGGAGGTGCTGGAGCAAGCAAAGTTATAAGAGCTATGAATATTTATGGAAAACTTACACCCAAAATGAAGCAAAATCTCATCCCAGATGATTATGCAGAAAATACAAAAATGCAGGCATTAAATATAAGTGCTGCATTAGCTTGGCGTCACATAAGTGAGCCTCTGGTTGTTGTAGTCTCTGCAGAACACCTACCAAGGCTTTATAGTACTTTTATAGCTACTATTTTGGAAATAGAGAATCCGATACTAGAAACTAGACTTTATAGCATTGCAGTTTTTGGAGACTGGGAAAGTGATATACCGAAAGAAAATAGAGGAAAAAGATATGAGCAAATACCTGCAGAGATAAACAGATTCCCTGGTTACCGTGCGAAAGGTGACGTAGCAACAGAAGAAGAATTAATTCGTTATGTTAGCTGGTTAAAAACTAATATTTATGCGTAATAAGACTCAAAAACTAAAAATAATGACAATACTTGGAACAAGGCCTGAGATAATCAGGCTTTCTTGTATTTTGCCAAAAATGGATAAATATTTTAAGCATATTATTGTTTATACTAGTCAAAGTTATTCACAGCAGCTAAGCACAGTTTTCTTTAAGGATCTTAAGCTTAGAAAACCAGACTTTGTTTTAGACGTTAAGTCAGAAACTCTTGGTGGATTATTAGGAAATATCCTGAAACAAGCAGAAGAAGCAATATTAAAAGAAAAACCAGATGCACTTCTGGTTTTAGGAGATACAAATAGCGCCTTATCCGCAATTATCGCCAAACGTATGAAAATTCCCATATTTCATATGGAAGCCGGAAACAGGTCTTTTGACGATAATGTCCCGGAAGAAATAAACCGGAGGATAGTCGATCATATAAGCGATTATAACCTTGCATATACAGAAAATAGCAGGCGATACTTAATTGCAGAAGGGATACACCCTGGAAACATTTATGTTACAGGCTCCCCTTTAACAGAAGTTTTTGAAGTTTTTATTAAGGACATCGAAAAATCAAAAATACTCCTTAATCTAAAACTTAAAGAAAAGGAGTATTTTGTTGTTTCTATACACCGCGAAGAGAATGTTGATAATCCCGCTCACCTAAAAGAACTTTTTAATTCACTAAATTATTTAGCGAATAAATACAGATTTCCGGTTATTGTAAGTTATCACCCAAGAGCCAAGAAAAGGCTATCACTGTTAAATCTAAAACTCTCGCCGCTTATAAAACTTCATGAACCGTTTGGTTTTTTTGATTACAATAACTTGCAAAAAAACGCTCTTTGCGTACTTTCCGATTCCGGCTCAATTCCTGAGGAATCCGCAATATTTAATTTTAGAGCAATACAAGTAAGAGTAAGTAGCGAGAGACCAGAAGCTTTTGATGCCGGTTCCATAATTTTAACAGGATTCAATAAAGATACAATTGTCAGTGCCGTAGAACTTGTTGTAAATCAGGAAAGATCAGGAGAGATTCCTGAAATTCCGGAAGGTTATAAACTTAAAAATGTTTCATCAAAAGTTGTGAAGTTAATCATGGGTCTTTCCAGTATTAGGAAATATCACAACAATTAATTTTTTAAGAAAATTTACTATTCCAACTGCGCTAATATAACCGGCAACAGCCCAAATAGTCTCCAGGATTCTTACAAATATAAAAGATATTCCAGTTACTGGGCGCCGAACAAATTTTTTCCAATTTTTAAAATAAACTTTTCTAAATAGAATTAAGCCTTGAGTCCTTATCAATTCCGGATGTTTTTCAGCATATAACGCACCCCTTTTTGCGTAATAGAATTTTTTTTGTAAAAGTTTTATCAAAGTTAAATCCTCCTCATGATGATAAATGTAAGATTTAACACGCCCTGCCTTTGCAACCTTCATAACTCTGTAAAACAAATCATAATCTTCAGGTCCTGTTAAATTTTCATCAAAACCCCTAGCTTTTACAAAAACTCTTTTTGAGTAAAATCTGGCCAGTTCAATAGACGAGTCACCCTCATACATTTCTCTTTCAAACCTCCTTATAGTTTGAATAAATCCTCTACCAACAGTTTTTTCCGGAATAATAATAACCTCTATTCCTTTTTTTTCTGATAATTCTACACATTCTTCGATAACTTTTTTTCCAAGTTCCATATCAGAATCCAGAAATAATAAATACTTACCTTTAGATTTTAGAGCGCCAAGATTCCTTTGGGCAGAACGTTCAGGGCCTTTATTAAAAACTTTTTTCGTAAATTTTTTTGCAATTTCAACTGTTTTATCACTCGAGTTATTGTCAACCACTATAATCTCTATTTTTTTATAGCTCTGTTTTTGAATACTTTTTAAAAGCGTTGAAAGTGTGACGCTTGAATTCTTAGTAGTAATAATTACCGAAATAAGTGGATTGTTACCTTTCATCTCAAAATTATGATAAGATATCGAAAGCTAAAAAGCAATCAGATGAGGAATCCAAAATTATCTTTTGTAATTCCTGCCCGGGATGAAGAGCAGTCAGTTGAAAAACTCGTAGTTGAAATTCTATCTTCACTCAAAAACGTTTCAAAATCTTTTGAAATAATTTTTGTAGATGACGGGTCAACTGATAAAACTTATTTAAAACTTAAAAAACTCCGGAGACATGATAAAAGAATCAAGGTAATTAGACTGCGGGGAAGTTTTGGTAAATCAGTAGCGCTTCAGGTTGGATTTGATCACGCAAAAAAAGATATCATATTTACTATGGATGCTGATTTACAAGACAACCCTAAAGAGATACCAAATTTCTTAAAAAAACTCGGGGAGGGATACGATCTTGTTTCAGGATGGAAAAAGAACAGACATGACCCGCACTTGAAAAAAGTTATTCCCTCACGAATAATAAATTTTCTTACAAGACTCTTAACCGGTGTACCAATTCATGATACTAACTGCGGATTTAAAGTATACAGACGAGTAGTTATAGAGTCCCTTAATCTTTACGGTGAACTATACAGATTTATTCCGGTTATAGCCTACAGACAAAATTTTAGAGTTGGTGAAATTGAAATACTCCACCGAAAAAGACTTTATGGTCAAACAAAATTCGGATGGGAAAGAGGTATAAAAGGAATTCTTGATTTGTTAACAATTACTTTTCTTACCGGATTTATCAGAAGACCTGGTCATTTTTTCGGATCCATAGGGATCGGATCTTTCTTTATTGGATTCCTGATTGGTTTTTACATAGCCTACCTAAGATTTACAACTGGAAGCATACAAGCCCGCCATCCCTTACTCTTTTTAGGTATGCTTCTTATGATTATTGGTGTACAACTTATTTCAACCGGACTACTCGCAGAAATGATCGTTTACTCAAAAGGTAAATTGGATTATACTTCTGCCATAAAAGAAAGCCTTGGGATTCGAGGTAGACAAAATTAATGCCAAAAGCCTATTCAATATCAGTTTTTTTTCCTTGTTACAATGATGCAAAGAGCATTAGCAAACTTATCCGTGATAGTTTCTTGATTTTAAAGAAATTAACTCCAAACCATGAGGTTATTGTGATAGATGACGGCTCAACGGACTCCAGCCGCAGCGTACTTAAAAAACTTACCTTAATTTACCCCAGGCTTAAACTTGTTTTCCATGAAAGAAATCTTGGTTATGGGGGAGCACTGCGTTCTGGTTTTAAAGCTGCAACTAAGGAGCTAATATTCTATACAGACGGAGACGGCCAGTATGATGTTAAAGAATTTTCAATTCTTTTATCTCTCATGACAAAAGACGTAGATTTTGTTAACGGAATTAAAATGTCGCGTAGAGATCCGACGTATAGAGTTTTTATAGGAAATCTCTACAGTTTTGTAGCACGCTGGATGTTCTTTTTGCCAACGTATGATGTTGACTGCGATTTTAGGTTAATAAGGCGGCTGCTTTTGAAAAAAATTGATTTACAAAGCAATAGCGGCTCTATATGTGTTGAACTTGTCAAAAAAGCACAACGCGCTGGTGCAAAGTTTCGCCAGGTTTCCATACACCACAGAGAACGAAAATGGGGTGAGTCACAATTTTTTAGAATAGACAGGATTTTAACAACTTTTTTTGAACTGGGCAGACTATGGATAAAATTAATGGTAATAGATAAGATGAAATAATATGGAAATAGCTGAGTACAGAAATATTTTTGAAAACGAAGAAACGCATTTTTATTATGTCGGCACTCACAGTGCCGTTATAGAATTTTTAAATAAATACCTACCTAAAAAAACCGGAAATAAAATTTTAGACGCTGGCTGCGGGACAGGCTCTTTAATGAAAAAATTAAAAAGGTTTGGGGAAATATGCGGAATTGATATAAGTAATGAGGCTTTAAAATTTGCTAAAAATAATGGTCTTAGACAAGTCAGGAAAGGATCAGTAACAAACATACCATTTAAGGAAAATGAGTTCGATGCAGTTGTTTCTATTGATGTTCTTTATCACAAACAAGTAAAAAATGACTTACAAGCTCTAGAGGAGTTTAGAAGGGTTTTGAAACCTGGTGGAATACTAATCATTAAAAATCCTGCTCACAATTGGCTCAGAGGAAATCATGATATTGTAATTCATACGAAAAAAAGGTACAGCAAAAGTGAGTTTAGAGAAAAACTTAAGAGAACCGGATTTCAAATTCTTAAATTATCCTACATAAATATCTTCTTCTTTCCTCTTGCGATTGCAAAGCGCTTAGCTGAAAGTTTATTCAAGGCTAAACCATCATCTGATGTTAAAAACATACATCCACAAATAAATAAAATATTAATTAATATCTACAATTTCGAAACTAAACTCCTAATCAAAGGTACAATTCCTATTGGACTCTCATTATTTGCAATTGCCAAAAAACCAACTAAGAGCTAAAAGTTATTTTACTGCTAGCAAATTAATATGCCAATCACGATCTACTGGACAAGATAAGAGAAAAGTCTGTAAATTCTCAATAGGCAAATTTCGTTGATTAGATTCATCAATACCATACATTTTAAAACCATAGTTATTCAGAAGTTTTAGGAATTTTAAAGGTGATTTTTTAGCCTTCTTGATTGAAAAGGGAGAAAATTCAGTAAATATTGCCAAGTGCTTACTGTTTTTAAGTAACCTTTTCATACCCTCAAGAGCTGAATACTCCCCACCTTCAATATCCATCTTTATAAGCGAGGTTCGTGGTAAATTTTTCCCAAAGAAATCATCAATGCTTACTATATCAACCAAAGTGCTCTTTTTAGAATTATTATCTATATCTATAAGGCTGTGCATTCCTGTACTAACTCCTGAAATAAAAAGCTTACCTTTTTTTGTTGAATCTGCAATTGCTTTGTTTATCAAAATAACATTCTTATATCCATTAACTTTCAGGTTTTTAGTTAAAACCTGGCAATTGTCAATATTTGGCTCAAATGCATAAACTTTACCCTTACTCCCGATACATTTTGCCGCAAGGAGTGTATAGTACCCGATATGTGCACCAATATCTAAAACATTATCCCCTTTCTTAAGATGTTTCTTAAAAAGCTTAACCATTAAGGGTTCATATATACCTAAAATTGACAAGCGCATGCTATCATCCTTATCTAAGAAAATTCGATTTCCATCTACAACTACCGATTCAGGTTTCATTACGCGAAGCAATAAATTTAATCCTAACCGGACAATAGAAAATCTGTTTAGGTGACGTCCTCTTAGTGTATACGCCGCTTTTTTAAATATACTGAAAAATAAACTCATATGTAACTCGTAGTTTTGTTCTTCCTCACTTGAAATAATACAATTTTACATTTTCTATTTGAGTGACACAAGTATTGAAAGGTTCAACATAAAAGTTTATATATCTTGCAACTTGACCTGCAAAAGGTTCTATAAACTTACCATTCATAGGTTGAACCCCAAGTACTCTAATTCTTACTTCTTCAGGTAATACACCCGGTATTCTCTCCCACTCCTTTCCATCTTTGGAAACCATTAAATATCCTGAATCTAGCTCCGGACAATTGTGATCGTCATATTCTATTTCCATACGGGACAATTTGACTTGTTGACCTATGTCGAAAAATAAACCTTTATCATTTTTCGTAAACTTTAAGTCATTTAAAACACCTTCATTTTCCCATTCCGGTTTAAGATGACCTATGTCATTTTTCCAGATTTTCAGTATTTGCACGCCGTCAACTGTTATTTGATATACAGGTTCGACCATTCTATCCAAATACATATCAAAATAGGAACGTTTATCACTACCTT